>Ga0116229_10007056_pt1 | contig 17912 bp, 13 predicted proteins | sample S1TSphgellanicum_3_FD_87313 | JGI IMG/M metagenome (GOLD analysis project Ga0116229, IMG submission 87313) | Host-associated microbial communities from peat moss isolated from Minnesota, USA - S1T2_Fc - Sphagnum magellanicum MG | ecosystem: Host-associated > Plants > Peat moss > Unclassified... | reverse complement strand
CTTGATGGTTTTGTAACTTGAATATGTGACATGAGATTTTACATCTTATATAAGTTGAAGATGTAACTTGAGTGTGTAAATTGAACACATGGACATGGGGTTGTAATTTGACTATGTAAATTAAACACATGGCTAAGGGTAACTTGAATATTTGGGTTAGATAAATGAAGGAAATTCTAGAAGTTGGACCATTTTTTTTAGCTTATTGGGTTACTCATGAGGTTGAGGTGTCAAACTTATTTAGTTTGATGGGTGACATATTTAGTTGATTCATATCATGATAATTGTTTAATCATAGTTGATAAGTCATAGCATAAAGAAAGGTAAAATAATGCTTGATAAGTCATACTTGATGACTCCCTTGATGAGCTATTAGATTGAATTAGGTAAGACAAGGTTTTAAGAAGGTGCATGTCAAGCTTTCTTTTGTTTAGTCTTTAAGAATGTGTTTGGGCTTGTGAAAGCATGTAGTAAGTACACTAGATTGAAAGCATGATGATTAAATTTGAGATTTTAATTTTCATATAGATATTGGGGAGTTTGAAAATGTAAATCATTACATGGCATATGTGCAATTTTTATTATTGTTAATTTACACAAGAAGTTTTGTTCGGTATGATAATGAATCATTAGTTTGTAGGTGGAAAACATAAAGCTTCGTGATTATGTAACTAATCACCTAATCTCCACTTTGCTCTTATAGTTTCAATGTTATTTATATCATTAAATCCTTCCACCACCTTTAAGTCTACAATCTTCCTTTGGAACTCAATACTTTCTAACTACAAAGTAATGGCAATAGCCCATTGTTCCCAAATACTCCATACACCTTACATTTGCATACATTGAAAACAATGATTATCTAAATTACCCTATTGTTGCATAGCTACATTTGTGTTTTTTGTATAAATATCTTTTGAATAAAGTTTTAGTGGAGGATTTGAAAATGATGTGGACTTAAATAATTCAGCTTTTTATCTACCATCACATAAGGTGATATATGGTCATAGCTACCCAATATATTGAGTTTAACTACAAAGTTTTTTTTCAAGATTTTCAACTTATACATGTGGGTGTTATGAAAGAAACATGTGCCTATGGAACACTAATTTTGAATCACAAATACTTCAAGGTCACTATGAACAATACAACAATTAATTCAATGTTTTCATACATAAAATATTGGATCGTACAAATGTTGTCATTGTTTTGGATGAAAATCAAACAAGATTGAACAAAAGAATAACTTGGAAATTAAAAAATAACTTAATTGAATATTGAACACATGTTGAGCACATATATAATTATTCGATATCATAAATTAATAAACTACTTATTGTACAAATTTGGAAGGCCTTTGTATTTTTTTGTTTGTGTTGTCTTCCAAGTTTCAATAAGCAATCATGAACATTTGTCTAGGTTTTTTATGCCTAGACTCAACTAGGATTGACCATCAATTATTTTGACCTCCTTCAAAAAACCATTTAATTCAAATAGCACATTGAATACCCATAATGAATTCTACATGGGCTTGCTTGTTGCTACCAAGTAGAGTTTTTTTTTTTTTTACATGTTCTATTGTCCCAAACCAATTTCAAACCCACCACCTCAACCTCCTTCAAAAAACCATTTAATTCAAATAGCATGTTAAATACCCGTAATGAATTACACACGGGCTTGCTTGTTGCTACCGAGTAGGGTTCTTTATTTTATTTTTATTTTACATGTTCTATTGTCCCAAACCAATTTCAAACCCACCACCTCGAGAGAGAAAATGAAGATATCTACCTTCAACCTACCTTTGAATCTTGAGTAAAATAGTATTATGTTTTATTTATGTTACAACTAGGTCAACATTAATCAAACCCTATGACAAAACCATGTGGCTCCATACATGGCACCACACAAACACCCAAACAATACTTGTTAGAAAGTAATTGGTGTCCTGTGTACCAAGTTCAATGTTGCCTATAATGGGAATTTTGGATGCCCAATGTTAGCAATATGTCATTCAAATTTTGTTAGAGTAGGTGCAAAATTATACTAAGGTTTTTTGAAGGGCAAAAATTTTCCATATTTTTTCATTTCTACAAATTTGACAAAAAACCATTGAAAACCTAACTACTCTATCACCAAATTTCCCCCCTTTCCCACTCCCCCCCATGGCCAAAAAATAACATCAACTAAAAATTTGTAGTTGGTCACCATCGATACAAGAATATTCTCAAAACAATTTCATTTTTCATAGCTTCTTATAATATAGAATATAAGTGTTTACCGCATCCAAAGTAATGTGAAAGTTATTTCCCCATCCCCAACAAACAACATGAAATCTTGCGAGCATAAAATGATGAATCAATTAAATGTCATTATTTAATCCAATCATTAAAAAATGGCCTCACATTGATATATTAGCCTTTTTGAAAAACATTGTCTCTTGTGCATATTCAAATTCAATTTACATTCTTTAAAAGTTTGAACATTGTCCAAATTCTTCTTCCTTAACCATTATAGTACATCACTCATGGAGCTACTCCTAATTGGATTAGCAATAATCTTTAAGTAGGGAAAGGAATTTCAAATTTGCTATATTTTGAAGAAAAGAATTCCAAATCACCAAATCTTATGATAAATTCTAACATGTAGCCAAAAATATAAAAGGATCCTTCTTTTTTACTTTTCATATTCATTATATAGTCAAATTTGACTAAATGTTTTTTTTAATGATCACTCTTTTGTTGCATCACAAAATTGAAAAAAAGACATTACATATTGTGTAGGAGTCAATCTTTTTTGTTTAGTTATATGTAGCTTAAGCATTAAAGGGAAAACAATCAAGCTAAAATTGTGAAGACAAAAAATGTTGTAAAGAACCTAGATCACCCTTGCATGTTAATGGCAATAACCACTTTGCAAAAGACAAACAACATTTATTGCCACTAGCTACCATTGTCAATGATGTTGACATCACCATTCAACTAAATTTGAAGCTCACATCTTATGTCTTGTAGCCATGAAGCTCCATTTTCACCATCTTCTTCTATCATCGACAAGATTAATATAAAACTACATTTTTTCATCACCAAATTTCTAAACGCCAAATTGCCAAACTTTAGCTCAAGGTGCATACTCTCATGATTCTAATTTCTTATTGTACAATGTAATGACTCAATAGGCTTTTTTATTATTGTTGTTGGAACTTGCCAATTGTTAAACTTGTGTTATAGGTCATATGTTTATATTCCAAATCATATATTTTGTGTTTAAAAATTTTAAAAATTGGTTTGAAAAGTTAGTGAAATATTTAATGAAAGAAAAATCCAATGTATCTCTTCTTGATTGGACATCCATGCCCAATTATGCCACAAATTAAGCTACATGTATTTCATTTATTTTGTGCACGAGAGTTGATTCATGTCCATTTTGTTTATGAATGAAAATTGGTCTACATCCACATGTTGATCAAAAGGATGTTAATATATGTTTAATAATCAACTCAAGTTCATTTGTTATTAGAAATTGGTTCAAGATCCTTAATTACTGGAAATTGGCTCATGTTTTTTACTATTTTCAAAAACTAACAACCTCTCATCAATTACCTAATCAATGGAAATCTTAATTCAACTAGCAACAAGAAACAAGTTAGCAATTAGAATGAAATAATGTTGCACAAGGTGATTTAAAAATTGTGTGAAGTTCCACTATAGTGAGAAAACAACTTAGGTGAATCCTAAACTATTACCATGGTAAAAATTAATGTTGACAAGTTCTTTTTTTTTTAAACCTTAAATCTTAATTAGGTATGCTTAATTTTTTTCAATGTTTTCGAAGTGCATGTTTGAACTCAATTCTTTAAATTTGCAAACCTTGTCATCCCTATTTTGTCATATTTAAGAATTTCACTTGAACCCTTGGGCCTAATTCAAGAATCAAATTGGATTCCATGGAAACATTACACTCCCCAATGGTAAAAACTACATAGGTACAAAGTTTTGCAAAAATTAAAAATTGGGTTTGTATAGGTCTATAGAGTCTTACAACTAATTAAAACTAACATTGCTTATAATTTTAAGCCTATTTGTCAACTTTTCAAAAAAAAATCAACTTGCCTACCCAAAGAATGTGAACCTATGTTCTCAACTTTTTTTTTTCATGGTTTTGGATCTAAAAAAAGTTAGTTCCACATCCAGTTCTTGTGTAGATTCCAACAAAAGGGTTCCAACTTGAATATGGGTCACAAGAAGTTAAACATTGCAAATTGGAAAACCTAGAAAACTTGTCGACATTAGTGAAAACTTCAAATTTTACTTTTATTGTCTTTAAATTATAAATATATTGTCACAAACATAAAATTAGAGTCTTTAAGTCCAAATTTGACAATTTTCAAGGTAAAACAAACCACAAAGAAAGATGGGCAATGGGTGTCAAATGAATCAAAAGAATGACCATGTGATGATTAAGGTGTTGCAAAATTTGTGAGCCCAAAAATGGAAAGCAACCAAGCCAAACTACTTTGGGACGTTCATGTAGACTTAGTGCAAGCTTTAAAAACATCAAGAATAGAAATTTTTAAACATTTTTAGAGCATTTTAGGGTCCTTGTTAAGAACTTCATTGAAACCCACATCAATAGCAATACATGGGAACATTTTATTAGAGGCATGCTACCATTAAGCCTCATGACCACCATCAAGGTAGATTTAATATCATTGGAAACCTAGTTTCATTTAATATGGTGAGCTCTTTTTTTGGAGGGATTTTTTTGTGATGATACATAATATTTCCAAACACTCATTAAACATTTGGAAAAAACTCCTGATGTATTTAGAGGGCACTTCATATCCATGAGTATCCCTCTTGAACAAGAGGGGGGATATTGAGTTTGCTCCTCAAGAGTGTGAAGGATCTTATGTGTAGGATAAAGCCCCATGGTGTTGACATTCCCAAAATAAAGGGACTAAGATGAAATGGTAATTAAGTATGACCCTACGTTTTGGAAATTTCACCCCACCCTTGAAACATGAAATTAAGGTTATCATGAACCTAAACTTTCATCAATGATAAGGGGGAACATGTGTACACTTGTTCCTTAAAAGTGGGAATGATCTCATTCTTAACCTACAACTACGCATAAATAACTAACAAGAAAATTCTAGTGTATCCAAAAAGCATGTTATCAAATGAAAAATTTCCTTCACAAAAGGGGTGAGTGTTTTTATTTTGAAATGTCTCACCTTGTTTTTTCTTTTTTTTTCCCATTGACACATGGTAGGAATCAAAAGACAATGGAAAAGAAATTGTTAATGTTTTACATCGGGCACCTTACCCTAAGGTCAATTTCGTCATTAAATAATCGTAAACATAGTAAAATGAAAATTTGTGAAAATATGATGTTGATATGTTGAAAATCATCATAATTATCATAGACTAATCAATACACTTTGAATAATTTCATTACTCATATCATAATATTATAGTAGATGATGTGAAAACATGTGATTTCAAAATGAAAAATGAATTCATTTTTTCAAAAAAAAAATTGTTTTATCAACATGGAAACTGACCTAGGCTACGATAGTACCTTCAAAACAAGGCATGCCCAAAATAAATGATATTTGATTCCACTTCAAACAAGCATCTATTTGGGAAATGCATCATTCATTGGGCATTACCTTACTTTTAGAGCTTGTTCAAAAATCACACATCTTATGAAGCTTATTGAAATTAAGCCATTTGTGAACTCCTATAACAACCCCATTTAAGGTCCTTACTAGTGTTGAAAGGTTATTAATTATAAACTACATTAAACCCTATTGGGTATTGGGTGGTTTGTAGAGTTTATAATTCTGATTCTGAAAATATCAAATAACCAATTTAAAAATATAACCATAATTATCAAATGTTCAATTCTAATATACACTTATGATTATAATTATATTTTTGAAAAAGTAAAAAACAAAATCTCAAATAACTATTGGTTCTTTGCCAATTTTTTCATGAAACCCAACATTCTTCGAGGTTTTTGAAATAACTATATTTAGTAGTTCTTTTATTTTGAATTTTTTTTAGATACCTAAAACCAATGTTTCTTTACTTTTGATTGTTTCAAATACATAAAATTGATGGTTATTAGCAAAATCAAAGACCTATTCAACATTAATCCTTGCAAGTTAAACTCATATTGGAGTTTTTTCATATCCAATCAGTTGGGGTATTTGATTTTTGAAAAAAAATCTATACCATGACATTATTGGTGTTAGTGTAGAATTTTCATATTGGTATTAATGTATTTGAGGTTCAAGAATTATATGTAATGGTATGAGTAAATAGGTATGTAATCTTTCTTACCAAAAAGGTACATAGTATGAATATGAATATATCATGTACATATGTTCTTTCAACAACTTGTATGTACACTAAATTGATTGGTGTGATATGATGTGTAATGATATATGATTTGATGGTCCCATGTTAACCTTGAATCAATCTTTTACCTTTTACTTAAGAGGTTAGTTACTTAGGGGGCATCCTAGTAATTTTTATTACCAATAATTATTATCTTCACTTTTGGGGGATTATACCCATTAATCTAGCTAACTTCTAGGGATGGTAAGTAAAGAAGTCAACTTACGACCTACCTCTTAGAAGGTGGCAATTGGCAAGTTGAACTATCAAATGTGAATCAACTTTGATTAAACCTTGTGATTTTCATACATTCAACTTGAAATATCAAATTTGAATCAATTCATATTAAGCCTTGTTATCTTCATACATTCAACTTTAAAAAAAGAACATTTGAAATATCAAATGTGAATAAAATCAAATTGAACCTTGTGATTCTCATACATTCAACTTGAAAAATACTTAAACACTTAAAGTATCAAATTTGACTCAACCTTAGCTTTGAACCTTGTGATCTTCATACATTCAAATTGAAAAATGGGGTTTACTACCATTCAAAATGTATGTTTCAAAAAAATTAAACTTCAACAAATTATGAGTCCCTAAATACCTAAATGGAATTAAATCTCATACACAAAGTTAAACTTGAAAAAAAAAAATTGCTTGAAATATCCAAATTGAAACAACAAAAAACCTAGATTGAACCTCGTGATTTGTGATTCACAAACATTAATTAACTTGACAAAAAATAGTCTATTTTGGAAGATCCAAGCTTGAATCAAGTTTGATTAAAAATTAATGTTGTATTGAATTTGAAAAAAATGTGCATATTTGCAACATTTGAATAAGCATCCACCACCAAGTTGGAACTTACATTCACAAACAAACATCATGAATGTGCCATGTAGGCTGTCGTGACGTGTAGTGTTGTGACGTTCGGTGTCGTAAGGGTGTGAATCCATAATAAACTTTACTGAACAAAAAGACTAAAATCAGTCAAAGGTAGAAACTAATCAACCAAAAAGAAATGCACACACACATATATATACAATGCACAAGAGGAGGCTGAGATGAAATTCTCATGTATTAAATTGAAAAGAAGGAAATAAAACTTAGTGTATGTAAATGGTGGCCATGTAATAGCCGTCGTGAGCATTTAAAAATCCAGTCTAATTATGGATAAAACTCTCCCTAACAAAGGAATTATAGAAAAACTAACAAGAGAAAGGAAGAACTTGGCCTTTTATACATCCATCAACAAAGCTGAAACCTTAAACAAACCATAACCCTAAAACACCTAATAGCGTACAGTAACCTAAGAACATATCCCCCCCCAAACCTGAACCGAGAAAAATGTGGCATGGTTTGAGTAGAAATCAAGGTGTTACAAGAGAACATGATGAACAGTACCAAATGCCAGCAGGAATTTGAGTGAGCTTCTACTTGAGGTAGAATAGATGGTATCCACCATTACAGTTATTAGAAAGTAGCATCTGATCAGCATTGTCTATCTTCTGATAGACCTGACATGGACAGTCAAATGGAGGAATCTAAGTCGACGTGATGATGGTAGGGTCTAAGTTTAGTAGGTGGGAGGGCGCATAGTTTTTGGAGTGATCTCGAATTGTGCATCCGTCGGCTCCTTGCAACTCCAACACACCTGAAGGCCTGATCACCGTAATCCTCAAGATAGTGCGACCGGAAGAAATATTTAAAATATCATTAGGTTGCCGTTGGAGATACATAAAGTCACCAACATCAAATTATTTCACCTTAAGTTTGTAACTGCCACCTCGTGCGTGTGCATATCGTAAAGTGTTTCAATGTTGTACAATGGACAAGTTCTCGATGGCCATGGGCATAACCCCCATGAATAGAGTAGCCCTCTCTACAATCACCCTAACCCAAGTGGCTAGGGAATCCAAGTCCACAACCTGGTCCATTTGAGCAGCAATGGAAGAGGGTGGAATGGGATGTCTCCCAAAAAGTAAAAAATAAGGAGCAAAATGAAACAAAGAAGCGTGTTTGGACATCCTGTAACCCATGGTGATGTAAGGTAGGGCCGAGTCCCAATCTTCTTTGTTCCTAGTGAGGCAAATCTTTTGAAGTCCTTTCTTGCATGTTTGAACCATCCTCTCTACAAGGCCATCAGCTTAAGGATGATCCCTTGAAGTTCGGTGATGGTCAACGAAAGCATGATCAAGTAGGTATTGGAATTATCCTCTGAATTCTGATCCTTGATCAGTAAGGCACTGAGCACAAGCCCCGAACCTATTTAGGACATGTTGCAAGAAAACCTAGCTGGTGTTGTGTGATGATTTGTCTGGCAGCATAACAAGCTTGACCCACTTTGAAAAATGCTTAATCATAATCATGACGTAAACATTACCCCTGGAGGTTTGTGTTAACTCTCTAGCGAAATCACATGACCAACGATAAAACATGCCTTGAATAGGGAGTGGAGAAAGCGTGAGCTATCAAGATGAGAAGGAAATTCTCACTCTATCACATTGTTCACACCTAGTAATGACATCTCAAACTTGAGCATACATACATTTCCAATGGTAATGAAGAGCGAAAAGGTTATAAGTACGCTTAATTCCAAAATGTCCAAGCTCCAAGTGTACCTTCTGAATAAGACCAGGCTATTCATGTGGTGGAGGAACCATTCTATCGCCTTATGGTAAGCATCAGACAAGGTGATTGTCCCTCCATGAATAGCATTTGGACCACTGTTGTATGCAATCTCGTTGACTTGATGTAGCTTGGGGAGGGTATTCCCCATACTGAAGAAACTTTAAAGTGTCCAAGTCCTCCCATATATTCACAATGGGATGGTCAACCATGTTACATTGTAGTAATGCAAGATAAATAGATGCATAAGATACATGTACTGTTGGAATTTGGTCAAAATCTTGCTTGGCTTTTGAAAAATCTTCAAAGGTGGTGAAGGGTCTCCACGACATGGTATCCGCGATCTGATGTGTAATATCGAGTCGGTGAAGAACCTTGAACTCATATTCCTGAAATATAAGCACCCAATGAACTAACTTACCAGTAAACTTGTCGTCGGTCATCAACCACTTGATAGGTTGGTGGTCGGTATACAAAGTGAACTTGGTGCCATAAAAATAGGGCCTAAAATGTATGACGACCCATACAATAGCAAGACGCTCCCCTTCGTATGAAGAATAGTTGCTCTTAGCCTTGTTGTTACTTCGAGATGCCTAGGCGATAACATATTCCTTGCCCTCCTCATCAAGTTGACCAAAAATAACACCAATACCAAGAGCACTCCAATTAGTGTGTAGAATGAGACCTTGCTGAAATCAAGTTTCCTCAAAATGGGGAACTCGGAAAGCTTTTCCTTGCGTGTGTTGAAGCTTCCTAAACCTCTTCACTCCAAGTCCAAACAACATCCTTCTTTAACAATGCATAGAGAGCATGAGAAATAATATTGAAATCTTGGACATAAATCTTGTAGTAATTACATAATCCAATGAAACTCCTCAAAATGTGAACATTAATAGGATTGGGCATTTCCAAAATGGCTACTACTTTGGCCCAATGAACCATAATACCATTTGGCAAAAATTTTGTGTCCAAGGTAGACTATTGAGGTGACAACAAACTCACACTTTTTAGGATGGATCTTCATATTGACTTCATGGAGCCTCTTGAATAACTTCTCAAGATGAGCCAAGTGCTGCAAGAGTCCCTTGCTATGCACTAGGACATCATCTATGTAGCATTTTAAGAAATCTACCCCTTCGAGAATTGTTGACTCAGTATTGTTGACAATGGCAACTTCGGTGGCGATGGAAGTTCTTTCACTAGGCACCACCTTCGGAAATGAGCGAGAGACTTTGTGGAGAGAATAGCTATCCACAATGCCTTTGCTAAATAACAAATCCATAAATGAGGTGTTCTTAGCTCCCTTCCGATATGTGAATGTAGAATCAGAGGTAGGAAAACCCATTAGTTTAGTCATGCTAGAACTAATGATCAAATTACGAACGCCATTTGTAACATGTGAGCTAATCAAATGTTTCTCCAAGGTGTTGGATGGGACCCCTATAGCATGTGGATTAGGGATTAATAGAGGACCTGATGTAGTGTTTAGAGTATCCTTTAGTACTGCAATTATGTCCCTGGTGCTTAGTTTCAAATCTTAAAAACAAAACAATGGTGTATTCACAAGCTTTTGCGCCATTTCACGCATCTGAAGTTGGCACTCCATAAGCTAATCAATGGAAAATTGTGTGTTTTCTAATGTACATGTACTCTTGGGACACGAAAATTTGATGCCCTAACAACTTGTGGTGTAGTAATCTCCTCCCCTCTTGTTAATAGGGTGTGTTTTTCCTCCGTGTTGAAAGGAGGAAAAAATTGTGGCATGACTGCTTGAGCTCCTCTAACCCTAGTAATAGGACTTGAACTAAATGCGAATCCATCAATCTAAATTACCTGCCTAGTGGCAGAAACTTTAGGTGCCACACTAGCCTCTTGTGCTGCAAAGTAGGAAAGGTAAAAAGAAATGGCAAATTCTGGTGTGAAACTAAAATTGTGTGCATTGGAAAAAACATACTCCCCAACCATGGCATCATGTGAGAGGCCATAGAATGACCTAGGAGGTCCCTCCCGTGATCTTGAACCCTGTATAAGTTGGGCATGACTAACTGGTTGGGAAGACTTGTCTTTTAGATTAGCAAGTTGGGCCCTCAATGGTTCAAGTTCATTTTGCAAAGTTTGAATTTGAGTGGCATGGGCTTGAAGCACCTCCTTCTTGTCAGCATTGTGCTCCTTCTTCTTGACATTCTTACTGGAATTACCCTTGGTGGGAAAAGTTTAAGTGGAAGGTTGAGGTGCCTTGGCTTTTGGTTGAGGGGTAGCAAAAGATGTTGGCAACTTTTGCCATGGTAATTAGAATTGCTTTCGTTCTGGGAACTTAGCAAAACAAACAACTTCCTGATGTCCTTCTTTCCCACAATAATCACAAAAGAGATCCTTGGAAGGAATGTTACACTCATTAACTTTGTGGGCAGGATTGCCACAGTAGTTGCAAGAAGGTAGGATGGGTGCAACCAAGTGCACTGCTTTAGCCCTTGAAAAAAAATGTGATGATTTGGTTGGCATAGTTGGTGGAGGCCAAGGCCTTGAACATGATGGAGGCCTCATAATACTAGCCTCATAATGTGCATGAGCCAATCCAACTTTTCAAAAATGTTGTACACATCCAGCAAAATGTATGAGTTTCCAAATTTTGCAAACACCTATTGCAAAACCTACACATGGAGTGTTGGAGTACTTTCCAATAAATGAAAATACTAATGGGCAGCTTCCAGGTTTGTGATGTTTAGAATATCCTCTTTAAGCTTGAAAAGCCTCCTGCATAGCATCTTAAGGGTTTCATCCTTTTGTTGAAAGAAAGTGGCAAGCTATAGAATTTTTTCAAAACTTTTGATCGGAAATTGTAGCTCAAGAACTTGAAAGAATTCCCCCATTGGATTAGCAAAAACTAGTGCATCAATGGTGGGAGGAATGTTTGCGGTAGCAACAATGAATTGTTGAAGAGAAAGGTTTATTGAAATAGGTACCGAATCTAGATTATTGGGCACGATCCCATCCCATGATGTGTAATGGCAACTTGCAGTGTAGCTTGAGAGGCAGTGGCGATGGGTGTGGAATAAGCTGGATTAGGGATCTAAGTGACGCCCAAAATCTTCGGAGAATGTTGTTCATGGACATCTAATGCATCATAATGCACATAACGAGCCAATTGTTTGAATGCGAATGCCTTGGTGTAATTAGTGCCATACTTGAGCTCTAATTCACAAACCACAGTCGAAAAAGTTGTCTTGAATTCCCTCAAAGAAATGGTACCTGGCCTTCCATTGAATTTTTCAAATCTCCCAAAGGAACTGCTGACCTCCATGGTGTATATGGGTGTAGAGATCATGGCTTGCAACAGAATGTACGGTGATGGTGTGAAAGCTGGTGTGACAATAGCGTACCCCACTAATTAACCCGTCCAAATGGACTCTGATGTATTGTTGATGTAGTGTAACTTAAACTTGAATTCATGGTAGGAATTGTACTAGATGACGGTGGCATTGTAGATGCTTGATGGCACCATCGTGAAGATTGTGAGCTCAAAGAAATCAGCTCAAATGATTGTGTGTTACTTTGTAGTTAATACCTTGGCTTTGGCTAAACAATAGTGCTTTCATCATCCGAGGACATGGTGTTGTCCCATGCCCCAAAATTTTGTAACAATATAGAGCATTAGCTACAAAGTTTTAACACAACGTACGGTTTGAAGAATACAATGCGTCGACAGGGATGAACAGTGACATACGGATGTCAGTGGATGGATGTCGATGGATGAAAAGGGTTGAATGAATGAAACCAAACAGACAGATGGCAATGGACATCGAACGGAATAGCGATCGACATCGGACGAAATGACAAAACAGAATGGAATGGAACGGTGAAACAAAACAGACGGTGATTACGACAGACTTTTCGGTGTCCTTCTCCCTCGCTTATGTTGCTACTAATTATGGTTATTGTTATTCCTATTGTAATTGTAGTACAAGGGTAAATTTTTTTAAAAAAATAACAATAATTCAAGAACACAAAAAACCAACAAGCAAAAGAAACCCCAAAAACTCGAAGCCAGGAAAAAATTGCCACTTTCAACATTAAGTGATAGAGAGTAATTTTTTTAGAATTAAATTGAAAAGAAGGAAAGAAAACATAGTGTACGTAAATGGTGGCTATGTAATAGCCGTTGTGAACATCTAGAAATCAAGTCTAACTATGGAGGAAACTTTCCTTAACAAAAGAATTCTAAAAAAACTAATAAGAGAAGATAAGAACTTGGCCTTTTATACAGCTGTCAACAAAGCTAAAACCCTAATCAAGCCATAACCTAAAAATGTACATTAACCCTAAAGGCATGATTGGCATGCCCATAATCGGCTGTCATGTATGAGGCCATGCATATGGGCATGATTAAAACAACAAACATTTCCAAAGAGAATTTAGGGTTATTACAAAGATGATAACAAAATTAAATACAATTGCATGGGGAAAATTTATAGTCGTTTTTAAAGTAAACCTACTTTCAAAGCTCCTTTTCATCATGTTCATCAAACAACACGTCTTTAAAAGAAATATTTTAAATCACACCTTGAGTGAATGGAAAATCTACACATGCATCATCATCCCAATTTTTGTAGATTGTAACAAAAATATCCTAGTTATCAAACATAATTGACAATGCTTTAAGCTAATTGTCGCAACCCCACTTTGGGATAAGTGTGAGGATGAAACTCACACCCCCAAAAGTGGGAAGTTGGAGTCCTTCGGGACTCCCAAAAACTCAGAGCTCGAGTTCAAGGGTCAAAACACCTCTCATTGAGATGTTCTTTATATCAATTGAAAGGTCTTGAAGTGTAGATGCCCAAAATGGCCTCGCATGTGCCATTTGGACATTTTCAGCCCAAGTTATGGGCAAAAGAAGGGTCGGGAGTCAAACTGGCAGTTTGACTCCCGACCACTAAAAGTCAAGAATTGACCTCTTCCCGACGTTTGCTGAAGGAGTGCGACATGGCGTTGAAAAGCTCTCGAGGAGAGCTACAACTTTGGTTTAGACCTCACTCCAATCGGAGGTTGGAGCTGGGAGATATGAGCTCCCAAAGTCCCGGGACTCCAACCCGAGACAATTTCGGGACTCCTCCTTGGGAGTCCCGGGAAAAAGAGCCATTTGGATGTAGCCTCCACCGAGAGCTGCAGAGAATACTATATGGGGGAAGGTGGTGGCTTCCCCCAAGTCCAGGCCGTGGTGAGTCAAGTGAGTCCAAGTGCTCGTGGCTTGTTCCAACACCCAAGGGTGTCCCCAAATGTGAACTAACCCTCTTGTGGTTGGTTTTGGATGCAGATTCGAATGAGATAATACTTGTCCCTCTTCTTAATCTAATCCCGGAACTTCTAGCACGCCCCTCTACCCCCCTTTAGTGTTAGAAGTCGGGAGTGGCCCTCAAATCCCAACTTTCCGCAATTCAACGTGCTTGGACCCTCGAGTGGGTCTAATAAGGGACTTGGGAGCACGTCATTAATCAACACACTAATAATGAAGAAAATGTGTTTGGTCTCACTTTGACTTCCCATGATTCCATAAATTGTTTCATTGAAAACCTAATATTACGAATATATTGAAAATGTTCATGACTTTTCATATCCTCTTCTAAAACAACAATTTGTTGAAACAAGGATAACTCATATTTTAACAATTTTTTGTTGGCTTCTTTATTGGACATGGGAACACCAAAAAAAATTCATCTACAATGTTCAAGTGGTTGCATTAAAAGAGGTGTATTTGCACTATCAAGGTTAAGGAACTTGAACACTACAACCAATAAGTGAATTAAAACTTTTGTATCATATTTATCCATTACAACTTGAGTTCTATCCTTCCCAATTAAATTAAAAAATCAGTAAAACCACGTTATCTTTGAACTTTAATTCATTTCCAAATGTGGTTATTTGTAAAGTGGGTGAAATTTTTAAAAATAAATCAATACCTAGGATGAAGTTCATAGGATTTGAAGGTTGGGTGAAAAAAATAAATTTAAAAGGACACAACATTAAACAACAATGAAGGTGCAATACACTAAGATAACTAACAATGAAAGTTCATATCCAAGGCAAATTAAAAACTCAACATGAATTTCCTTTTAGTACCAAATTTGGTGTTAAAAGGAGTTTCAAGCATTATTATATGCCAATGTATTTTTTTGGTATTTTTTGATGTTAGTTTTTATATCTCAACTTGTGTTTCAAGCAAAAACATGGATATTTTAGCCTTCTATTTGAATGACAATACATATATTTAATATTTCATACATTTTAAATTCTTGAATGTAGGGTCCAAGATGAAAATCCAATATGTTGTGGGCTTTTGAACAATGTAACACAAAAAGAAAAGAATGGTTGTAAAACATATAATGCCTCAACAATCATCCTAACATCCAAAATTTCAAGATTTACATCAAATTCCTCACAAATTAGAAGTGGAACATTAGTTACATGTGAATCATATTTGACTTGAAATTTCAAACAAATGGAAAGTGTAGGGTGTTAAATAACAATTGACACACCTTGGTTTGATTTAAAACACATTACCTAATTATAAGGTTCAAGATGTCAGTCATTGCTCAAACAATGGCCCAAGTTACCTCAATTTAGGCACTTAAACTTGCAAATGGAATGACTATTGGTTACAGCAAATTGAAATCAAATGTGCATACTCCAATGCTTCATGGTAAAACATGACTTTTGATGCAAACCTAGTTTTAATAGGCATTTTCAATTTCTCATTCATGCTTCCTTTTGCCCAATTTTTTTTGTCCATGTGATGGTCTTTTGAAGGACAAACCTTTTTTCTTTTGAAAAGATCTCCTTGATGTTTTGACAAACTATATCATTGTTTGGAGCATATTGGCACGCTTTGGACATCACATGTATAAAGCATGTACCTGAACAAAGTTTCCCCAACTAAAACACATTACATGAAACAACTTGAAACAAGGCAACATTCAAAGTAGTTAAGTTCTTACTTTCATCTTTCACATAAGCAATTACCTTGTTTCTCAATCAGATCTCAACCAAAATAAGTTTCATTATTTCCATCAAGGTTTTTCCACTAATGTTTGGAGCTTCAAATAAATTGATCGTAAAATGGCAAATCTTTGCAGTTTGGAAAGTTCACAACTAGGGCAAATGTGTTGAAAACCTTGTTTGAAACATCCACAAATTGAAGGCTACTACCTAGCTCACACTATGCCAAGGTAGGAACAACATGACAATCCAAAATCATAGCAAACATGAAAGGGATGTGTTCTTTAACAAATCCTTTTTAAGTAGTGAAACAAACTTTACCATTTTGTTGCATTACCAAGTGTAGCAACCTAGGACATTCCATCATAGACAAAAATTTGTATTATTTTGCAATGAACAACATTAGGTCTTCAATGAAACATAGTTGTGTTGGATTGGAACTCTTTGTAAGGTTGTTGGCTTCCAACAAAATTGGTGATGGCAAAAGGTGTAGCTCCCTTGTGTTTCTTATTCTTCTCACATTCAAAATGAATAGATTTTTATCATGTTTTACAATGGAGTCTATATTTAATGACAATTGTTCCATGTTGGTTGTCAATATGTTTTTTCATGGAGGTAATCACATGTATAAAAGTACAGATGACAAGTCCTTTGTGAGGCTAAATGGTAAAATTTGAATGTCTGAATTGTTTGGTGGCATTGCAAACGACATATTTCATGGTATAACTCATATTCATCATTATCTCTTTGAAATGAATATTGTTTTTAAAAAATGCCCACATAAAATAATGTGGTCACATGTGACTCATAACTTCCAATATATTTTTAATTGCTAGAATGCATTTTTTAGACAAATTTCACCTTGGCAAAAATGATTTCCTTATGAGTTTTAGGATGATGTGGCACATGTAGTCTTTTGTAAGCCATCTTTATTTTCCTAGTTCTTTAACATCCCAAAAATCATTAGTGTTCAATAGCATGCATGTACATAGGTTCTACCATTTCATGACTCCACACAAAAATATAAAAGATCACCAAACTAGTATAGGAACACTACAACAATGACATTGACCATTAGATGAACATAATGACAAGCACACAATTGGCATTGGGCTTGAATTTTGAACTAATGACATTTAGATGAAACTTGGATTCATAAGTTCAAATTGTCCAAAATTTGAAGTTCATCGACCCTAACCCCTAACTCTTCCCAAACTAACATTGAACATTCATCTACTAATAAGCAATGTCAAGAAACAAACACATACTTGATCGATATTATGTTTCCAAGTTCTAGATATACATTATGCTACCAATATTGAAACACCACCCTCTTTAAGTGTAGTGCATTCACTTCTTACCATGCTCGAGAAAATCCAAAAATCCTAAGCTTGCATTTGAAGTATACATTATGCACACCCTATGTACATATGGGAAGCAACCTTGAGTGGCAAGTGTATAACTATCAATCACAATAGGTGCAAGATCACTACCAAGTAGGTTTGGTACGAATCAAGGTAGAGCAATTGTTTCATATTACATCACCATGGTCTCAAACGTGGTAATGCCAACAATATGTATTCAACTAGTAGGGCATCAACATACCATTGTTGATATTTGGGTTGATAGCTGCATTCAACCTATATACCAATCCAACATTGATCCTTACCCAAGTTAAAGAACCAATGTAATTTTTCTTTTATAAATGGATGATTATGATTCATTTGAGAGGTGAGGAGGCACCTTATGTGCTTAAGGTTACACCCTTTGTTGAAGTAGAAATCATATTAAGAGTAAGGCACACTCCACATACACTAGAAAAATTGTGCCCATATATATTTGTCAATCATGCCAAACATGGCCATGCCAACAATTTGTTTCACATAT
>Ga0116229_10007055_pt1 | contig 17912 bp, 12 predicted proteins | sample S1TSphgellanicum_3_FD_87313 | JGI IMG/M metagenome (GOLD analysis project Ga0116229, IMG submission 87313) | Host-associated microbial communities from peat moss isolated from Minnesota, USA - S1T2_Fc - Sphagnum magellanicum MG | ecosystem: Host-associated > Plants > Peat moss > Unclassified... | reverse complement strand
CCTCACCCACCGGTTCCCCCCCCCCAATGGTCCATCCCACCCCATGTGTAACTTCCCAACTCACCACTTTTACCCCAACACGATACTTACCCCTGAAAAACATCATTCCACCCATCCGATTCCTGATCCAATGCTCCTAACTCACTTTATCACATCTTTATTCCTCTCCCCCCCCTAGGGTAACTTAAAGTAAGTTAAAGTAAGATAAAGACAGACGGACTGACAGACTAATAGACGGTGGTGACGACGTGATCAATGGCGGGCGTGTGTCTCTCCGCCACCACGACCCACAGCTCCAAAATTATACAGAGGCCGGTTCTGCCATAGAAAATGCAGAGGCCGGTTCTGCCATAGAAAATGCAGAGGCCCGTTTTGCCATAGAATGCTTTTGCAGCAGAATTGTCGTGTCACAGACAGACAAGCGAATTTATATATAAGATATGATCACAATTTTTTTCCAGTAGCCTAAAAGCACATTCTTAAATTGGAGTAACTCAGGGAGAATTAAACCCCAGTTTTCAAATGAAGTAGGCCCATTGCAATGCAAGTTGCCTGCCCCACCAACACCCCAAACCCCACCCCAATTTGAGATACAGATCGTTGATAACTGGGGAGTTATGCATGTTGATAACTGGGGCTCACAAGTACAAGGGGCCAACACTGGTCTCGACTGGGTAACCAATCAATACTTCTGTGACATTGCTATTCCATCAACTTCAGAGTGGCCCCTTCATTAAGTAACAAGGGATCTATTTCGTTTCAACTCTAGTCTCTGTGTGAGTAAAACCAGTAGCAAGCAACAGGTGACCACAAAAAACCAGGGATTTGAACCGAAACATGGCAGATGAACACTTATTATGTCACTGGGTGGAAGTCAGTCATGCCAAGAGTTCGCCAGAACCATTAGAGAGCTCGTCCAGAAGCATTAGAGAGAACAACAGTACATATGTTGTTAAGACTAGTATCCTGCATAAAGTTCTCCATGAATGACAATTCTTCAATTACTGGTAAGGTCTAGAGTGTAATGAGGACTGTAACTCCGACCTCTTTGGTGTCATTTAGAGGAACAGAACTTTGTCTTAGAGCCTGTGAGCACTCAAGATTATGTAACATGCGTGGAAGAGAAACCAGACTCTGCACATGGGTTCCTGAAATTTCGTCTCTATCCTCACTACAAGAGATTGGAATAAGTCAACCAAAACTGGTATTCGTTTGTACTGTCTGTCTCATCAGATGCCTAAAACTTTTACTTCTCACTACCTACATTTGTGTGTTGAGCTGAGAGTACATTTTAGGGATTTTGACAAGTCGTCTTAGGGGTGACCTGCTGCCAAAATCACATGCCGGCACACCTATCTCAAGGCCTAAACACACAAAACAGTGTTAATTAATTTATTAATACACAGTGAGTTTAGTAAAAGAGGAGGCCAGTTTTGGAATTGCCTGAAGAAACCTGTTTTCAGCAAGCAGGATCTTCTGCCATGGACGGTAGCAGCCAGCCTGTCACTATTTCTAAAAAGTTAAAAATTCCCATCTCTGCTTTACGGAGGAAAAGGACCTGAGTACACGGCCTGTAGTGATTTTCGACTTATTCCCTCGGCCTCGGGCACAGATGATGTCAAATCTCAGAAGGGCCTCAGGCCTTCTCCCATACAAAATACTCTCTCAAAATCTTAGTGTAGTGGTAGCCAGACGCAAATCCAGGTCAAAATCCCTTTCTTTTAATCTATTTTTCGAAATGGTAAATAAAGGGAGCTGGTGATTCCCCAAGCAGATAATTTTCCTCCTGATTTGAGGAGTACTTTATGTAAACAGGTGATGTACCTTCTCTTTTTTTAGGCTTGTTTGTCATGTTTTGTTTGACTTGCTTGTTGTGGAACTTCTTGTTATTAAAAGTGGTTTGGATCACATGTACCTGTTGTTTTGTCCACAGGGGAGGGACTTCTGAGGGACATATTGCATTTAGAAATAGACCTGACTCCTGCATTCACCCAACCATTTAAAACAATATCTTGGGGAAACTCTTGGGCAATCTTAAGGGATTTGGCTGGAATTTGGAACATCCCGTGTTCAAGATACTCTGAGTGCACCTTCCAGCACCCTAACTCCCATCTAACCGTACAAGCTGTTATTGCCTTTGAAGAACAACCTCTTTCCCTAACCCCTAAAGGTCAGACAGTCCCAATATGGGCTGTATTTCAGTGCGCTGTCCTGACGTTTAGGGGTTAACGTTGTGTAACCAAAAAGAAAAGAGAAGATGAAAAGAACAAACACAATGGCATATAAAAGCATCTAACAGAGACTGATTCTCTGGAATCCTACAACTAATCCCATTATTTAATTTGTGAATGCCACAAGCAAGGAGATCTACTACTGATGTTTACTGATTTTGACAAAACCCACTTCTGCCCACACAGCCTTGGAATTCTGGTACATCTTTGTGTATTTTCATTACACATTTCCTTATTGACAATGTATTACTGGCTGCCCAGCAACAATTCATACCACTAAAAAAATTAGAATCTATTCGAGGTATGGCTTTTGAGGTCAGAACTCTTAAGGTTCATTCAATCCATGTGAGCTGCTAAACACTTTCCCACTTAATGTAACAATGCAACATAACATCAAATCTCTCATCTAAAACTTACAGCTTGCAAACTCTTGGTTTCAAATATTCTAAACGTGATTTAGCACAACAAACGCCAAGTTCACTTAGAACCACTCAAGAAGAAGATTTGATGCAGGAATATACTACGGATTTTCTCTTCAAACTTTCCCCACTCTTGACCTTGTTCTTCTCATTTTGCACAATCTGACGATAGCCCTTTTGAGGTTTCTGGAAACCACTCTAGCAACTCTTCTACAGCATAGATTCAAGGTGCTGCTACATAAAGTTTCCCCTTCCTAAATGCATCTTGACTCCTATATGCCACTCAGTTCTACAACTCGGACCTCTTCCTTCTTCATCATACCTCAAGCATCAACCCTCATAGCTATCCTTACCTCTAACTACCTTCTCTGCTAAGTCATTGGTGCAGTGGAATTCTTCAATGACCAACCCAGTAGTCTAAACAAGAAAAAGTACCAGAAAAAACCTGCTCCTTGCTTCATCCATTTGCCCACTTATCTTACCTTCCACCGTCAATTACACAAACCTTTCTTCTATGTAGTCGCTCCCTTCACCATCCATTGCTCGGCGCAATTCCTATTTTTCATAACACACAAACAAACAGAATTGCCTACCCATGCATTCCTTGCAGCAGTGATGGACATATTCCTGCCGCAAGCATGCAAAAAGGTGACGGCTAATGAAAATAATAAAACAAAAATGAAACCCTAAAAATTTGTTGTGTTCACACTATTAAGGTGACCTGCTATTTGGTCACAGTTGGATTGAACAAAAACATTATTAGTGTATGGAGGTTTGGAATGAGGGGCTATTTTTTTCCTAAGAAAAGAGTTTAGTCCCCCAAACCTTGGGACTACAACGCTATTTACACCTATCCCTTGTGCGCTTTCCCCCATTGTGTGCAGAGATACTGAGTTAGGGTGAGGCTCGACATTTCATTTCCTACAACCACACAAGCACCAACAACTATCAAAGGTTAATTACTCCTTTGACTGCCACCTCCATTACACTGATTGTGCCACTTCATGTGACCTAAAGTTTTGCAGGGTTCTCACGTAAACTTAGTATTCTCACTGCCAATTTTTTCTTCCTGACAAAAAGAGGATGTTTATTGGCTCTAGCGATAGGGAAGATTCAAGAGACTAGGCCACAAAATTTGGGCTCCAACTTGACCCAATCTGTGAATGGCATTTGGACTATTATGTGTGCATATGATGCATAGGCATGTTCCATAGAAGTGCATGCATCTAGATGAAAAGTTCTAAATCCAAGTAATGGGAGCTATTGGATCAGCAATACAAGATGAACTGTTTGTTTGGTAATAAGCACTAAACTGGGGCAACAAGTTGAACACATATCAATCTCCTAAATGTAACAATACACATGATAGATTGCCCCCCTAGTTTCAAGCATTTCATAGGTTATTGGACCATATCTCCAAATATCCAACTTCAACCAACACAGAAGACTAGAGCAAGGAGTGCGCCTATGAAGTTTAAGGTTGGGAAAGATGTGGAGTTGTTAGTTTTTCATCCTTTAAATGTGCTACATTTGGAGGAGATGGTTTCAAGTTCACCCAAGGTGAGTCTTTTCCATGTTATTTTTGACTTGAATGTAATTCTCATGGCTACTTGCTTCAAAACAATTCCAAATAGGGGCTTTTGACCCAACATTGAAAACTTCCCATTCCATTTTGTCCCTTTGTTTTGAGACCTGAATTAAAGGAATTCCTTGAATGGTCTATAATGTAGTTCACTTTATAAATATGGTTTGCAACCCAAAAACCAGTACAATATCAGTAATTATTTGGATTAAATTGAACAAAAACCCAAAATACTATTGATTTGTATAAGATACTAGGTCAAAGTCTTGCATGAAAAATGTTCATTCCTTGTTTATTAATCCAAACAAGCCTAATTTTCACAAAAACATTAATGTTTTCTTTTCTAAATACCATGACACTCATGTTGGCAATACATTACTTGTGGATGATATTCCTTACAAAAATATGTTTAATGAGCCATTTAGTGCCATTTCCTTACAATCATTCCACAATTCTAATAAGGATGACAATTATTTGTTATGGGTTATTTTCCTTTATTTAAAACCTTTTCATCATTCCAAATTTGGACAATCCCTTTGGTAGTTTTAAAAGTATTATCTGCAATGGTTTTTAATATTAAATGTTATTTGAAGGTTCTAGTAGTAGGTGTGATGGATCATATTATACAAATAAAAAAATGAAAATGGAAAAAAAGATGAAATCTCTTTTCAACTTTTATTATTACATGTTGTCATTTTTTTAAAACTTGCTTTTAAAATCTATATCATTGCAATTGTTGACTTTCATCATTTTGAAATGTTTGATTTATCATTCTCTTGACTAGGTGGCCATTAGGTGATGTTTTATTATGTTTTGAATCCACTAGCTGATTAAATCTAGTTGTTTAGTTAATGGATGTTCAAGACATATTGTAAATTATCTAACAACATTTTGGATTAGACCGTAATTTCTAATGAGATCATAGAATTATCTATAAGTTGTGTTATGCCACCATCTCTTAGTTTTGGTAGGTTGTTTTTTTATGTTCATTTGCATCAACTACACGTCCACCCAAGTGTTTTCATTCACATACTTTTACCACAAAAACTTGTTAATTTTCAACATGAATGGTGTTATGTGTTATTTTCCACAAAGTTTTACTTTACAAGGGAATCATCATGTGAAGAAAAACAATATTGACATCAACACAATGGAAGCAAGAGTTAAAATGCCACAACTATTTTTCAAGCATTCAAAAATATTCATATTGCAATTTGGTCTTATATGTTGTTGAAGGATGTCATGGAAATTCTTCTTATGTTGATACCACAAATATTTGTTCATTAATTCCTTTTCATTTGGCAACATGAACAATGTTCCATGATGTCAAGTCAACTCACCACAAATACATATTATTACCTTAAGGATTTGAAACATGTGTATTTTACTTGTTGATGATTGCTTTATGGGAAAGAAGGCCAAACATTGTTCATTGACAATGAGTTGAGCAAGGCCTTTCAAAATCCAAATGCAATGGTTTATTCATTGAATCCTTTAAAGGACATAAATTGCCAAAGGGTAAGGTCCAGTGACTAGTCCTTGCAACTTGTTTGTGGCCAATGTTGGTAAGATTACCACTGGCAAGTATCATTAACATCCATTATCAAATCATTATCAAATATTCTAAATTGTGTTTGAATTCATTTTCACCAAATTATTCTGGGTTCATGCAATATATGAATATTGATGATGGAGATGGTATAATTTTTCCACTTCATTTAGGTATGAACTATAAACCTTATCACTTTTAAGAAATTGATTTCATGTGCTTTTATGGTTCTTTCTTGAATTATGTATACTTATAGGATTCAATTATTAAGTTTTGTTTGTAATCAATTTGGCTTATTGCTTGCAAACTACACAAAGATGTTTACAACTTTGAAAAGTAAAAAATGATGTTGTCCAATTAAATTCTTATTTCAAAAGGGTGTTGATGTAGTTGCATATTTAACTAATGGACAATGATGAATATCTTTAAAATATGTTAGCAATTAGTGAAATCCTTAGAGTTTGCAAACTTGTTCACAATTTATTTTTTATACAAATGACACAAACACATGACAAAAATAAATGGGATGTGTATATGAATTTTTTTTTTGGATTTTTAACTTTTGGCCTATTATTGTTAATCCCTTTCAATGTTCCATATCAATTTTTTTATTTTTAAAATTCATTTTTGTATTGGTTATGTTAGGTGACCAATAGGTTCTAATTCAACTCATTGTCATTTCTTAAAAAGATTATGAACCACCTTGTGGCCACTAAATTTTAATTCGATTCATTTTCACTTATTTAAAAAAATGTGAACCACCAGGTGACCACCAAGGGGTGAAAACATAGTGTGGGGGGGCCAAGATTGTTGTCACATTGTATTTTTTTCACAAATACCATGTTTGAATTTTGACCATGTCATTATTGTGAGAGATTTTTAGAGTGTTTTTGCATATTATACTAAGTAAAAAATCATTTTTTATTTCCTATGACGTGATATTCAAATATATTTGCACAAAATAAATGTACATCACAATGTATTAAAAAATGCAAATATATTCAAAAAATTATTGAATCGATTTTTAATCTTTATGAAATTTGTTATATTTATTAAAGATTATGATTCCATATGATTGGAATAAGTTTGAGTCATATGAAAATTTTAATAATTATCATATCACAAATGTAGATGTTTTAAGGCAATGACCATAAGTATGTGGTAAATTAAAATTTTGACACACAATCATTTTCAAATGGAAAATGATAAAAATGTGAAGTGGGCCATTTTTTTAATTCAATTTCAAACATTTTTGTTTGATTAATTCAGTCCTAAACCTAATGTAGTCTAAAACAAAAAATGAATATTATTATACTACATGTATACCATAAATATATCCATTATTTCTTGAATTTAATCTCTTTTTCTCAAATAAAATAATATGAAATAACATTCACTTTGTGAAAATCAAAATATAAACCTTAAACACTAAAAATGAAACTCAAAATTAAATGCAACACATTTTGGAGGTGTATACTTTACACACATGTCATGAAATTGCCCAAGTTGTCATTAAACCTTAATGTGCTTTCACCCCAAATTCTGATTCAACTCATTTTCAATACTTGTTTAAACGAGCTTTAAAATTTATGGTTACTTTTGGACATTTCTAAAGTTGAAAACTAATCAAATATATTTTACAATTTCTTTCAATTTTCACCAAGATTGGACCTCATCTTTTGTTCATTTGATTATGATTACATGTTCCATAGATTTTTATTTTGCTTAACTAAGTTCAAACAAAATAAAAATCTATGCAACCTAGAATTTCTAGGTTGTTCAAGTTCCAACTACTTGAAAATCCCAACAACCTGGAAATTCTAGGTTTTTATCCTAACAACCTAAAATTTCTAAATTGTTTATCCCATTCTTTTTGGGAACACAATTATGTAATTCCTTGGGATAACCATTTCCTTATGAACATGGTTGGATTGCAAGAAACATTGTCTCCTACGGAACATAACCATTTCTTTGAAAAGGTTACTTTTTTTTTAATGAAAAAAAACCATTTCCTTGGGAACATGATCACATTTCCTTAAGGATCATAATGATGGTTTTCAAATAAAACAAACATTTCTTTGAAAACATGGTTGCATTTCCTTTAGGAGGTTCCATTTTCTTAAGGAACACAAGGTCATGTTCCCTAGAAACACAACCATTTTTTCAAGGAATAATTCAACGCATTTGTTTTAACGAAAATCATTTCCTTAAGGAGCACAATTAAATTCTATGAAAACGTAAGCATTTCTTGGGTGTCATGCATGTATGCATGGCCTCATACATGACAATCGGTTACAGGCATGCCAATCATGCCTTTAGTGTTAATGTATGCTCTTAGGGTTAATGTACGTTTTTAGGTTATTATACGTTATTAGGTATTTTAGGGTTATGGCTTGTTTAAGGTTTCAGCTTCATTGACAATTATATAAAAGGCCAAGCTCTTCCCTTCTCTTGTGATTTTTTCAAGAATTCCTTTGTTAGGAAAAATTTCCTCCATAGTTAGACTAGATTTCTAGATGCTCACTGCGACTGTTGCATGGCCACCGTTTACATACACTATGTTTTCTTTCCTTCTTTTCAATTTAATTCTAAAAAAATTGTTCTTTATCACTTAATGTTGAAAGTGAAAAAAAATTCCTAGCTTTGAGTTTTTTGGGTTTCTTTTGCTTGTTGGTTTCTTGTGTTTTTGAATTGCTACTATTTCTTCTTCTTTTTCTACTCTTGTACTACAGCTACAATAGGAATAACAATAACCATAATTAACATCAACGCAAGTGAGGGAGAAGGGACATTGAAAACAAGCTACAACCTCTAAAGTTGTAAATTCTAGAGCTTCGAAGGGAGGAAGGAGTGAGCAGCTCCAAAGCTTGTTTTATCGCTAGCTTTAGGTCTTGGGAACATGCACACACACACACATAAGGTTTGATTGCAATACAAGATCTGCACCAGGTGATGCAACCCCACATACACTTACTTTCCTTGTACATGGGTTTTGAGGTTAGCATCTGGGTTGTGCACTCTTATGTGTTTTTGAACTTGCAGTCATGTAGTGAGTAGCTCGTGTAATAGCTTTGGAAAAAGAAGAAAATTTAAATAAAAAAACACGTAATAGAAGAAAAATAAAATTATCTCCTCTTCTGCACACCATTACTACAAAGTTCGCAGATGCAGATCGCTCTTTAGCGTTGTTGCTAATGAAGTCATCGGTCGTCGTCATCATAGTCATCGGCCCTCACCATTGCAAACGTCATTGTCACCATTGCAGTCACCGGTTGTCGCTATCGCAGTCGTTGTCCGTCCACTCGTTCCATCTAACGTTTGTCATTATTTCATCCGATGTCCATTATCATTCCATCCGAGGTCTCTCGCCTTTTCATCTAACATCCTTCACAATTCTATCAACCGACATCTGTCTATTGCCGTTCATCCCCGTCGACGCACCATATTTTTCAAACTGTATGTTGTGTTAAAACTTTGTAGTTAGTGCTTTATATTACTACAGAATTTTGGGGCATGGGACAACACCATGTCCTCGGATGATGAGAACATTACTGTTTAACTAGAACCAAGGTATCAGCTATGAAGTAACACACAATCATTTGAGCCGATTTCTTTAATCTCCCAATCTTCACAATGGTACCATCAAACATCTATAGCACCACCATCATTTAGTACAACTCCTACCAGGAAATCAAGTTCAGGTTACATTACATCAACGGTTCATCAGAGTCCATTTGGAGAGGTTAATTAGTGGGGTACGCCTGTTGCCACACCAACTTTCACACCATCACCATATATTCCATTGCAAGCCATTACCTCTACACTCATATACACCATGGAGGTCAAAAGTTCCTCTAGGAGAATTGAAAAGTTCAACGAAAGGCCAGGTACCATTTTTTTGAAGGAATTCAAGGCAACTTTCTCAACTGTGGTTTGTGAATTAGAACTCAAGTATGGCGTTAATTACACCGAAGCATTCGCATTCAAAAACTGACATGTTATGTGCACTATGAGGCATTGGATGTCCAAAGTAACATTCTCCGAGGATTTTGAGCATCACCCAAATCCCCAATTTAGCTTATGCCACAATCATCGCCGTCGCGTCTCAAGTTACAGTGCAAACTACCATTGCACGTCATGGGACTATGCCCAATAATCTAAATTCGATACCTATTTTAGTAAACCTTTTTCCTCAACAATTCATTACTACTACCACAAACATTCTTCCCACCATTGATGCACCAGCTTTTGCTGATTTAATGGGGGAATTCTTTCGAATTCTTGAGCTAGAATTTCCGGTTAAGAGTTTTAAAAAAATTCTTCAGCTCACCACCTTCTTTTGGCAAAAGGATGAAACCCTCAAGATGTTCTACAGGAGGCTTCTCAAGCTCAAAAAGGATACTAACAACATCACAAACTTGGAAGGTGCCCATCGATATCTTTGTTTGTTGGAAAGTACTCCGACACTCCATGTGTAGGTTTTGCAACGGGTTTTTACAAAATTTGGAAACTTATACACTTTACAAAATGTGTACACCATTTTTTTAAAGTTGGAATTTGTTCATGCACACTATGAGGCCAGTACTATCAGGCCTCCATCACGTTCAAGGCCTCAACTTCCACTAGCTGCGCCAACCAGATCATCACATTCTTCTTCAAGGACTAAAGTGGTGCATTTGGTTGCACCCATCCTACCTTCTTCCAACTACTATGGCAATCCTGCCCACAAAGCTAATGAATGTAACATTCCTTCCAAGGATCTCTTTTGTGATTATTGTGAGAAAGAGGGACATCAAGAAGCTCTTTGTTTTGCCAAGTTCCTGAAATGGAAGTAACTCCGATTACCACAACAAAATTTGCCAGCATCTTCCGTTGCCCTTCAACCAAAACCTAAGGCACTTAGGCTTTCCTCACCAAGCGTAATTTTAGTAAGAATGCTAAGAAGAAGGAACATAATGCTAATAAGAGGGAGGCGCTTCAAGCCTGTGTCGCTCAAGTTCAAACTCTATAAAATGAACTCGAATCATTGAAGGCCCAACTTGCTAATCTAAAAAAACAAGTATTCCCAACTAGCTAGTCATGCCTAACCTATACAGGGTTCAAGATCATGAAAAGGACCTCCTAGGTTGTTTTATGGCCTCTCACACGATGCCATGGTTAGGGAGTATGTTTTTCCAATGCACACAATTATAATCTCACACCAGAATTTGCCACTTCTTTTTACCCTTCCTACTTTGCGACACAAGAGGCTAGTGTGGCGCCCAAAGTTTCTGTCATTTGATAGGTAATTCAGACTGATGGATTCACATCTAGTTCAAGTCCTATTACCAGGGCTAGAGGAGCTCGAATAATCATGCCACAATATTTTCATCCTCTCAACATGGAAAAAGAACGCACCTTCTTGGCGAGGGGGGAGGAAACAACTACACCACAAGCTACTAGGACATCAAATTCTCATGTCCCAAGAGTACATGTACATCAGGAAAACACATAATTTTCCACTGATCAGCTTATAGAGTGCCAACTTCAAATGCGTGAAGTGGCGCAAAAGCTTGTGAGTACACCATTGTTTAGTTTTCAAGATTTGAAGCTAAACACCAAGGACATAATTGCAGTACTAAAGGATACCTTGAACACTACATCAGGTCCTCTACCAATCCTTGATCCACATGTTACAAGGGTTCCATCTAACACCTTGGAGAGACACTCGATTAGCTCATGTGTTGTAAATGGCGTTCGTAATCTGATCAATAGTTCTAGCATGGCTAAACTAATGGGCTCTCCTACCTTTGATTCTACATTCACATATCAGAAGGGAGCTAAGAACACCTCACTTGTGGATTTGCTACTCAACAAAGGGGTTGTGGATAGCCATTCTTTCCACAAAGTCTCTCACTCATTTCCGAAGGTGGTGCCTAGTGAAAGAACTTCCATCGCCATCGAAGTTGCCATTGTTGACAATACTAAATCAACAATCCAGGTGGGAGGACATACACCCAAAGTGGTACTTCTTAATATAAGTGCCTAACTAATGATTCTAGGAGTTCAATTTGCGAAGAAGATGGGCATGTTTGATTCCAAACTACAGAAATCTATGTGGCAAATTCGCATCACTAGTGGAGTGTAAAAGAGGTACCTAGGGAGAGTTCGAATTTGATTGCATTTAATTTCAATGAAGGTACAGATCGAGAGCTTTACCTACAGGTCAGATGTTTAGTCACCAATGCCACCAGTTACGATATGCTCATAGGCAAGAGGCCTTGTTTCCACTAAGTTTCACAATTGACAACTAATTCGAGCATGCGTACTACTGAGTGGATTGGGAGACTAATGGACACCACTTGGGATACATACCCTTTGATTTACATGGGAACCATAATCTTATGGTTCACCATTTTATGCTCAAGGAAGCACACACTATTTCTTACATCTAACAAGTTAGCCACGAGTGGATAAAAGGAAATGAAGAAGAAACAACTTACGCCCAAGCTACTAAAAGTTTGAGGGTGGTTACTATTGACATTCAACACGGACCAGAGGTTTTATAGAGGTTCAAAGCAGCCCACGAACCCTTGGTCAAAGCTTTGTCTTTTTGAAAACATGGAGAGCCATGGCGAACTAATTAAGCCAGTATTTCATCAACTAATCACTTGGACACCGCTTAAAGAGGGGATTACATTACTAAAATTCCTTGGTGGTATTGGTACAAGTCTCGAAGCCCTACTATAGTTAGGGATGGTAATTCGAAAGTATTTCTACGAAAACATTGATCCTATTATAAAGAAACTGGCGGCATCGAGAATGATGGAACTCACAACCAAATTTCCACAATAGTTTGCAACCACCACATGGAAGGCCAATTTCACTTTCTTGCCCTCTGACTTACAACTAATTCAGAGGAAGCATATGGAATTATTTGGCCCCGTGGACCCCATCATTTTAAGTTAGGAGTGTCAAGGATTTTCAATGGCTTGATTTGGACCAAGCTTGAATGACACAAGATCCGGTCTCTTCACGGACATGGTATGATTGATCACTTGGGCTCAATCCATTTCTCCTACGCTTGGGTATGTAATTGAGAACACCCCTTCTTAGTTTCACCAAAAGGAAAAAGTCTAGGAGCACTACACACTAATTAAACATTACCTTAGAAAGTCATTCCTACTCGATGCAGCACAATGCGGTTCTTATGCGCACCAGCTACGCAACTGGTGGACCAACCTTGCACCACTATCAGTTCTGTAATTGGCTCTGAAATACACCATCAGAAACCCCAACTGGCAGGTTTCTCACATATTGGATGATTTGAATTTTTGCCAACCAATTACAAGGCAAGACAAACCTTCTTGGTTTCCTGCAAACACAATAGGAAAACCAAGAGGTGCTTGGCCCACCTTTGTTTCCTTCCCAAGAGCACACACCTTGTATCGTCATGCTTCAGCCACTTGGGATGAACCAAGCCCAAAAGAAAGAAAAAGGGTTATGGGGTTCTAAACTAGCACTACTAATCACACCAAGGTGACTAGATTGGAACGTAACATTCTACTAGGGAAAAGCGTGGACCTGAACTCCCTTACATTGTTCTTGGTAACTTGTGTACTCTTTTAAATGTACACAACACCAGCACTGATTCAATTAGCTTGCAGTTCTGGTGATGCGACTACATGGCACCCCAACCATGTACATTTGCCTATCTTCAACACTCTACACTTCACTATTAGTGTTAGGGGGGAGGAGGTACCATGTAATCTGACTCAAGTTATTTCTAATACACCTAGAGGTACATCAACCTCTAGATAAACAATTACAACCTTTTATGAATCTATGCAGTTGGATAGTGGAGAACCCAATACACTAAGTTCTTCAAACACACTTTCTAACTCCATTCCATGTGTTTCCAACTACCCTTTTGTTATGGGGAACCAGTTCACTGAGAAAGAAAGAAACTAGGTCACAAACTTACTAATTATGTATGAGAATGTGTTTGCATTCTCAATGAAAAACTTACGTAAATGTAAGACCATGTAATTCTTTATAGACCTTACAGATGAAACATCCATCTACGAAGGAAGCATAGGTTGAGCAAGCATGAGTGGAAACTAGTAGATGATAAATGCAAAAAGCTTCATGAAGCTAGTCTCATTCTGCCATCAAGTTCTGATTTCACAACCGTTACAGTTGTGCTAGCAAAAAAAAAATTCAATTGGATTATGGACTGAGAAAAGAATGTGCGAAGATTATAGGCCTTTGAACATGGTTACACTTCAGGACAGGTACCCCATGCCCATCCCTAAATAACTGTTTGATAACATTGGAGATTCAAACATCTTCACAATTATGGATTTGAAGCAAGGCTTCAACCATATTGTGTTCGTTGCGAAGGATCGCAAGAAAACAACATTCCACAGAAGCAACAAGTTGTGGGAATGGCTTGTGATGGCTTTTGGATTGAGGAATGCACTTGTCTTCTTTCAACAAATCATGGACCAAGTTCTTGAAGGGGCGGATTTCCTAAAGTGCTACATAGATGACGTCCTAGTGCATAGCAAGGGTCTCTTGTAGCACTTGGCTCATCTTGAGGAGTTATTCAAAAGGCTCCACAAAGTTAATATGAAGATCCATCTTAAAAAATATGAGTTTGTTGTCACCTTAGTAATCTACCTTGGACACAAAATTTTGCCAAATGGTATTATGGTTCATTGGGCCAAAGTAGTAGCCATTTTGGAAATGCCCAATCCTATTAATGTTCACATTTTAAGGAGCTTCATCGAACTATGTAATTACTACAAGATTTATGTCTAAGACTTCAGAACTATTGCTCATCCTCTCTATGCATTGTTAAAGAAGGATGTTGCTTGGACATGGAATGAAGACACTCAAGAAGCTTTTAACACACTCAAGGAAAAGCTTTCAGAATTCCCCACTCTGAAAAGACCTGATTTCAGCAAGGTCTTCATTCTACACACTTACTAGAGTGCTCTTGATATTGGTGTTATTCTTGGCCAACTTAATGAAGAAGGCAAGGAATATGTTATCGCCTATGCATCCCTAAGCAACAACAAGGCTAAAAGCAACTACTTTTCATATGAAGGGGAGTGTCTTGTTATTATATGGGCCATCATACATTTCAGGCCCTATCTTTATGGCACCAAGTTCACTTTATATACGACCACCAACCTATTAAGTGGTTGATGACCAACAATAAGCTTACTGATAAGTTAACTCATTGGGCGTTTATACTTCAGCAATATGAGTTCAAAGTTATTCACCGACCTGGTATTACACATCGAAACATGGATACCATGTCACAAAGACCCCTCGCTACCTCTGAAGATTTCTCAGAAGCTAGGCAAAACTTCGACCAAATTCCAACAGTACATGTATCCTATGCATCTAGTTATCTTGCACTACTGCAATGTAACCTAGTTGAGCATCCCATTGTGGATATATGGGAGGACTTGGACACTCTAAAGTTTCTTCAGCATGGGGAATACCCTCCCCATATTACATCAAATCCATGGGATCGCATATAACATCGGTCCAAACATTATTCATGGAGGGACAATCACCTCATCCGATGCTTACTACAAGGCGACAAAATGGTTTTTCCACCACATGAACAGCCTGGTCTTATTTAGAAGGTACACTCAAAGCTTGGACATTTTGGAATTAAGCGTATTTATAACCTTCTCATTCCTCATTACCATTGAGAAGTATGTATGCTCAAGTCCGAGACGTCATTGCTAGGTGTGAATAATTTGATAGAATGAAAACTTCCTTCTCCTCTCGACAATTCACGCTTTCTCCACTCCCTATTCAAGGCATGTTCTATTATTGATCATGTGATTTAGCTAGAAAATTACCATAAACCTCCAAGGGTAATGTCTACATCATGATTATGATTGAACATTTTTCAAAGTGGATCGAGCTTGTTGTGCTACCGAACAAATCATCATACAGCACCAGCCAGGCTTTGTTACAACAAGTCCTAAGTAGGTTTGGGGCTTATGATGAATGCCTTACTTATCAAGGATCACAATTCAGAGGAAAATTCCAAAACTTACTTGATCATGCTCTCATTGACCAACGTCGGACTTCAAGGGATCACCCCCAAGCTAATGGCCTTGTAGAGAGGATGGTTTAGACATGTAAGAAAGGACTTTGGAAGATTTGCCTCACTGGGAACAAAAAGGATTGGGACATGGCCCTACCTTACATCGCCATGGGTTACATGTCCAAACACGCCTCTTTGTCTCATTTCGCTCCTTACTTTCTACTTTTTGGGAGACATCCCATTCCACCCTCTTCCATTACTGCTCAAATGGACCAGGTTGTGGACTTGGACTCCCCAGCCACTTGGGCTAGGGTCATCACAAAGAGGGTTGATCTATATAAAAGGGTTATGCCCATGGCCATGAAGAACTTGTCCATTGCACAGCATCGAGACACCTTACGGTATGCACACACGAGGTGGCAGTTACAAACATAAGGTGAGACAATTTGATGTTGGTGACTTTGTGTATCTCCAATAGCAACCTAATGATACTCTAGACACTTTTTCTAGTTGCACTGTCTTGAGGATTAAAACAATCAGGCCTTTAGGTGTGTTGGAGTTATAAAGAACTAACGGATGCACAATTCGAGATCACTCCAAAAACTATGCGCCCTACCACCTATTGAACTTGGATCCTACCATCATCATGTCGACTTGGATTCCTCCACTTGACTATCCAAGTTAGGTATGTCAGACGACAAACAATGCTGATCAAATGCTGCTTTGTGATAATTATAATGGTGGATACCATTTATTCTGCCTTAAACCAGAGCTCAATCAAGTTCCCGCTAGCATTTGGTACTGTTCATCATGTTCTCCTACAACACCTTGATTTCTACTCAGACCATGCCATGTTTTTCCTAGCTCAAGTCTGAGGGGGGATTCATGAGAATATCATCTCAGCCTCCTTTTATGCATTGTATATAAATGTGCGTGCATTTCTTTTTAGTTGATTAGTTTCTACCTTTGATTGGTTTTAATCTTTTTGTTCAATAGAATTTACTATGGATTTACACCCTTACGACACTGAACGTCACGACACTACACATCACAACATGGGAACATGTTTATGTTTTACAAGGAAAAACATTCCCTTAAGGAACACACCCATGGGGAAGACAATAAATGTCAAAATTCTACTCTACCTACATTAGACAAATTAATATTGTTTAAGGATACTAAGTCAGGGAACTTGTTTTACCCCACCCTATAATTTTCTAATTTTTTGTTTGCATCAAATTTTGATACCTTATTTTTATTTTTAATACTTGATAAAAAATGAGCACATGACAATTAGGTGAAAACAAGTTCATAGCCAATGGTGCCCTTTTATGTGATTAATTAATCCAAAATATTTTTGGAATAATTTAGAAAAAATCTTCAAATTCTTTTTATAATATTATTTAGAGGTTTATATTTAAAACTTTTTAAAAAATTCATTTTCACATCTTTTTAAATCATTTTATTTTATTGCTTAAGAACATTGTTTACAAATTTTTTAAAATTGATTTTGATTTTTTTATTCACTAAATTGATTTTAAATTTATTTACATGTCCTCATGATATATTATAAATGTTGTTATATATAATAGAATCCAAAAACTTTAACACTAATGTAAATAATCACTTTAACATATGAAAAATTAAGAAATGGTTACAATCATTTTGAAATGAATGCACACTAAAATGGCTCACTTTTTGAATCATAGTGCCTTTTTTTGTAAAATGCCTTTTCTTTGAATGTTTGTAGGTGCAGTCACACTACACATACACAAGTAATTGTAACTAGTGCATGGTTTTGTGTATTTAACATTTTAGAAAAAATAGAGAACTCCAAATGGAATTGCTTTTTAAATAATGTTATATTTAATGTATTGGTATATATATTTTAAAAGTTTGAAATCAATCCAATGAATGAAAAATACCCAAAATCACTTTGGAAACATTGTAACTAGAATTTTTATAAACAATAAATGCACTTGAAGTTTTTTGAAAATGGCATACTTTCAGCAAATTTTTTATGTTACAAACCATAACATAATAATGTGATCAAAATTTTGAAGATGTTTCAAGATTT
>Ga0116229_10007054_pt1 | contig 17913 bp, 14 predicted proteins | sample S1TSphgellanicum_3_FD_87313 | JGI IMG/M metagenome (GOLD analysis project Ga0116229, IMG submission 87313) | Host-associated microbial communities from peat moss isolated from Minnesota, USA - S1T2_Fc - Sphagnum magellanicum MG | ecosystem: Host-associated > Plants > Peat moss > Unclassified... | reverse complement strand
AACACATATTTAATTAATTCCAGACTTAAATTTTAATTTTGGACTTATTTACATTTCATGGGTGGGTGCAAACCCATCTAGTGGCCACCAAAATGGAGTGATTACAACAATTTGAACCAAAATTTTTAATCTTGTTCCATGAATTGTCCAACAAAAGTTGAATTTTTATCTTTATTTAACATAAATGGTGAGCCCAAACCCATGTAGTGGCCACCAAAATGGAGTAATTACAAAAATTTACACAATAAATTTTATTTACATTCCATAAATTATCGAGCAAAAGTTGAATTTCTATCAATACTTAGCATAAATGGTGAGCCCAAACTAATCTAGTGGCCACCACATTGAAGTCATTGCAACAATAATTTCAATCATAAGTTTAAATTCTCTTTCATAAATTTTCGACCAAAAGCCAAATTCCAATCCATACACAACACAATTGGTGAACACAAACCCATATGTTGGGACCCACCAAATTGAAGCAATTTCAACCATACTCTCATTAATTTTAATTGTATTTCTTAAACAATAATGAAGAAATGTTGAATTATGTCACACTTGATGACCACTAGACTTAATAAACTCTTGTCCAAAACATTATTACATGATTCACATTTTTAAAATATTATCATTGATTTGTACATTTCCGTGCAATGCCTTTAGTAGACATTGAACCAAAAAACCAAACAATGCCAATTGATATCATTAATGCATGAAACTACCTTCAACATACATACTTGAAAACCTTTTAAACCTCAAATAACTTTCCAAGCAATATCTATATTTCACATTGGTGGCCACTAGGTAACATTCCAATCCATGTTATTACCCAATTCCCTTAGTTCTCTATAGATGTTCAAGCCTAACATTCAAAATTATTTGTCCATGTTCTGGATATCAATTTAATTTTCATAAATGTTTAGTTAGATTAACATATCCTATGACAATGGTGAAGGCTTTTATTCATTCTTGAATTTTTCTTTCCTCTAACTTGTTTTTTCTTCCATAGGTGCTTGGTGTTGCTTTTTCGAATCCAAAGCAGCATATTCGAACTTTTCGACCTCGGTATGAGATAACTAAAAAGCTACTTATTCTTGGTGTCAATGGCGTCCTTTGTTACTTTCCAAAATGTGCCTTTTTTCAAGGGAATCAAGGAAAATTGGGAAGAATTTAAATGTTTCCAAGTTGGAAATTTGTGCTAGAATAAAGCATTTCCTTTCTTGAACATTTGAACATTTTTACATTGTTATTGGGTCGTGTATGTTGTTAAAAGATGTCCTTGAAATTCTACCTTTGTTGATGCTTCAAACTCTCATCAATCAATTTGTGTTTGTTTTGGGACGTGAGTAATGCACTGTAACAATGGGTTAGCTTACATGCTTAGTTTATTACAATTTCAAGGACTTGGATTGAGTTCATTTTGCATGCAGAGGTTTGCTTTATGGGGAAAAGGATCAAACATTGCTCATTGATGATGAACCTAACAAGGCCTTTCAAAATCCAAAATGGAACAATTTTTTTCTTGAACCATTCAAAGGACATGAGTTATCCAAAAACAAGGTGTAATGATTAGACCTTGCACCTTAGTTGTGGCTAGTGTTAAAGGGTTTGCCCTTTGTGAAAACAGTTTACGCCCATTTCACAATTATCATGAAGTTCTCAAAGCCATTATTTAGTTTTTGATATATGTTTTACTCTTGGTTCAATTAATTTGAAGGAAATTCAAACATGGATCTGGTAATAACACAATTTCCTGGAAGTGACATCCTAAGTAAAAATTTCCTTTCTTTGTTTTAGTTATATTTTCAATATAGTCTTTCATTTCATGTTGGTTTAGTTACTTATTTTTATTTTATATTGTATTAGTTTGTGGTTTGTAGTTTGTGGAAATTTCAATTATTCATTTCCATTTGTAGTGGATTCTGGTTTTTATTTGTAGATTGCGCAAAGCCATATGTAATTTTAATTAGTAGAAAATCATGTTGTCGATTGGGTTCTCTATTTTAAAAGGTGAAGGATGTAGTTGCATGTTTGATTCTTGGTCTAAAAAGTAAGATGATTCCTTAATTTTGGGTTGCTTGTAGAGTTGAATTTCAGTTTTAGTAGCTCATATTCCGAATTCCTATATGGATGGTGATGTAGTTTTTGATACTCAATGTATTTGTATGAAATCAATAAATTGATAATGGACATTTTTTTTCATGTGCTTGAGGTTTATTTTGGTTGTCGATTTTCCAGGGTGAAATTCATATTTCATAATAAGCAAATTCCTTCCTATTCGAGGGTATATGTTCAATATATATGTCCCAATATGTTTCAAGCTAGGATTATGATACCCATTGGTGATATTTTTATTGTTATTTTTTAATAAATAATTTTTTTTGATTGCCTAATGCCTCAAGCTTTTGTGTTCAATGTTCCACCAACGATTAATGAAATACATGAATTGTAGCTATTGTAAACCATTTTGTTATTATTATACAAAATTGAATGGCATAATATTTGGTAGGTACTATTCCAAATTGTGTCTTTTGATTTTGCCACTAAATTGCTTACTAAGTGTTTTAAATTATTGATTTTAGTGGGCACCATGAAAACTTGGCAGTGTTATGCAATGTTTTAGTTCTTCTCCTCATTGTAAGGTCTTGTTTATTGTTAAATTTTAGTGACCACTAGGTTTATCTATTATCATGTATGTTTTTTGTTATGATGGTGAAAATTTATTTTTTTGAAAATTTGTCATTTGAACACTTTGTTTGGTGCCCACTAGGTTCAATATGTCATTATATTATTTTTTAACTCTAAAAATTGATTGTTTCTATCTTTGGATTATTTCAAAAATTGGAATTAATTTAGTATGTGAACTTTGCCTAGGTACAACAACACAATGCATTCATTGACCCAATAAACTTTTTTTTTTTGCAAATCATAGTTTGTACCCCAAGTTTGACATTCAAGGTGTGAACAAAGTTATGAATCCAACAACTAAGGATTGAACCATATGGTTAGTAGACGTTTGAGCTCAACTTGTATCTAACCTTGAAAAAATGTAGAGGCAATACAAAGAAAATGTTAATGAACATTGAAAGGAACAACCCAGTTTCAAGGTTGAGTATTGGGTTTGGCTTCAACAACATATTATGACAATAAGGCCATCAGAATAGTTGGATCATTAGAGGCAAAGTCCATTGTTCATTGTGAAAGAAATAAATGTTGTGGCTTTCCAATTTGAGTTTCAAGGTTTTCTAAGAATCCATCTTGTCTTTCATGTTCCTTGTTGGAACCTTACCTTGGGTCTACCATTCTAGGAAAAATTCATGATCCCCTTCGACCTATTGAAATCAATGGTGAACATGAATATGAAGTGGAGGACATTTTGGATCAAGGATTTTTAATTGTTAACTCCAATATCTTGTTCATTGGCATGGGTATAATGTGAATGAATGCACTTGGGAACCAATAAAAAGCCTATCAAATGCCATGGAGAAGGTTCACAAATTTCATCAACTATTTCTAAACAAACTAAAATCTGTTCCTCATGGAACTGTCATTCAAAGGGGAGGTGATGTTACAGATGTCAATGTTAAGGAATTCATTTATTTGAATGTTCACCCATGACTTGTAATAAAGTTGTACCTAACTTTTAGTTTAGTTTCAGTTCATTCTTAATTAGCTTCCGATTAAGTTTTAGTCCATTTCTAGTTAATTCTTAATTAACTTTTAATTCACTTTAAGTTGAGTCTTTAGTTCAAAGTCAAAGCAAAATAAAATATACCAAAAAAATAAGCGTCTCCACTTTAACCCTTTGTTTTTCATATAATTGCCATAAAGTAGTATCAAATTAAATGAAAGTATGTGTCAAATAGCATTAGTTGGTTCTATTAAGTTTATAAGATTCTAATGCTAAAAAAATAAAAATAAAATGAAGTTTAAAAATAGATTAAAAAGTACATTGGAAATCAATTAAAAAATGTGTTCAAACCTACTTTTGGGTTAGAAAAATTAATGAAATTGATATGTAATAAGTTAGGAAATGAAAATCAACATATGTTTTAGCAAGTCATCAAAAAAAAAATCTATTTCCTTTTTGTAAAAACCTATTTGACACCTACTTGAAACTAAAAGCCCATAATGAAATATAAACGTCAAAAGCTATTTGAATTTTGAAAAAGTTATTTGAATTTTGAAAAACCCACTTAAAACTTATTTTTATAGTTTGAAATATGAAAATCAATGCACATTAGGGTAAAACATATATCATATTTAATCATTGAAATGAAAACATTCAATGTTCCATAATTCTATAATGGGTCCAAATTCTTTAAAGTGTACTAAAATAATGTTACTTTTTTTTTTATCTTTTTTACCTAGTCTTTTTTAACCATGTAAAGACACATTTATGGATGATTATGATGGAATCTAAAATTTTAATGGTCTAAAATATAGTCCTTTTGAAAATTTTGACAACTTTTGATTCATTTTTTTTATGGGGATCAAAATATAAGGTAAGAAAATACTACAATAAGGACTAGGCCCTTTTTATCTTGTGTTGTACACCTTAAAATATTTTCACCCTAATGGGTTTTGTTGTTATTTTAAATCTATTTGTTCCAATTTTGACAAGGTAATCAAGTTGTTCACTTTATCTTGCTTGCACCCTTCATTTATAATTCACACATGGGTGGACATGGGACACATGTGGGTTGGAAGTTTTTCGAAAAACATCTTTAAGCTAGGTGCCCAATGGGTATAAATAAAGGTAAAATTCCCCATTACCTTTAGTTTGTTCAACATCAATATTGGGTACGTTGTCTTGTCATAACCTTGCTTTATTTTTGTTTCTTCCTTGTAATAAAATCTTATTGGAATTCTATTTTACAGATGTAGTGATTTTGTTCTTATTTTCTTGTTTCACAATCTAGATTTGGAACTAGGCTTACCCTTGTTCTTGTTTCGGTTTAAAATCCTCTAGATTTGGTTGTTTTTGTGCCTGTGACATTTTCCTTGTTTATTGTGCTACAACTATGGATTACACAATGGCATGAAGGTTTTCTTGTTATCATAAAAAAAAATTTGTATGTTATGTAATTTTATTTTTGTTATATCACATCAACTACTATGGACCATTCAAAGGTGTTTTCATGCAAAGGAGTAACATTAAAAATGTCACAAATGTAATTTTGTTACACATGGGTGAAAACACGGTCAAAGAAGCCAAGGTAAAAGTTCTTTTCTTAGGATTGCACATGACATGTGTCATTTTTGTGTTAGTTTATAATTTGTATTTCAGGTACCTTTTAAACATTTCATTTTAAATATAAATACATTTTGATTACAAATTAATTTGCTATCATGTATATTATGCATTCATGTCCTTTACCACATAAACATGAACAATTTTTTGTTAAAAACACAGTTTCAAAATCCATAATTTTTAGGGTCAAAATTTTTTTAAATGTGTTCAAATTGATTATAAAAATAATTTTCATTAATTCAATTCCTTTTGCCTTTTTAATCATCAATATTCAAATCTTCTCCAATTTTCAAAAGGAATGGTGCACATTTGGTAGAGAAAAATAACATTTAAAAAAAAAATGGTTATTTGTTCTCAAGGTTTGAGTGCTTTGAACATGCAAAAAAAAAGTGATTTGTGTAAAATTTTGGGCTTGTAAACTTTGCAATTCATTTGTGATTTTTCAAACATACAAAAATGTAATTTTAAGGAGTGTCCACTCACTTGGATTCTTTTGATTGTGTTTTTACCCATGTAATAACCAAAAGAACTCTAGATTATTTATCAACTATCAAGATATTACCCAATAAAATATTTAATTATTTAATTACATACCAATGGTTAATAACTAATAAAAGTTGTATTGTTACATGACATAAATCAATAGTTACAAAGTCCTTTGTAAGTAAAATGATTTTCATCATAACCAAAAAAAGACTACATAAAGATTCCATTTTTTGCAATTTACATGATTTTCCAAATTAAAATTTATTTAATTAACATTATTTGTTATAGTTATTCTTAAGAAACAAAAATTGAGTGAAAGCACATTAAGGGTGAACCAATTTTGTTCAAAAAAGTGATGTATAACAAATATTAGAATATGCAATAGCTAAAATCTTGATGGCATCCTTTGGCTAACCTAAACACAAGCAAAAAAAATTTAAATTTTCACAACACTTTGAAATTCAAAGTTCACTTTGAGTCAAAATTAATTTTGATCCAACAATTAAATGAGGATGATTGAATAAAATCAATGTACACAAAATATATAACTTATAGTTTTTCAATGGCCATAAGGCTTCATGTTTGTGATTCATGAAACATTACCAAAAAAAAGGAGATTGTAAAAATAATGTAATGACCATTTATAAAATCTCCTCTTCTTTGATATGGTAGTGGTTTTTTTCCTAAAAGGAAGTATTATTATGTATTCATTGTTAAAAAAATGTAAAAACACATTTTTGAATGAAATTTCACCCAAAAGTTTTAAATTTCTAAGTTGTTTTAAATTTAATTAATGTATATCAATATCATGCACCATAAAAAAATTCACCCTAGAATTCCATTGACAACCTTACTTTTTAAGTACATATTCAAATTTTCAAACTTTGTGATGGGTATTATTTGGTCACAAATATATTCCATACATTCAAATTCTTTAATGTTTGTTGGAATTTTCAAAATAATTGATTAGATGAAATCTAAAGCTAATCAAATATACTTAAAACAAGTAAAAATAATCCAAGATATGATGTCCATACATTACCAAATATTTTAATTGCAGAAAGATTATACTTGTGACTACAATTTTTGGGGGGCTTAATGTGCTTTCACCCAATTCATCATATGGTTTGAATTTTATGCCCCAAAGTTCATCACTTTTAAGTGTCCTTAAAAAAGTCTTAAATGGAAATCCTTAACATGAAGACATCTTGGAGGTAGATACAAAATAACTTCAATTTGCATAGTTGTCCATTGAACTACAACATGATGTTGTCAACAAGAATTTTTGCAAACCTAGTTGATCAATTATGCTAGAATGAGGATGAAACATTAATGATTCAAGTGGCAATAGGCTTGGACATTCACCAACTATGGAAAAAGGTAAAGAAGGAAGTCATGTTCAAATTTTTGTGATTATTTTGTGATGCAAGTTATGACGATAGATTTTTTAAACATCATTTTCAAATGTGAAAAAAATAGTTTTTCAAAATTATGGAAATTGTAGTTATGCATGATTATTATTTACAAAAAAGAAACTCTACTAGTTATTTGGCGTTTCAAACATTTAGAAATGCACAATTTTATCAAAATATTAACATATGTGCGAAAGTAGATTAAATTAATGAATATTATGGATTTAATGAATCCATTTGATTGTTTGAAAAGATTTGTGGGATTTATTTGAACATGCTTTGAATTCATTTATTTAACACAACCAATTGTAGCAAATGTCAAGAAACAAACAAAGATCAATGAAATGAAAAGATTTTCCAAGCATGTTTGATTTGATTGATTATATCCACTAGTCTAGGAAAAATTGCCCTATGGTAGGTGTGAGTATACTAAAATGATTCAATTTAGGTGTAACCAATGGTTAATTTTACATATTTTTAAGTGGTAAATGAAGTTAATGTTGAAAATCTTTGATCTACTTATATAACAATGCTTTTAATATGTTATGGGAACATGTGAAAAAGTTTGAAATGAATATAAAATATCCAATTTTTAAAAAAAAAACATGGTAAATAATATTTTTTAACAGTAATTTTTTTAAAAAAAAAATTGAAAATATTTTTATATGATTTTATAATTTGAATAGTTTTTAATATTAACCTTAACATAATAGTATACAATTTTTTAAAAAGATTTATATATAATTAAAAAAGGTTTTTCAAAAACAATCTTGGAATATTTGAAAAATATTTTGCAATAAGCACATGACAAAATAATTGAGTGTGGGTTATTTTATTATACGTGGACCTTGGCATGGCAAGGTTAGTTTTAGTACAAAAACAAAACAAAGAGCACCATCTTTTAAACTATTATTGATCAATTTTTGTGGAGGTAGTTGCAAGCTAAGGTGGATCACATTTGGTGGATAAAACATTCCATATAAATCCATTTCGAATATTTAAATTGGTTAAATGTGAATTATGTGGTGTAATTTTTTAAAAATTAATACGTTGAAAAAACTAGCCACCTAAACACATCTTTAACACACATGTTAGGGAAAAAATTTCAACCAAAAATGATTAAATTATGAACTTTTGAAAAAAAGTGTCACCCAAAAACCCATAACTTTTTTTGGGTTAAGGTTTTTTTAACACATTTTTTGAATATAAGTTTCCTTCTTTCAATTTGTCACATATTGAGTCCCATAACATGTTTGGAATGAAATTAATGAAATTTTTAATTTATATATGGTAATGAATTATGTCATTATAATTATCCATATGTAGTAAAGTCCACTTATCTATGTTTGCTTTACATTTCTGGCATAAATTTAGTATGAAAATGTTCATCTTCAAGTTGACAATCTAAAACCATTTGACAAAATAACATATTAATGATAATATTATATGTTCATGTTGCATCTTAATAAATTACACTTTGCAAAAAACTATAGTGTGATGCAAAAATTAATCCACCTTAACTTGCATTGATGTTGGATATGGCATGTGTTTTTTTAGCTTGTTTGAAAAAATTAGTGGTGTTAATGTTTTTAATAGGTCTCTTTTTGTAATAGATTTGTTAAAAGGTGAAAAGTCGGTTTCATGGTGATTTTATATCCATTATCAAGGACAAAATTGAAACAAAAACTAATAAAAATTTTGAGATAAAAAAGGTTTATAAAGTAAGAAACCATAATTGCATTTTTGATTGGAGTTGACAAGAGTGTAAACAAAAGGTTTTGAAACCTCCTAGTATGTTATATCTTAGAAGGTGCATTACAACCTTCCTATGGACCTAGAATAATGCAAAAATTAATCAAGCCTAGGTGCCCCTTATGTTCCTTGGACCATGTCAAGAACATTAATATATATGTCCCTTCAAACATTCATAGGTGACCCTTACAACTTGTAAGTTTTATGAGTAACCACATATTGTTATGTTTTTTATAAATTATAAGAAACTTCCAAAAGACTTTCTCCAAATATTACATACATTTACAAGGTTTTTTTTTTTACTTTCTTGAAATATTACATACATTTACAAGGTTTTTTTTTTTACTTTCTCAAAATACTACATACATTAAATTATGTTTTGATATAATTTTTGTATATCCTTTACATTCACATTACTATTTGGTTGTAGATGGAATCTACTCCCCCTTAGTTGTTTTGTACATATTGTACATGAACCCTAGAATGAAAAATGACAACATTTGGACAAAATGTAGGAAAATGAAAAGATGTCGAAAAGATATTTGGTGTTCTCCAAGTTCAATGGGCAATAATTCAAGATCCTTGCCAATTATGGGACATGTACATAGTTTTTGACATAATGCTCACTTGTGTCATTATTATGCACAATATGATGATTGACGATGAGGGACTAAATAACCTTAAATACTTTGAGCATGAGGCAACGACACAAATGTGTAAAATATTAACTTTTAATTCATACATGAAATTCATAAAAAAGTTGGAAAATCAAAACATTCACTTCTTATTTCAAAGTGATTTGATATAAGACTTGTGAGCACTCAAAGGCCCAAATCATTATTGAAATAAAACATGATTCTTGGGTTTTCAGCTTAATTGTTTTGAATTTTGAAATTTTCATTCTAAATTTCATTTAAAAATTGCATCAATCATGGCCGTAGTGTAAGTTTGTACTTTGTGCTCTAAACAAAGCCTCAAATGTATGTGCAATCTTTGTTGTTTGGTTGTTTTCTATTGATTATGATGTTTGTGTGTAAGGGGGGGGCTCAATTCTAGTTGGAGTTGTAATATCGTAGGTGGTGACAATCTTGGGGTGTTCATGTCAATAACAATAGTGGGAACATCATGTGAAATCGGGAGTATGCCCATCCTATGTCAAAGGTTCTCAACCTTCTCACACATGCACAACAAGGAGTATTCACACACTTTAGGTGTCATGATGAGCTTTTCAAACATTGTGAACAATTGGAGTGTTGATTGATCTTCTAAGGCCTTTTTCAACTTCAACATGGCTATTGCCATGTATGTAGTAGCTCGCACTTGAGCATGCAAAACACATTTTTTGAGCTTTGTGCTCTTTTGATCCTCCTTTATTGCCCATGCACCTTGTAGCCGGTGTGAAAATTCATGGTCATTCCCTTTGTTGTTTGGTTCCACCACCTTAGAATCAAAATTTTCTCTCCTTCCAACAAGCTTGTGTTTGCTATAGTGATCAACAATGCACTCCCAAAATGTTGCACTTCATTTCTAATTGCCATAAACTAGATCTTGAAAACTTGCGAAAAAACTCAAAACAAGTTGATGATCATAGTGTAAACATAAGTAAATTTTTCTTTTCCCATGCGTCAGGTGGGGTCCATTGATGCCATTGTGGCCAGAAGGACAAAAGATGTAGTGTGATTTGGAGAAAAATGTGCATTGTTGCAGGGTTGTTCATGGACTTTCCTGCGCTTGGGCTTTCAATTTGTCATTGGCAAGCACTGTTGGGGTGCATCATTTTGGTGCCAGCCCAGCATTGGACACAAATTACTGCCAAGAACCTTTTACAGTGCAATGTTGAACTTGCTCTAAGATATAGATTCCCTAACATGTTTTGGTCTAAAGTGACAAAATCATTTGTCTAGTAGAGTTGAGATTTCAAATAATAGTTCCAATGGTGAAAAGAACTAAAAGAAATGTCATGAATATTTTATTGAAACAACCAAAGCATGAAAATTAGATGGTGGATCCAAAATGAAGCATAGTAACATCCATCTTTGTCAAGGAAATTTTATTGAAAATGTAATGCCAAGAGTAAAATTGATTATAGCTTATAATAAATGTTTGAACATAGATTATTATTGAGTTTTACAAAAAAATATCTTGTAGGTGACAGTTTACAATGTGATTTGCCTTTAGCTATTAAGAAAATCCTTATTATCACTTCCTTTGGCAGAGTATCCTTTTTGGATGAAACAATTGCACATTTTGGCAAAAGTCTCCAAACAAAATATGCTAACATTTTTTGCAACATCCATTGGGTGACATCCAAGATTTGGGGGTGCCTTCCCTTTATCTCAAACAAGGAACAACATCATGTAAAAGTATTATTCAAACATGGGTGTCAGAAATTTGACTATTTTGTCAAAAATGGTTGCTGGAATATTAACACTTGGATTTTTTAATTCTCAAGTTCTTGATGAAACTATAAGTCTTTAAAATGCTATGGAAAAGGGGAAACAAAAAAAAGAATGTAAAGTTTCCCATTGTGTTCCTAATACCTAGTTGTTGCTATACACCTTGGAATTCATGACATTAAAAACTATGGACCTTACAAGAGGTTCCGAAGAAAAGGAATCTCTTTTGCCATATCGACCAAAATGCCCTCTCTACTCTCTAAGTTAACCCTTACTTTTTTCACTGTATAGGTATACTAAGTTCATTTAAATCAAAGATGTTCATCTTGTAAATATTTTAAATATGAGTGCCTTTCTTAATATGGGTATTTCAAGGGGAATGAATAAACTGGCAAACAAATAACAATCCCTGGAATGTAATAGGATTCTAAGATCCAAATTCCCTTCTTTGATAATGAAATTAAACTTGCTCACTTTGACACCATTTTATAAATCCTAAACTCTTTGGTTGACTTGCTTCAAAATTTAGAATGGAATTATCATAGCCCACATATTGGTCAGTTTCCACATTGACAAAATCAATAATTCTTTTTCCAAAAAAAATTCTTTTAAAAGTTTTAAATTACTATTTTGTCCATGATATATTATGATATTGTCAAAATTTGTTAAAAAAGCCCCAAAAAAGAATCCAACCATGTTAACAACTGAAAACAATATGTAGAAAGGTCATCAAAAGATCACAAAGGATCAAAGAACCATAAATGACACTTGGTAATGTGGAGCATAGTTATGCAACACACCTAAAATACTTCTTGCAAGATTGGGAAAACATGCCCACAAGCTTTACATATCTCGGTTGGTTAAATATGTGTAGAGTAAAGCCTGAGGTCAGATGTGTTACCCAATCAATCACACATATATATATATATATATATATATATATATATATTATATATATATATATCACATGATACCCACATAGGAAAAAACACAAAAAAAATTGCAAGGCATTTTAAAAAATTGGATGCCTGTAGAGCAGGTGTTCCTTTTATTGAGGGTAAAGCTAGAGGGAATGTAAATGGAGATGCCATTTTTCTGGGTCCTTGGTCATATGATAGAAGAGCATCTCCTTGAGAGGCTAGGCAACTAAATAAAGTCTTGTGAAGCTTTACAAGTAAAGCTTCACAACCAAGCTCACAATCAAAAGAAAATTCACAAGACACCCCAAGTCTTGATGGGGGCTTAGTATCATCAACTTCCTCTGGAAATCTTTTTTTTATAAACAAAGGTAAAAGTTCATAATCAATTGAATGGTAAATTGGTCCTACCCACCTTGAGGCTGACTCCTTGGAACAATTGAGATTTTTTTCCTTACAAATTTTGTCATTTTTTGATAAATTTTTTGGGGACAATTCTGTGTTTCAATTCAACTAATTTTACTAATTTGGGAAAAATCTGCCAAGTTTTCTTATAATAAAAAATTTGGAAAGAAGAAAAAATTGCCTCTTGGAACCAATATCAATCTATTGAACAAAGGAGAACATAATTTAAGAAAAAACTTATTAGTATATTAGAGTAAATCAATTTGTGGAATTGCCTTTTATTTTTGTTTTTGTGGGGGTAATTTTTGGAGTTGGCTTGAGAGCCAAAAAACAAAATCCAAGTTCAAGACAATTTGGAAGGCATAGAAGCCACTACAAGAATAATAATAATAATAATATTTATTATTAATAACTGGGAAATAAGAGTTACTAAACTCCCGAGATTCAATCCCAACCATTCAAAAGAAAAATCGGATTTAAGCTATTAAAAAGTCAAGTTACCTACGGTGAGTTGAAGTGAGTGGTGAAAGTTACTGTGAGCAACGTGGCGCTTGCAAATGAACAATCAAGTTCACCTCCAATTTTTCACCTGTGTAGGAAGGGAGGTAAAATGTCCGGACCCACTGGCATTGGGGAAATGCAAGTGGGGGAGCTACACTTAGGACAGGCTGAAATAATTGAGCCAGTCAGGCAGGCAAGCAAGTAAAGCGGGTGGCGTGAAACGAACGGACGGACGGACGGACGGACGGACGGACGGGCGGAGAAGAGCAAGTGGGGTGGGGGAAAAAAATCGATGGCCGCAAAACGGGCCATGCACTAACGGGTAAAAGATATGGTCGCGTGCGAACCGGGCCCTAAATCCGCGCTGGTGTTTGGTATCTGTGGACCTCCCGGCGTCTCTCCACACAGATATTGATTTGGCCTGCTCCTCTGCCATTGGCCCACACCTCTAAAATATCTCCCTCTCCTCCAATCAGCTGCGCCCGAGACTGGCCCACTTAGGTGGGTGGAGGGAGGGGGAGGAAAAAATCTTTTGTGATACGATTCTCTCTCGTCTGCCACGTTGGATCTTGCCCGGCCGCTGTTCCACCGGGTGGAGCCGGTCGTCTCTCCTCCCCCCCCCCCGGGTTGCCCGAAGCGTGCGATGCTCTCCTCTCTCCCTCTCGCCATCGCTGTGCGCTTCTGAAGCTCTGTTGTTCTGTGGTTTCGTTGCTTCTCCTTCTCGGCTTTTTTTCCTCCCCTTATGCTGCAGAAGTAGGGTTTCGAAGATTTGACAAGTGGTGCGAAGCTCTTGATGGTATTTCTATCGAACCTCGGGTGGCAAATTTCTGTCTGGAGTACTTGTTGTTACTGTTCTTCTTCTTGGTGGTGGTGGTGGCTTCTTCTGTGGGATTTGCTCGAGCGCTGCAAGGAGGTTCTTTTTCTTTTCTCTGCGATTTATTTGGCGGTGGCACCTGGATTCGGCGGGCGGATTTTTGTTGGAGAAGGATATTACACTCTCGACCGGGCTGCTCCTTCTCTCTGTGGCAGGCAACGACCGAGCGGGGTTCGAATCAACTCTCGACAAAAATACACGGTACGGTTCCCGCATCGTGGGTTACTGGTCGCTTCATCCTTTACACGGTTGAGAACTTTTCCTTCTTGCAGTCGACCTCTGGAGCAGTTAGAAATCGCAGTTCCTTGCGGGAAGATGTTTGATCTTCTGATGTTTTGTGTCGCTCACTGTTGAACTTAGGATCACAGCTAGTTCTACCTTCCGGCCGCTGTAGATTTTGTTTCTGATCTAGACTGGCTTCCTTGATGATCATCTTCACCGAGTCGACTATCGTGGTTTTATAACTTCTTTCCCTGCGCCCGCTTTCATTGCTCTCGCCATAAGTATTCCCTCCTCTTCTCCTAACGATTGTATGCTTCGTCTATCTGTCTGTATGTCCCTCCTGATCTCGCGCCGCTACCAGTACTCGTGAGTCACATCCTTTATTATTGTTCCAACAACACTCGTCGCGTTGCTGCCGAATCATATGATAGGTGGAGGGCAGCAGCCTCTTTTCCCCGCCCGCAAAGAGGAACTCTGGAATATCAGTCTAAGCGGAACAGATCTTCCTACGAAGACTTTCTCAAGCCAAAAACACGGCCCCTGTCCTAGGCACGTGAGTTAGCACGTCTTCCTATCGCTTTAGTCTTGCAGCCGACCTCACCGGGGATCGACTTTGGGACCCCCAAGCATGTCTGAGGATGACCAACTTCAACATCTCGACTTCTCATTACTTTCAGGTGTGATTCTTACGCTTTCTCTTTGTACAAAATCCCCTCTTCGCTTCCAGGCTCCCAGGTTCTTACAAGAATCATTCTTACAATAATCTATTTGCTGTCTGATCATGCTAATCTTATGGATGCTGAAACACAGTGTTCGATTAAGCAAGCTCTTAAGGTCTGTTGCACTGGCTCACAAGTGTTGTCAGGAGGAAATCCTGGAAAGGAACAGTGTGGATATATGGAGATGGACTTCTTAGGTTTGGATTTTATACTTGCATTGGAAAGAGTATGCTAGGTGAAGGTTGGGAGAGAATAGAGTTTCTTTATGTGTCTAGATGGTGACTCCTTCAATTTTTCTGCAAACAAGCATTGCCAGCTTTAATGTCTTCTATGTGTAACTTGAGGATTGCATAAGAAATGAAATTGTGGAATCCAGGAAGAGCTTGGCAGGCTAGAAGGTGATCCATACGTGTTTTGAGTCTAGACATAATGTACAGAAAGGGTGAGCATTGAGCTTTTGACCCAAAAAACTCCTACCATCAATTGTTTAGGTGCTGATGTTCCTGCAATATGACAATCTTCAGGTGTGGTGCTGTGAAGAAAAGTGATTTCCAAAGATTCTGCTGCAAAGTTTACCTCAGATTCCCAAGATTTTGAAGAAAACACTGCACTTTTGGACAAATTTCCCTGTAGGTTGTAGCACCCTTGCAAGCACTGTGGGACAGAGTGTGCAGTCAAAGCCGTGTGTGCAGGATTGTGGGATATTTCCTGCTTTTCTATGACTGCTGCTTGTGAGTCTGGTTTTAGGACGAGCCAGTCTCATCCACGAGTGGACAGCACACTGGATGTGGGTGTGTCTGGCAGAAGCAAAAGGCAGCTGAAGGGCGGTCATAAGACTCAGAATGATGGGGCTGGTTCTCTCAAGGAAGGGATGGGGATAAAGGAGTTTCGAAGAGGTGCAGATTTGCTGACTGGAACTGGGGAGAAAGAGCAAATTTATGCAGATGATCATGCTTGGCTGAATGGATTCAAACCCAGAGATGGCACAAAGAATGTCCTAACAGAGCATGTTCGTAGGGAACCTGGAAGTAGGTTCCATTCTAAAGACCCAAGGAAAGGAGCATTCAGATCAGATGTTGAATACATAGTGGTTGACGATGATTTGAATCAAGGAAATGCTTCTGCTGCTGCTTTTCCTTCTAAGCAAGCGATTCTTCACCAGCAGAACCAAGTGCAGACAGGCATGAAGGTGAATTGGCAGAGCTTTCTACCTCAAGCTCATGTCAAGGTGCTCTTGGTGGAGGAGGACGACTCAACAAGACATGTAGTTAGTGCATTGTTAAGGAACTGCAACTATGAAGGTCGTTCATTGGCCCTGTCTGACTGGACATAGCTCATGCTTTTCTAGTTATCAAATCTTGTTCTGTATACATAATAACAGATCAATGTTGAATGAATCAGAAAGACGTATGAAAGTCTTGAAGTAGGTTTTTGTATCCATTTCAAACTGCCATGACTGACTGAAGAGTCCTTTTCCAAGACCTAAGTGTGAAACACTGTGGCTTGTTTCAGTGATTGTGGCTCCAAATGTGGTCATGGCTTGGGACCTGCTGGAGAATCCCAATAATCGGTTTGATCTAATATTGTTGGATGTTGTAATGCCATCACTCTTGGGGGTGAGTCTTCTTTTGAAGATCATGGAGCACAAATCATTCAAGTGGATTCCAGTTGTCAGTAAGCTCCATCTACATGAAACCTTCCTATGTGCAGCAACTCAATCTGTCTCCTCAACACTAAGGAACATGCTTTGTAGTTTTCCTATTTCAGGGTGTGCCTATTTTCTGGTCTTCACAGACAATTATATTATCTATGCACATGGTGGATATTTGTAATATGTTTTCTCTGGTGCTGTAGCGTCTGAAATGAACCATGTACCTGTTAGTGGAAATGCTGTCATAGTAGGCAGTGCTGGTTTGTTTTCTTGTCAGTTGATATGATGGAGAAATTGATATGGATGTCATGCTTCCATCTCTAGACAAAATATAGAAGACTGAAGGATATGTGCACTGTGTCCTTATATGTGCCATGCCAGGAAAAGCCAAATGCTGTTAAAGTGTGTTTTAACTTGATCCAATTGGAGAAACTGCTGATGCTTTATTCTGATCGCAGTGACATCAAAGCAGGACAGCATGGAAATTGTCTACCAATGTTTGACAAAAGGGGCAGCAGACTTTTTGGTAAAACCTGTTCGAAAGAATGAGTTGAAGAATTTATGGCAGCATGTCTGGAGGAAACGCTATAGAGTAAGTCATGTCTCTTATTCCTGCATCTTTCAACATTTGACTTTCTGTCCCCTACTCTATAGCCTGGGTCTTCAGAATCACAAAGTTGTATTTGCTACAGTTCTGACAGTGTGTTCCAATTGTCACTGTCAATTGTCACATGTTCATTCTGCAGTGAAATTGTTGCAATGTGTCGTTTCCTCTTATGTATAATTTGAGCATTAAGTATTGTAACCTTATGCCTTGAGTATGGAAGGCATGCTAAGTTAAACTTTCTGCAGTACATAAGCTTCTATATACACCTGAGATTGGTGAAATGTACTTGTTGCAATGAAGAAAGATCTGGGGTTCATGAACACAATTTCACTTCCATGTCTGTCTCTTATGATGTCAGTGTACGTGGCTCCTTCAGAACTGTAATCTATGTTAACCTAGTTCTGACCTATCTCACCTTATTGTGGTTGCAGTCTGCCAACAACGGTGTTGGTAGGGCTGTGAAGCAAACAAGGAATTTGGTCACTCCCAACAGCCCAGTAGACTCTGACAACAACATGAGTGGCAGTAACAATGTGAATGATAGTGAAAATGCTGCCAGTGGTTTGAATATCAATGGTGGAAGTGATAATGGCAGTGGCAATCAGGTATCATCCTCATACTCTGGTATCTTTTCTTATCAGATGTTACTGTGTTGCCAAACTCTTCAGCTTAGACTCCATTATGTTCTCCATAGCCATTTAATTCCTGTCATCTTTT
>Ga0116229_10007051_pt1 | contig 17916 bp, 3 predicted proteins | sample S1TSphgellanicum_3_FD_87313 | JGI IMG/M metagenome (GOLD analysis project Ga0116229, IMG submission 87313) | Host-associated microbial communities from peat moss isolated from Minnesota, USA - S1T2_Fc - Sphagnum magellanicum MG | ecosystem: Host-associated > Plants > Peat moss > Unclassified... | reverse complement strand
TAGGTTGAGCGTAGTACATGAAAAATGAGATTTTCAAGTTACAAGACCTGATGGTCTTCAAGTCACATCCTTCACATTGTGTAATGTGTACTGAATAATGCGTTTTGAAATATGCATTCATTTTCATTCTTACTTCCATGTAAATTAAAAAATCAACCCAATGGAGAATTAAAATTAAGCATGAAAAGATACATTTGTTTGTAAGGTTGATATGGGAGATGCTTTTCATGCAACATGTATTTTTAATGGTTAAAACTCATTATTTGGCAATGACAGCTTAATCAATGACTTCAATTAAAGAGCAGACAGTATGTACCACGGGCTAAGTTGTTTCCACAACTATAAGATCAATGAATAGAAAGGCTACAAAGTTTGATGTTTTGTATGGACCCATTGCAGAAGATGTTTGTAGGTGGTGTTGGCCACTACCCCATATTGGGTCCCCTTGAAGTAAGCTCACATGTCTGCCTTTGATCGTAATAGAGCACCAGCTCAAAGTCTGAACCAAGTAGACCAAGATGCACAGAAACTTAAGGAATCAAAGTTTAGGGGCACCAACAGTGCATATATTGTGATCCATCTGATATCTATTACTGTCATTAGACTGAATCAGCGTAATGGGAGTAATAGATATCAGATGTGAGATTTTAATGTACACATTCTTTAACTGGTTCAGAAGAGCAGCCTTTAGAAAGCAAGGCTCAACCCACCAATAGGATCATACATCACACCCACTGTTTGTCTAAATTCTAATTTGCAGTTTTGAAGATTGCCTACTGAGTCCTGTTTCCTATCTTGTCAAGACACAATACTAAGTTCTGCCCATCAATAGAAATGGGTATTGTAAATTGTTAGGTCCTTCAATGTACAAGGTGTGAAAATTGTCAACCATACAAAATGTGCCTTTAGATATGTGTATTTTGTAGATTGGACTACCAATTTAACCCAATTTAACCCCATGCTGTGTAGTTCTTAGAGAGTCCACACTGAGTGAGAGAGAATAAGGATTTCGCTTTAGTAAATGAAGCTTGGTACTGAATCAGGGATGATGTTTTTCATTAGCATTAAAAAAAAAAGCTACCTACCATTTTGTGAGCAGACTTAGAAAAATCATCTTAAAATGGATATCACCGTAGTGGGACAGTCTACAACCACCATAGACAGGCACCTGGGTTTTCAAAAAATAATTCTGGCTACCCACGTCCCAAATGGTCTGCCTGTTCTGCCAGATCTGCTTGAATTTTTTGTGTCTGCCCTAAGAATAATTTTGCAAAACTCTGCCTGATTTTATTTTTAAAAAAAACATGGGCTAGCGCCTGGCCCAAATGACCTAGTCATGTTTACACTTTAGGATTTGCACATGCCCTATAATGGGGCTTGAAGGAGCTCTCTTTACATTCCCCTTGTGTACATTTGCACAAAAAATCCAAACTTCAAATATTTCACCTGTAACCTTTTTTTTATGCACAAGCACTTTAATCAATTTGGAATATATTCCACTAAATAGTTTGACAACTACATATATGCAAGGGCAGCTTCAACACATTTCTCTTGAATAGTTAATTAATTTTCAAGATTCCATGCCAAAAAAATCAACACTCCATGAGATTCTCCATTTCTGTTCACAAAAAATTGTTCTTTGAATGAAATATGTATTTCAAAAACTCAACATTTTTACAAAGAAAAAAATTTGTTTCAAAGCAGCTAGCTAAGGTTCTATGGCATGTCAATAAGTTCCTTACTACTTAGGGTACAAGATATTAGAAATGCCTCAGGGTATGTACAAGGTCTGAATATTTGTCCAGAAAGCAAGATGTTCCTTCAAAGATGCATTCTGTTATATTTTACTACATTTTCATGTGAGCCAACTGACAACTGCATGCTGCAGTACATGAGTTAGTAGAATGAGAGAGATGCATTCATGCAGCAGAAGAGGAATTAGAGCTTGCAAGAAAGCTGGATTCGGTGAGCAGGGTTTTGTTTTTCACTTCTGTGAGAATCAGAATCTTCCCAAAAACATCCAATTTACACTAAAAAACCGACAACTCCTACTTTCTTGTCCAACAATTTTGTGGGAAAAAAGTCACTACTATGGTGAGCCTACAAAAAGGTTGGTTAGGTAGGCTCACCATCGCTATGACTAATTGATAGGTGAGAATAAACTGAAACAGGGGGCCTTAATGGCCAGAATATTTATAAGCAATTTGAATGGGTTTTGGGGTTTTCCCCATAAGCCCAATGTGGGGGTCGATTCGCCCTGCCTGTACCTTTCCGACCCTTGATGATGTCTCTCAAAGGTACAATAACTGATGTGCAATGTCTGATGTGCATTATGATGGGAAGGTGTGCCTTAAGAGGGCCACAGTGAACCAGCACCCACGAGTGCACCATCAAGGATGGATGATATGTGATCAGGAAACAGTTTTCTGTTGGTTTCCAGTTCCCTAGCTAACCATGATGGTTAGCTCAGTTGCTTTATTTACTTCCTACCAACTACGTAGGTAGTCAAAACAGCCCCTACCTACTATGTATAAACTATCTACTTACCGAGTAGTCCCCTATACCTACCTGTCTATATGTTAGACCTACTTCTTATTGAATGGGTTACCGAGATGAAAGCGGGTAGTAACTCAGTTGAGGATCATCCATAACTGAGTCATAACGGGCATCCAGTGGATGGTGCACTGGTGGCTGTGGCCCATTAAGAGAACCTTTTAGTTGCCTTGTGTTTGTTTTACAAGTTTATCAAACCAATCCAAACAATCTGTGCAGTCATTAAGAACAGTTCTTTACATGGGTCGTTTCGACTTGTAGCGCCTGGTATGGGCAAAAGCGCTGGTGAACGAACAGGTATTACCGTTCACGTGTAATACCGGTACTAATGATTCTTCTAGTTCAATATCCATTAATTCGCACTAAAAAGCTTTCTGCTGCCCAATAATGACACACTGGATGAGGTTTTCAGAAAGCTACATGCCCTGGTTTTTGAAAAGTCAGGAGAGTCAGTACAAGCAGTTTTTCTTTTTAAAATATGATTTTGACCTCTTCAAAGGATTTTCTAATGGAAAAAATTCACCCAAATTCGCCAAATTTTGAAGGATTTCTTTTTGAAATCGCCAGATTTTTATGATAAGTTCCAGAAGGTAGCCCAGAGTATAGAAGAATATAATATTTCTTTTTTACTTTCATATCTAGTGTGTAGCCAAATTCGGCTACAGTGTTTTGTGAATGATGGCCACTTTGGCTACAATCACAAAATCCTTAAAAGAAACCCTGGGTACAACATGTCAAGGATGTGTACGGTCAAAAGGCTATGCTTGAAGGTACGTTCAACTTGTAGCCCCAGGTATGGGCAAAAAACCTTCTGAATAGGTATTAGTGTTCAGATGTTATATCGGTATCCATGATTCTTCTAGTGCAACATGCATTAAATAGTGTTAAAAAGCTTGCTCCCTTGCGAATAAAAACATATTGAATTATAAGGGTTATCAAAAGTTTGGAGAGTCGGCACTACATGCCAAGCCTGAACAATATATGTTTTCATATATTTTGCAATAACCAATTATATTACAACATGATGTGGTGGTGATGTAAAAGATTTGGATTGTTGTCAAGCAAGTGACGATTCAAAGCCCAATTTTGACATGTTATGTCCATGACATCATATCATGAACCCCATTCACCAAACTCAAAATTTATTTATTTTTTAACAATATAATCATAAATTGTCCATTGTTCAATTTGGAATTTTTAAAATAAAAGTTTATGGGTACATTCACAAATATAGGAGCCATAGGAACTATAACTAGTGATTCTTTTTCATGTTTTTATGTCAAAAATAATATGAATATTACACATTTCTTTTATACATTTTGATGATATTGTTTTTAATATATTGTGGAAACATGTATAATAATTTGAAATGAATCTAATGAAATTTGAATTCTTAAAAGCATTGATTAGTCAATGTAACTAGTGCTTTACAATGCTTTTACTGCTTGAAAAAAATCATAAATGATTATTAAAAGACTTGAAAATGACATAATTTTGGCAAGACTTTTAAAAACACATATTCACATAAGAGTATAATGTCACATTTTTGGAATCAAACATACTTTCTTATGATATTTTGCAACTTACAGATGGAATATTCTTAATATATACCCAAAATCTTTTAGAATATGCAATCACCGAAGTCCTTACAAAGGGTGCACCTCCAACTCATTATTTTGTGAATGTACCTTTGTATCTAAAAATATATTAGTATTTTCATGTCAATTAGTAGTTTTAAACATCTTAGTCATTTCAAATAGTCATGTCAACTGATAGTTTTGATCATTTCCATCATTTTGGACAATAAAAAAAATAGTCAAATTTTTGGCATAATTGACTTGTTCAATCTAACTATTGACAACTTTGTCCATTTTGTTTGTTTCCATTGAATTTCCAATCTTAAAAGCCAATGTAAAAACACAAATTTGTAGTAATGTCATCAAACCAAAGGATTATTGGTTTCTATTAATCATACATGTAATTATTATAAAATCTACAATACATTTTTCATTGTTGACATGATGGCATTATCAATAAAAACAATTTGCCCATAGAAACAATCGACATATTCAAGTGTTGGTATTTTTGGACTTTTGTAAAGTCCAAAAATTAATAAATTTTGTTAAATTTAGTAACTAGGTTTAACTTAAATTTAGTCATTATTTTTTTATCAAGGTTTAGTCATTATGTTTAGTCATTAGATTTAGCCGTTAGGTTTAACCATGAAATTTAGTTATTAAGTTTATCAACTAAGTTTAATCACTATGTTTAACCATTACATTTAATCACTAGGTTTAACCATTATGTTTAACCATTACATTAAGTTAATAAGTTTAACCATTAAGTTTAATCACTTGATTTAGAAATTATTTTTATCTTAATTTTAATCATTAGCTGTCACCTAAGTTTAGACATTATGTTTAGTGATGTGAAATAAACATGTGAAATAAAAAACTTGATAAAAGTTAAACACCTTTGATGGTGTAATCCATTAATAAGGAATTGGTTTATTATTGTGAAGGTTTAGGGTTTAATTCCTAACATTTGCAACCTATGTGCATGCTTAAAATGTTAAGGTAGGTAGTTTAAACTAAAGTAGTTTAGTGAAGTCTGGTTAGGTTAAACTATGTAAACTAAGCTAGGTCAGGCTAAGCTAGCACCTACTTCCTTAATTGCCTTTTTCCAACCTAGTTGGACCTATTTACTACCTACTTATCTACTTACCTACCTACTTATTAATTTCAAAAATAATAATCCATAAAATGATTTTAATTTAAGTATAAATTTGACCTAATCAAAAGGTCCATTGTTTACCAGTCAAATAGTTAGTCACTCTACTAGTTGGAATGACAAGGTCCAAATTGACTACCTAATCACGCTAGCAAATCCAAATTGATTTGCCCATATTGATAAGGTGATTTTTTTTATGCTTGTCATTTTAGGTATTTTGACTATAAAAGCTAGTTAGAAAAACCATGAATTGTAGTAGTGCATATTAACATGTTTTTGACATGAAATAGCCAAGATTAAAAAAAACTGAGTAACAACACTTATCAATGCCAAAATCAAAGTACTTAAATTCAACCTTTCGTCCTTGACATAAGCAATGACTTTGTTGAATAAACCAAAAAAGTCAAATAAGATCTATACCTAGTTTACCATGCTTGCACTTGTTTTGTTATGCACCCCAAAAATTCCCATTGTGACATGTGGGCTTTCATAAATTGGTAATAAATTTAACAACCATGGCAAAGGTCTAATGTCCACCATAAGACATCCAAAGATCAAAAAACATTATGCAAGTAATGCATGAAACATGTGAAGGTAGAATATATATTTCAAATTTTTCCATGATGTTTGGTAGCACATTTGTCACTAATTGATGTTGAAATGTAAACACAACATGCGAAGCTCCTTTTGTGGGAGGATTTCCATTTATTTTAAAACCTTGCACCTTAATTGTGGATTCTCAATAGAGGACAACAAATGGTTACTTTCAAAATGTATAAGACCAAGTTTTCAAAAAAAACATGTTGCGCAAGGTTATTTTTGTTATAAGGCCATTGGTTGCTAAAAACTTTGATGAGATCATAGAAGGAAGGATATTTTTTCTTATTTTGTTCTTCTTCATTAAATTTTATCACCTTGAGCTTTTTACACCAATAATAACTCCCACCTCTTACACTCTTTCACATGTTCAAGAAATACCAGTTTTTTTGAAATATGTACCATTATCTTTGTTATAGTTCACAAGGCCCTTATTTTTCCCATGGGAAACATTTTTAGCATTAACATCAATTAGATTGTATTAACAAACAATACATTGTATGATTTGAAGATTATCAAAATAAATTTGTGCACCATCATGTCGACAACTAAAACCCCTTAATAACTAGCAATGCAATACCAAGGATATCATATACTTTAGTTGGTTAAAGGTTGTGAAATAAGAAATGCCCAAGATGAATCTCCTTCAAGATTTTATGCTTATTGTGATCCTTCAATAATACTATTAGCAAGAGACACAAATTCACCATATTATTCATTGTTTTCAAATGCTATAAAGTGTTAAAAGTGAATGCCACTTATAGATGTCGTCAAAAGTTATTGCATCATTTTAATTATAGTAGGATCACAACAACAACAAAGAAAGAAGACAAAACAATTATTATTCCCTTTCAACTACAAAACACAAACACAACAACAACAAAATGGAAAGGGTGAGAGAATAGAAAGTTCTTATGTCCTTTTAATTATAATATGAACATAATAACATTAAAAAAAAGGAAGGGGTGGAAAAAATACATAATATTTGGATGGCATTGAAGTTATTAAACTTATTTTTTTGGAGGTTTATTGTAAACCCAAGCATGATACAAAAACTTTGACAAAAACAAATGCATATGGCAACAAATGTTGATTTGCAAATATACACCAACACTAAAATTGACCAACTAATCCCACATATACAAATGGGTCTTTTTCATATTTTTTTAGATTTTTTTCGTTTTATCTTTCAAGGTCAACTTATCTCCATCTCTTGCATAAATCCTTAATTAGTGGCAAACTAATGCCAACCACCTTATCCTTAACAATTAATTATTTTAGTGGTGGTTTCATCTTTTAACAAATAAGAAATGATAAGTCCAAACCCGTCATTAATAACAAAAAAATTAAATATTAGTAGGGCTTGTAAGCTAACTAAACAAAAAAATTTACCCATTGGGTCCAACCATACTATTAAGAGCCACTTATGCCCCCTTAGACCATTTTTTTTTTAATAAAAAAAAATAGAATCTATTTAATATGTCTTTCAAAAAAATTAAAAAAATTTAAAGTAGTCTTAATATTATTATGTGAAGGTGTATATTTAAAAAATCCCAATATATGTTAGAAAAACATATTTTTAAATTGTGCTTTTAGTGTCAAAACTGCTTTTAAACTGCTTTTAGGTAGTTTTTAAATAGTGGTTACAAAGCTTTAAAAGTTCTTATACGTATTTTTCACTCATTAAATTAATTCCAAATTTTTATGATAATATGTACATAATGTATTCACAATGAAATTTTATAAAACTTATTTTATTTTTTATTATTATTTTTTTATAATCTGAAGTTCAAAAAATTAAGCAATGGTTATGACTATTAATGGTACATGTTAGTATGACTACACCTCATTAACAATTTTTTTATTGCAATTCCATTCTAGAATTAACCTTAGATCATTTTCGCCAAGAAATAATTTTGTGAAAACGATTTTTATTAGTTAACCTTGACATTCATTGCAAAACATTATATAAGAGGAAATAATGAAAATACTTTTTGAAAAGAAAGGTGCAAGGGACAAAACAATCAAAGCATGGAAAAGAAAAGAAAAGAAGGGTGACAACATACCTAGAAGTTGTCAAAGTTACCAAAATAACTTTTCTGCAAATTTACCACAAACGTGAGCAAGCCCAATAATAGCATAGACAAGAAATAAGAAGAAAAATGCTAGGTGGGGTATTTGGATCTTATAGTAAACGATGTTAAAAAAAGGTTGTCAAAAACTTTAAAAACACATAATTGATTAAAAGCAACAACTTCAATAAAGATAGAAAGAAGAAAGTTCAAAAGTTCAATATCTTAAAACCTAAACCTAACAAGATTTAGAATTCAATGTGAGACATGTGGGTTAATGGGTGTTGGATTCAATCAACGATGATATTTTTGCCAATTATTTGTTTGTGAAAATGCAAATTAATTGATTTGCAATGATTTTTTTTCAAGTGAATTTTCAAATTCAACTTGAAAAATATAATTTTTTCCTATACAAAGCAATGATTTTTTTTTGCAACAACTTTTTAATTAGTAGAAAAAAAAAACCATTGTTAGAGTAGATGATTACATGAATGAATTGTGCAATCACACATCTAGTGAATTGAGGTTTAACTTGTCATTGTTATTTTTCACCAACTTCATTTCAATGGCAAATGTTTTCCGAATCTATCACATGAAATGTAATTTTCCTCTCACCAAATCAATTGACATTTGTGATATTTAAAAAATATCAATGATACCCATGAAAAGGCAAAAATTTGTTACAACATATTGATTTCTTTAATAAGAAATTAAACCTAATTTTAATGGATCATGGTGGAAGACTTGACAAATCAAGCAACTTAAAATTCGTTAAAAATCAAATATTTGCACAACATAATGTTAAGCAGTTATTTAAAAAATAATTCCAATGATTTCTTTTTGAATTTTTTTTTCCATTTTCAGCAATTAAAAAAAAAATCTTTGGTTCTACTAAGTAGCCACAAATATAAAATGAACCTTAAACTTGGCTAAATCTTTGTATGTATGATTGCCACTTTGATTACATAAAAAAATTGACCAAAACACATGAATATGTACTATGTGGTAGTGTATAGGATCAAATGGAAACTTAATCTAACGTCAATAAAGACAAAAGTCTTGCAATAATCTAAAATTTAATAAATTGAAAAAAAGAAAAATTTAGATTCTTGGTATAATGTGTTGAGTCTAGTATGTGGAAGAAATGTTTAAAAGATTTTCAAGGTACAAGACTTGACAGCCTTCAACTCATATCATCTAATGTGTGAAGCAAGATGTGGTTTAAAAGATGGATTCATTTTCATTCTTCCATGAAAACTAGAAAAACAACCCAATGGAAAAGGAAAGTGAAGCATGAAAATATAAATTTCCTTGGAAGGTTGTTATGTGCAATATTGTTCTTTATGGAATATGCATTTTAAAAAAATCCTTAAATATGGTTAAATATTTTTGAACCCCTAATGAAAAAGATGTGAAGATTTGCACTTAATTTTTTTTAATAGATGATACATAAAAGCCACAAAACAAATGATTTCTAGAACCTTTCATTCTTATAAATTTTGCAAGAGTGAACGTAAATTTACAATTAAAGAACATTTGTTCACAAGTGGTCACAAAAGTCCAAGGCACATCCATGACATGAGAGTTGGGACCGCAAGTTACCCCTTAATGCTAACTAATGTTGACTATACTTGGGAATGGACAAACTTGAGGAATGATTTTTTTAAACCTTGAGCACAATCCTTTGTAAGAAATTGTAACATTGCAAAGAACTAGTTTTGTAATAGTTTAAACAAGTTTTATAAACTTGCATGACCATTTAATATTAAATCTTTCTTGGGATGCTAGCCAACAACGCAACAACTGAAATTTGAAATTTTGTTGGTTTATAAGTATAGTCCAATATTTTAGTTTTTTTGTGAATTTTTAAAATTTTGGGGTGAAAACATATTTTACAATGAAAACTCAAATTTTTGCAAGATTTTTTGAACTGCTTTTGAAAAATGGTGAAAGATTCATCATTAACAAATTCATCAGATCACTTCCTTCCTACCCCACCACCTTACACTTGTTGCCTAGCAGCTAGACTTGACATAAATAAAATAATTAGAATAAAAAAAAAAGTAGATTAGTCAAAAATGGAACTATGTTAACCACTGTGTTTAAAAATATGAGAAGAACCCAGTGATATCAAGTTTTGTATCATGCAGTGCCTTAGAATCTATCACTCATGGTGCATTGTTGAGTATTGGTTCACTTTGGCCATTTGTTGGTGAGACTGGCATGGAACATTTTGTTAGCTTTTGTGAATATGCCAAATGTTGTTACAACAAACAAAAATAATTGCATGTTATAATACATTATAAAGGAATGCATTTTCCTTAGCGATTCAACTTTCATTTGGCATGAAATTTTGTGCATATGAATAAAATATAAATAAAAAGGCATGTTCTTTTATATGTTCCTTTCTTTTTGAGGAATGAATCTTCAAATTTTGAAAAAAAATCTTGAGAAAAAATTCACCACATTTCTTCTTGGGTTTTAGAGGGAGCTATTTGTAATAACGTTAAAAATCTTTTTGGACAAGTTGTAAAAATCTACCCTCAATTTAATGTTAAATTTCTCTAGGGATGTTCCCATATGATGCAACATTAGAATTTTGGAGAAAAAAACCACTAATTTTCCTTGTAAATTTCCTTCGAATAATGTTTTCAATGCAATATAAAAATCTGATTTTCCCTGGAGGGCTTCATTTTTTTTGGCCTTGCCCTTATTTTGAAGTAAAAAAGTTTTGACATAAAAGAATTTCACCTCTTTCCATTTACTTGGTAAAGAGAGAAGTTCCACACTAGAGAAAGGATCAAGTGCAAGGGGAGTCAAAGCCCATGTCCTGCAGTCAAGCCCATCAAGCCGTTATTTTTAAGCCATTAATCCCAAACAGGAAAATGTTTTTGGAACCCATCACAGGAAACACATTTTTTAGGTGAACCTATCATAGCCACAATGATTTTATTAGGGCTGATTTTTTGCCATTTTAAAACCTGCAAATGACATTTTTGCATAAGCAAAGGATTTTGTACCAAAAGAAAGAGGCCTAAATTCATCAGATTGCAAGGAAAAGAAATTTTAAATCACAAGGTTTTTATACAAGGATCCAGTAGGTAGCCAGGGATGTAGAAGGATAAATTCTTTCACTCTCATATCTCATGAATAAGCTAAGTTTGGCTCATTCTTCTTGTGGATGATCAAGCCTTTGGTCACCTTACAAAATTGGAAAAAGAAAAAATAATACTAAATCACGAAAGCTTAACGCCAGGACTAGTAGTGAGATGAAAATAAAGTGAAATAGAGGACTATAGATAAATTTATCTATTAAGAAAGGTTGTTATTTTGTTTATCATGTTGAGATCCCTCAAGTGGCTCCCGTTGCACAATTGGTATTGTTGAAAAGCCCTTGATTATTGGGATTTCTGATAGTTGATTTTATAGATTTTTAACCTATGGCAATTGAAGATCATCCGTGGGAAGATGTAGAGAAAGTGGCATTCATGCCTAGGAAGATTTAGGCAAATCTGGCTGTAAACTGGATATGAAGCCAAATCTTTAATCATCATCATACCAGTGTTGGCTGGTCATTGAATTTTTACCCAGGTCCATTGTAATAACCTATCAGCATACAAACTTAAAGGATCAAGTTTAGGGGCACTAACAATGCATAATGTGATTGAGTCCTTCTCTACAGTAAGAGTCAGGGCCAATGTTCAATCCAAAAGAGCTTTCCTATTGGGGCAAAAGTTGAAATTGGTCCCAAGGGCTTTACACTAGGAGTCAAGGCTGGACTAGAAAAAATATTTTCAATCTGCCCCAGGCTACGAATAAATGCTGAACTTTATGGCCTTGTATTGTCCCCAAGGCTGAAAAAAGGATACCATCAAATTTGGTATCTAATTTTCCAATTTTATGCCTTTGGTGACATCACAAAATTGGAAAAATGTTAAATAACATTGAGCCACAAAAGCTCAACACCATGAGTAATAGAGATATGAAAATAAAGTGAAATAACCAGCAATAGAAAAATCTGTCCCCTAAGAAAGGTAGTTTGTTTTGTTTGTCATGTTGAAATCCCCAAACCAAGTGCCTCCTGTCACACAATTGGTATTGTTGGAAAGCCCTTCATGAAGAGGGGTGTACAAAGGTGGTTTCATATTGTTTAGACTTATGGTGTGGGAGTTATTGAATATTCAATCATTTTGTCAAAAAAAATTCAACAAAATAGAATTACATTGGAGTGAAATCTCCCCAAAACACAAATTTTGGAGAAATTTGTCAACTTTTTTTTTTTTTAAAAAAAAATTGTCACATAATATTCACTTTTATTGTAATGTTTGTCTTTGTGATTTTTCACCCTCAAAAAAGGATTGTTTTTAATGGAACATGCATTGAAACGTTCATTACTTGGCCATGAATGGTTGAATATCAATGAGTTGGGTTCGAGTTCACCCTTGTGAAAAGCCATTTGATCATAAGATATGAAAAAACCAATTGACCACATGCATTGAAAGTAGAAAGTAATGTGGAATGCATCACACAAAGGTCAATAAAAGATGGCATAGTTAAGAGACCAACTAAAAGTGAATCCCAACATGTCAAATGTTTATAATATATATTAGCTTGATGACTTGGAGATTGGCTTGATGGGTGAACTAGCATCCACACCATACCATTGTGAAAAACTCACCTTTTGTATTGTTTAGAAGTTGATAAAGAAGACCCTTCAATGCCACAAGTAAAAATTCAAATGTAATTTAACTTCAAAAACAAGATTATTTTGATGATTAACTAAATGAACATGTATCCTAGTTATTAAGAAAGGGTATTAGGAACTAGGCAAACAATGTTGATCAATTTTGATTAAAAAAATTTCATGTAGTCAAGGGGAAGATTTAATATGCATTCATCAACTTGGTTTATTTGTTTTCTATTGCAACAAGGCAAGGGAAGAATGTTTTTTTTTTTTTTGTTCTCAATGTGTGCCCATCATGTTCCCAAAGTGTTCTCAAATACATTCCGTAAGATGTTCCCAATAGCACCTTGGTTTTATTCCATATGGTTTGCCCAAAGTTCAATTCCCATGTATATAAATTGAAAAGGTGGGCTATGGGCCAGGGAATACATTTGTTTTTATTTTGCAATTGGGGTCCAAAGAGGTGCTCCCATTGGGGAGTGCCCCATTGTTCTGAAAAAATTGATGATGAGTAGATGACTATGTGTCTTTCAAAAAAAACAAAAAAATTATGTGAGTGCCCATGAACTACTTTATATGAATCACAATAGGTACCCAAAACTAGTTTCAATTTTGCCATCTTGGTTTGAATTGAACCTTATGAACCTTAGATCAAGATGCACAATTTAAATGTGTATCTATTGCTCACATGAAATTGGGTTAACTTTATTTGTTTTATCTAATAATGAGAAGCAACCTTTAAAGAGGGATCAACAAGGGGTACAATCACTAAAAATCACAAATCATTTTCTTTTCATTCTTTAAATTTTTGTTTTGCCAAGTTGTGACATTTTGCAATAAAGACACACAAGGATAGGTCAACGTTGTTTTTAGTACCTACTAATGACCTATTTTGAATTGCTTGGGGTAGGTTAGGGTTTCTTTCAAAGATTTTGTAATCAAAATGACAATCATTGAAAAAATAATTTAGCCAAATTTGGCTACATAATAGATATGGAAATAGGTGGAAAAAAAGTTTTATATTCTTGGCTATCTTCTAGAAATTATCATAAAACTTTTGCAATTTGAAAATTTCAAAATTCAAAAATTTGTCGAATTTGGGCCATTTTTTGCGTGAAAAATTGTTTGTATAGGTCAAAATCATATTTTTTAAGTTGAATTTTGGAAAATATTCGCTAGTAAAAAAAACAAGGAAGTGATGAATAACAAAATGCAACAAATTTAACCACCATGGTTAGCTAGGGGATTGGAACCCAATAGAAAACTATTTTTTAATTGCATAACATCCATGCTTCATGGAAAGTTGGTGGGTTGTTGGTTCATTATGCTTAGTCAATTGGGCTCATGTAATTTAGGAGCTTGCGTAACATTGTCTATTTGAAGTCCTCAATGGCTCGGTTATGGATGAATCCCAATTGAACTAACATTTTTCAAAAAAACTTGGAGTAAACATTTTCAATATGTTTTCAAAATTTGGCAAATTCTTTTCAAAAGATAGGGAATATAGAAGCAAAATATTTTTTTTCTTTCTTTTTTTTTCCCATTTTGGTGAAATTTTGCAACAAAAAAAGGAGTTGAAATTGGGTTCAATATTTTGGTGAAGAAGCTTAAGCATAAATGTGACCAAACAATTGTGCCAGGTTACACCACATGTTAGGGTCTTTACTTGTTCTTACCCCCATTAAGTGCAAGGAATTGTCAAATGTTTGCCATAAGATTTCTAGAAATTCGCAATTGATTATACCCTAACATGATCACCTTCTTTTGGTACAATGAAAGGATGCAAGTTATGATGGAAATGCAGAATTTCAATTTACACAATGCAAATTTAATTGTTTTTGGAAAGGCAAATGTGGCCTTGGAAAAAAGGACACTAGGAATGAATGAAATGAATTTTGTACTTCCACACTAAATTAGTACCATGGAATGAAACCACTAAGTTTGATTACAAGAAAGTAGATGTTCCTAAAAAAAATCCAGTTGTGATATCTAGATGAATGAAATGAATTGAGAACTTGCACAATTGTCATTGTTGTTTTCTTCAAATTTCTGATGTAGCTTAATTTGCAATCATCCATTACAAAATGCAATAAAAAATTATTATTGTCACTAACAAGATGGAAGAAAAAAAAGAATTCATCCATAACAATTTAGACATCTTAAACTTTAGATTTGACCCCCTAATAAAGAAGATGTGAAAATTTGCACTTAAATTTTTTTAATAGATAATACAAAAAAACCACAAAATGAATGATTTTTAGAACCTTTCATTCTTATAAATTTTGCAAGAGTGCACATAAATTTACAATTAAAGACCATTTGTTCACAAGTCCAAGGCACATCCATGACATGGGAGTTGGGACCAAAAGTGCAATTATAAAAAACCAACACAAATTTCAATGTTTTTTTGTGGCGAAATTGAACAACTTGGTGACACTTTTTTCATAAAATGAAAAATAAATAGATATTGTGATTTTAAGGGATCTTTTTCACTGTTTTTTGAAAAAAATTTAAATTAACCACATCTAAACCTAGGCACTTCCTAGGTCCCCATTTATAATAGCACTTTTGTAAAAATGTTATAGCCCACCCAAGACAGTTGCCATTTAATGCTAACTAATGTTGACTATCCTTGGGAGTGGACAAACTTGAGGAATTGTTTTTTTAAACCTTGAGCAAAATCCTTTGAAAGAAAATGTAACCGTGCAAAGAACTAGTTTTGTAATATTTTAAACAAGTTTTATAAACTTGCACAACCATTTAACATTAAATCCTTCTTGGGATGCTAGCCAACAATGCAACATCTGAAATTTGAAATTTTGTTGATTTATAAGTTGAGTCCAATGTTTTGGTTTTTTTGTGAATTTTTAAAATTTTGGAGTGAAAACATATTTTAGAATGAAAACTCAAATTTTTGCAAGATTTTTTCAACTGGTTTTGCAAAATGGTGAAAGATTCATCATTAACAAATTCATCAGATCACTTCCTTCCCACCCCACCACCTCACACTTGTTGCCTAGCAACTAGACTTGACATAAATAAAATATTTAGAATTAAAAAAAAGGTAGACCAGTGAAAAATGGAATTATGTTAACCATTGTGTTTAGAAATATGAGAAGAACCCAGTGATATCAAGTTTTGTATCATGCAGTGCCTTACAATCCATCACTCATGGTGCATTGTTGAGTATTGGTCCACTTTGGCCATTTGTTGGTGAGATTGGCATGGAACCTTTTGTTAGCTTTTGTGAGTATGCCAAATGTTATTACAACAAACAAAAATAATTGCATGTTATAATAAATTATAAAGGAATGCATTTTCCTTAGTGACTCAATCTTTATTCGGCATGAAATTTTCTGCATATGAAAAATACATAAATAAAAAGGAATGTTTTTTTATATATTCTTTTATTTTTGAGGAAAGAGTCTTCAAATTTTGAAAAAAGATCTTGAAAAAAAATTCACCACATGTCTACTTGGGTTTTAGAGGGAGCCCTATTTTGTAATAGTGTGAAAAATCTTTTTGCAAGTTGTAAAAATCTACCCTCAATTTAATGTTAAATTTCTCTAGGGATGTTCCCATATGATGCAACATTAGAATTTTGAGAACAAAATCACTAATTTTCCTTGTAAATTTCCTTGGAATGATGTTTTCAATGCAATACAAAAATTAGATTTTCGCTTGAGGGCTTCATTTTTCTTGGCCTTGCCCTTATTTTGAAGAAAAAAAGTTTTGACATAAAAGAATTTCACCGCTTTACGTTTTCTCGGTAAAGAGAGAAGTTCCACACTAGAGAAAGGATCAGGTGCAAGGGGAGTCAAAGCCTATGTCCTGCAGTCAAGCCCATCAAGCCCTTATTTTTAAGCCATTAATCCCAAACAGGAAAATGTTTTTGGAACCCATCACATTAAACACATCTTTTAGGTGAACTTATCATAGCCACAATGATTGTATTGGGGCTGATTTTTTGCCATTTAAAAACCTGCAAATGACATTTTTGCATAAGCAAAGGATTTTGCATGAAAAGAAAGAGGCCTAAATTCACCAGATTGCAAGGAAAAGAAATTTCAAATCACAAGGTTTTTATACAAGGATCCAGTAGGTAGCCAGGGATGTAGAAGGGTAAATTCTTTCACTCTCATATCTCATGAATAAGCTAAGTTTGGCTCATTCTTCTTGTGGATGATCAAGCCTTGGGTCACATTACAAAATTGGAAAAAGAAAAAATAACACTAAATCACGAAAGCTTAACCTCATGACTACTAGTGAGATTAAAATAAAGTGAAATAGAGGACTATAGATAAATTTTATCTATTAAGGAAGATAGTTATTTTGTTTATCATGTTGAGATCCCTCAAACCAAGTGCCTCTGCTGGCACAATTGGTATTGTTGGAAAGCCCTAATTGGGTATGCACAAAGGAGGTGGTGTCATATTATTTAGACTTATTGTGTGGGAGTTATTGAATATTCAATAATTTTGACCAAAAAAATTCAACTAAATCAAAATTTAAAATTTAAATGAACTCTTGGTAATATTGGAAAGCCCTTGATAATTGGGATTTCTGATAATTGATTTAAATTTTTTTTAACCCATTGTGATTGAAGATCATCCATGGGAAGATGTAGAGAAAGTGGCATTCATGCCTAGGAAGATTTAAGCCCAGACTGTAAACTGGATATGAAGGCCAAATCTTTAATCATGTTGTACCAATGTTGGCTGGTCATTGATTTTTGACCCAGGTCAATTGTAATAACCTATCAGCTTGTTCTTGATCTTTTGACAACCAGTTTGATTGATAACTGCCTGGTATTGAATTCTCAGAAATTTAATAACTTACCTGGATGACCTGATTATCATCCAGGTCAGTTACTAATCTGTAGGCACTGATACAAAAAACTAAGGAAAAGAAACAAAAAATACCTCCATTTTTCTTTTTTTTCAACCTTACATTCAGTTAGTAGTCAACAAAATATGAGGTGGCTATCAGCCAATTATTTGATAGCCTACCCTTATGCATAACTAATGGTTATTACCCAGTTTCTTAAATATTTTACCTGGCAATCAAAATTTTAATATATTGATAACCTGTGTGGTTTCCAAAAAAAAATGAAGAGAAAAAAACTAGGTACCCAGTGGTGAATAAACGAAAGAAAAAGATGGTACTTGATACTCAATATATTGTTGTGATTTTTCTTACACTGATTTGAACCCAGCATTAGAAATGCGGTTTGGAACCTGTGACCCATGAAATGCAATTTGTCAGCCATTACATTTAGTG
>Ga0116229_10007050_pt1 | contig 17918 bp, 8 predicted proteins | sample S1TSphgellanicum_3_FD_87313 | JGI IMG/M metagenome (GOLD analysis project Ga0116229, IMG submission 87313) | Host-associated microbial communities from peat moss isolated from Minnesota, USA - S1T2_Fc - Sphagnum magellanicum MG | ecosystem: Host-associated > Plants > Peat moss > Unclassified... | reverse complement strand
CCTAGTGAGACGGATCAATAGGAGAGCGTCACAATACAGTAAGCACGCCGAAAAAAGAACATGCGGTGAATCTAAAGAAGCAAGGAAGATTGCGGGGACACAACAGTCACGAAAAGAACGGAAAAACTACAGCAGACTAGATTAAAAAAAAGTCGACTGATACCATAACCGTGGCCTTCTCACCAAATTGGAGAGCATGCACACAGAAAGAAATACGAATCTAAAAAAGCACGCGAGAGAATGAGGAGACATAAGACGCGAACAAGAACTGACACAATGAAAACTCTCCAGTGTCCTCGCCATTTTTAGGGCTGCTGTTGGGTTTCGACACTTTCTCACCGCCACAAAGACCTGCTCCTGGGTTTTTAACAGCAACCTAGAACCTAACATTTACCCTAAAACCTAAACCCTAGACTTATTCCAATTTTTTATTGAAGAAGTGTTAGAACCATCTAAGCCATCTGACTGTTCATTTCTGCCAAATGAACAGGTGTGACTGAAAATTATGGATGAGAGATGTTAGGTTTAGATGTGCTCATCTGATTCATATTGCAAGAAAATCGTTTGTTTTTTTTCTCGTCTTGTCATTCACAAAAAGGTTTTTGAAAGGAAACTTTGAGGTGGTGATAAGCTCACTATTAAAGTCTATGTGAAAGTTTAGTATAATGTTTGTTGTTTTTTTTGTTGGGTGGAGGAAAACGATGCAAGCTTGTCATTCACAAAAAGGTTTTTGAAAGGAAACTCACCTAAACCTAGACCACATGGTACCTATGTCTAGACCATGCCACATATCACCTAAGGATAAGCCTACATTATGCCCAAAAATGACATCCATGACTAGAACATTTTTGTGATTATGACTAAATTTTAATCATGTATTCATGTTTTTAATCATGTAAAATGATTTAAATATGTTTACAACTACTTGATTAAGTCATTCATGAGGTTCATAATTACATGACTAAATCAAGCGGTTTGATTCAAAACCAAGTTTGACCAAACAACAAAATGTATTAAACACATCAAAAGAAGCTAGGAAAGTTTTATATGAAAAGAGTTTGTTGATTGTGTGTAATTTTCTTATATTTTCATAATTATTATTAAAAAATTTTAAAATTATATATATAAATATATATAATAGCCATTAAAAATGATTAATTATTTGAAATAACTTATGCTCATCAACCAATTGTGGATGGTTATAAATATTGTGATTTTAATCATGAACCACAAAAATAAATTTAATCTAACACCATTGAACCTTTTTTTTTTGGAATTGATGCTAAAGTACATTCACATTAAATTTTGCCATGGTTGGCTTAAGTTTAGCCTTGGTTAACATACATTTAACCTATGTTTAACCTAGTTTTAAAATAGATTGTTAGGTTTAGCCTTTAAATTTAGTTTGTAAATTTAACTCATTAATAAAAAAACCCATTGTGATTTCAATTTATGATTAAAATCCAGTCATAAATTATTTTCACAACTAATTTTCTCATTAATTGCATATGTTTAGTGACACCCAACATGTAGTTACAAACATGATCTAAGCATGAGATCAACACAATGCACATAGATGGAATATATGGTTCAACCATATATTTTGACTATACAATTGTTTACAATTGATTACAACAACATGCCACTACCCTATCCAATTAGACATTATCACATGGCACAATTTTTGTTTTCCCAATTTTTATTTTTTTTTCATTTATTATTTTATTTTTCATTACAATTGTTCATTTTAAATGGGATTATATATTGACATGTGACATAATCAAAAGTTGCCACATGGCATAATTTATGCTTTTCCAAAAATAAATACATTTTTTTTCTTGTATGATTGTTCATTTCAAATGTTCATATATAGTGGCACATGGCACAATTGAAAAATGGCATATGAATTGAATTTTGGAAGGAAAAAATGAAAATACGTACCTACCTATTTACATTTCTAAGTAAAAAAATAACACTTATTTACCTACTTAGGTAGGCATGTGGGTAGGAAGGTAGAAGTATAGGTGATTATAAAATCATTATCCAAAAACAAATCATATGGGTTAAACCTTTAATTGCACTTCAATTGCAAATTGGGTTGAAATTTGAAAAAAAAACAAATCCCATGCGCTTTGTTTTTTTTTTTTCAAAATTTATAAAATATAGAACTAAGTATATAATCATATGTTAATTTTATATGTGAATCAATTATCTGAATTAATTGGTTTCAATTGGATAATTTACTAACTAGTTAATTCAGATAATTAGTTAATCATCTGAATTATTTGAAAGATAATTCTCTAAAATAATTATCTGATAATTTTGTTTTGGAAAAATAATATAGTAATTAATTACCAGGATAAATTATTTGAGTCAATCAGTCTAATTTAGATAATTGATTAGTTAGTTAATTCAAATAATTATCAAGTAAATAGTTATTGAATAATTATCAGATAATTGATTATTTAAATTCAAATAGAATTCTGATAATTAGTCATCTCAATTCCCAAAATTAATTAGCTGAATTATTTGGAATTACTTCTTTACATTAATGATTCGAATTAACTAATGAAATAATTATTTGAATTAGAATAACTAATTCATTCATTCATAGTAATTAAACAAATTATGTATTAATTAATAATTAATGTGTTAGTAAAAATTATTAAATATTAATATTATATATACTTATTAAATAAATATTAATTAATTTCTATTTAACTATTTTATCAATTATTCAATTAATTATTGGTAATAGTTCATAAAAAATAATCAAAAATTGTATCAATTCATGATTTAATATTTAATTAGTGAATTTAAAATTTTGAAATAACTAATTAAGTAATCAATTCTTCTATATTGGTTAATATTAATTAAAATTTAATGAATTGATTGAATAACATTAATTATTTCATACTTTATATTAATTAATGAACTTGTTGATAGTAATTATCCATCAATAATTAATATTTTTGTAATACAATTATATCATATTAATATGACCTGTCATTATTGTTTAATCATACTTTTGAAATTATAATGTATTTTTAAACAAACCATCTAAAATCAAAATGAATTTTTGAAATTCTAATATTCCTATAATATGAACAAATATATGGCCAATATACCCTTAATAAAAAAACTAAATATCTTAATATACCGTGAATACAAGCTAAATATGTTAAATACATTTAACATATATGCTTAATATACATTAAATACAAGTTAAATATTTTTAATGTAATACACAATGTTTTAATGTACATTTAATGTATAAGCACAGCATAAAAAGTAACCAAATTGTAATAATTTTGTGATTAAATGAACATAAGGCTATTTTTGGATGAAAAATATAATAAATTAATCAATATGGAAGGATGTGCAAATTTGTAATTGCACCATAATCACAAAAATAGTAGCAAATTTAAAACTATGATGAATAGTTCTAAAAATGATAAAATATAGTTACAAATGATAGATAGTCACATACAATTTCAAATTGGATGGTTACATAACACAAGATTTTTAATAGTGAAACATGTATTCAATTAATTATGGACTAAACTATTAATTTTGGACTTTTCAAATTTGATGGTTAGGATCAAGTTTTCTAAACAACGCATTGAAAATATCTCTTTGTTAGATCATTTAGTGAGGCAAAACATTACTAATATCTATTGTTGCATCATATGGTGGTCCCAAAATCAAAGTTTCTCTCAAAATTTCCAATCTCCAAATGATCATTTGTTAATTTTGGACTTTTCAAAAATCCTCAAAAGTCCAAAATTAACTAAATACATGATGTGATATCTAGGTTTAACCTTTAAATTTAACTTAGGTCTACTTTCAAGTTTAACATTTAGGTTTAGCTTATGTTTCGCCTTTAAGTTAAACCTAAGTTAATTAAATTTAATCATTTTAGCTAAGTTTATTTTAGGCTTAACCTCAAGGTCTGGCCTAAGTTTGGTTTATTTTTATTTTAAGGTTAACTTTAATTTAGCTTTTGGGTTTAGTTTAAGTTTAACCTTTAAATTAAACGTATGTTTAGCCTTCAAATTTAACCTTTAGGTTTAATTAAAGTTTAATTTGGGTCTAATTATTATGTTTATACTAGGTTTAATTTAGTTTTAGCTTTTGAGTTTAATTTATAAATTTAGCCCATAGGTTTAGCCTTTAATTTTAGCCTTTAAGTTTACCCTAGGTTGAATTTAAGTAACCTTTAGTTACTCAACATAAACCTACAATTGGTGGGTGGCCAAGTTAGTATAGGTAATTTGGTAATCACCATTAATATTTTTTAATATCAAAATTTTATAGTTACAACATAGTTGAAAACAACATGTAATTGAAAAAAATTGGTTAAAAAAAGGGCATTTTCTCCTAGTGCTTGAAGCCATAATGATGGATAATTCTAGAAAAGTTGAAATGGAAATTTTCTTGGGTGAAACATCATTAATTACATGATTATAAATATGAAATTTCATTGCTTTGTGCCATTAATCGAATGATGCCATCCAATTTTGATTTTAACTTTTTGCATCCATGGAGTGAAACCAAATAAATTAATGTGGATCTATCATTCTCATTGTTCAAAAGAATTTTAAAACTTTCATTATGACAACCATCAAGAATTAGTATCACAAGTTTGTTAAATCAATGATTTTTCATTAAGTTTAGGCTTGCCAGTTTTCATTTTAGGATTGATGCATTCATTATATTTTCAAATTCAATTGATGAACAATATGAAAATTCATGTTTAATGTAAAAACTTAATATGTTATTGGGAATAATGGTGGTGTATTCACATTCTCAAAACACAAAATATATGCATTTATCTAGAAGTTTAAGTCTCTGAGGTTGTGTAGGATAACAAAATTGTTTAATTTTGAAAAATGATTTTAAGGGTTTGGAAAAAACAAAATGTAGTTTTCATCATAAGCAACAAAATATACAATAAAATGCATATTATTCCCTCTAGGAAATTTGGGCTATGTGGAGTTTTGTGACCCCATTGCATCCATTTGGTCTAAAATTAACCACATTCTTTTGTTCATTTCTGCAAATTGAAATGACCAAAAGTTTGACTTGAGGAATCAACTAATTTATAACCTTATACCAAAACTATCACCTTTTTGTTTAATCATGTGAAGTGAAGGAATGTGCTTCAATTTTTTGCATGTCATTATCATAATTGAGATTTGGATGTGTTCATCATTAATATTATTTCACAAACTTAGGGGTGTTTTATTATTGAATTACATACACCAATCGATAACGTTGGTTTATGTAGGAGAAACAAAGTTTATAGGTGCATTGGATAGATGGGCCATCATGATGTAATGACAAAACAAGTGATGTAAAACTTGAAAATAACTTGCACATTATATTTTTAGATAGAGAATTAAAGGAAAAACTTTTAAAAGGGTGTCATGATGAAGTTATGAATTACTTGTGAAACATGGTGCCCCATGACATTGTTCTTAAAAAGGAAATATGAATGGTTTAAACCCAAAGATGTGATTGCATTATAACACAAAATTAATTATAGAGAATCCCAATTTTAAAAAAAAAAATTCACACTACTTTATTCATTTATGTTGGTCAAGCATTCTAGAAACTTAATTTTTCATACTTAAAAATTTAATTCGTCCCAAAACCCAATAGCTTTCATTGATAATACAACTTCAATTTATTATACTTTAAGTGTGTAATTCATCCCAACCATGTTAACTTTCATAAATAGTATTACTCCATTCATCAAAGTTCACATTAGTTTTTTTATTACAAATTGAATTCAAATTCAAAAAACCCAAAATACACATCTTGTCTAAGATTGTTGAATGTTGAACTTTATTATTATGTATGTTAGTCTTCCATGTTGGTCTAAATTATTTATTCTACCATTGGTTTCTATATCTACACTCCACTCCACAAGTCTATTAATGACATAAAATGGAATAATTGAAAATAAACTTCAATAATTTAACCTAGAATAGTTAATAATAACCTAAGGTACAATAATTTAAAATAACCAAAGGTGGAATAACTTTAAATAACTTTAAATAATTTAAAATAAAATAACTTATAATAGCCAAAGGTGGAATAATTTAAAATAACTTTAAATAATTGAAAATAATCTGAAATAAAATAACTTATAATAGCCAAAAGGTGGAATAAACCAAAATAATCAAAAATAACTTAGGGTATAATAACTAGAATAACCAAAGGTGTAATTGCATAGGGCATAATAACCTAAAGTAAAATAACCTATAATGACCAATGGTGGAATAGTCTAAAATAATCAATCATGGATTGGCCTAATATATATTTTTAAAAACATAAAATAAAATAACCTAAAATAATCAAAGGTGGAATAACATATAATAATCAAAGGTGGAATAACCTAGAAAAAGCAATAATAACTTAATGTAAAATAGGCAAATATAGCCAAATGTAGGTGGAATAACTTAAAATACCTTTAAATAACATTGGGTACAATAACTTAAAATAACTAAAGGTGGAATAGCCAATAATAGTCAAAGGTATAATAACTTAAAATAGCCTAGGGTATAAAGTTTAAATAGTTGATCATAACTTGTAAAAGCCTAGGATTAACCTAAAATCCTAGCCTGTGGTAGTTTAAGAATAATTTAATGTAACCTACACTAACTTAGGACTAGTTTAAAATAATGTATGTTAATTTATGAATAATTTAAAATTAGCATAAACAATTACTTAGCCTATGGTAGCCTACATAAAAACGTGCATAATTATATGTCATTCATTTTTTAAAATAATAATCCAATGGTTAAAAACTTGTTCCTTAAGCGTGGAGGTGAAGGGAAATGAAGGGTTCAAACTTTCACACTTACACTTTAGGTTAGTGGATTAAGTGACAAGTTAACCTAGGTTTTTGACTAACCTTGGGTTATGAACTAAAAGGATAGTTAATGAATTAATTATTAAAGAATTTTATCTATTATTAGTGAATTAACTATTAATGCATTCAATTACCTATTATTGAATTAACTATTAATGAATTCACTTGTCCATGACAACTAGCCCTCATTCATCAAAAGGTTGGCCACTTTTGCCATGGTAAATTTGTTCAAATTCACTCAAAATCTATTGAAATACATAATGAATTAGAACACACATTGGTCTAATGCCTACAACTATGAATAATCATTTTTATAACTACTTTTCAAAATTTGGATGGTTTTTGGTTTTCTCTATAACTAGGTTGTAATTACAACTTGTTTATTCCTTTTAACAAGGAGATTTTTCATGGTATTTTCATATTTTTCAAACATTGTATATATATTTAATGACAATGGGAATGATGATAGTCCCATTAAGTTAAGTTGTTTCTATATAGAATAAACCAAATAGGTAGTTAAACTAAGGTACCTTTTTTTTGTAATTAACCTACCTACCTACTATGTACTTACTAATATGTAATAGGTATCATAATACGTGATACCTAATAGATATGGAATAGATATTTAGGTTAAATATTAAATAGTTAGTTAAATTAAATTACACAACCTAGGTAAGTAACTAGGTTAGGTAGCCTACCTACCTCCTTACACAACCTACCTATGTAGTAAGTGCACAATAGTACCTACTAGGTAGTAGGTAGGTACCTAGTACATATAATAAATAAGTAGGTGAGTGCAAATTCTTTAAGGTGTACCAAAATCTTGTCACAATGTCACCATTTTTTGTTTTTTTACCTAGTCCCTTTTTACCATATAAAGATAGATTTATGGATGATTATGATGGAATCTAAAATTTTTAATAATTAAAAATATAGTCCTCTTGAAAATTTTGACAACTCTTGATTCATTATTTTTTATGGGGATCAAAATATAGGGTAAAAAATGACTACAATAAAAACTAGGCCCTTTTTTTCATGTGTGGTACACCTTAAAAGTTTTTTCACCCATGTATTTAATAGGTACTTAGCCTATGACGTACATAACAAATATTAAGGTTAAATAACATTTCATACGTCATAGTTAAGTAATTAGTACTTAATTATAGTTAAATGTCAAGTATTTCTAATACTTAGAAGGTAATAAGTAGTAATTACTTAATAGGTAGGTATAAGTACCACTAGTACTTAATATGTAATAGGAAATAATTGTGGCAAGGTTGCAATTAAAAATTAATCCCATATTTTATGTTTTATGTTTCAAGTTTGTAAATTATATAACTAATCAGACTAGGTACATTAAAAAAATTACAAGATCAAATGCCATTTGGGAAGAACCAATTAAAAAAATCTTAGCCCAAAAAATATAAAATATAACAAAAATGTTTTAAAGACCAAAATGTAGACCTAGCTTGAGGTTGTTTAACCTAGGTGCCACCTAAATCAAGGTTTAACTTAATTGTGCCACCTATGTTACCTAGGTCTAGCTTTAAACCACGTTAGGTAGCCTAAACCACGTAGGTTTAACCCTAGGCTAGACCTATGGCTTGGTAATATAGGTAGCTAATGTATGGCTTAGCCTAGTTGCCATGTCACCTAACATAGTTGGGTCCCACATGTCACATTAGGATTGGTTGTAGATGTGCCATGTGATGTAATCATGTAATGCATATTGGATGATGATTTTTTTATTATTTATAAGTTGTTAATTTTTAAATCAAAACATTGTCAAATGTTATTTTTGGACTGGTTATATTTGAACACATGGTAACAAATTATTGGTTACTAACATACTCACATTAAAGTTGCATTATAATCCCAACCTTATTTCATTTAGGGTAGAACTGCCCATCATCGAACACATACTTATCATTGAACAATTTTTAAAATGTTCTTCATTCCTTAACCAAATTGAATGATATTTGTGTCAAACTGGAGGCCTACAAATGTTCTTTGAACATTAGAAGTAAAGTAGTAACGCAGAAAACACAAAAAGTGGATGATTGATAGTTTGCTATAGACTTTTTGAAAAATAGCTTAAGATTCATCATTAGTTCCAACCTTATATCTTTCTCATTTTTAGTTCATTTTGAGTGATTAAAAACCTGATGGAAGCACCAACTATGGCTTTACACATATTCTTTACATTCCAAATGCAAAGATGCAATGATTAAAGATTTGAAATTCAAAATCCTAATTTGTTTAAATTCATCCATCATTGAACATGAAACACCCTTACAAAAAACACCCCATATCTTCCCCATTTGTTTACAAAATTTAGAAATTTTTGCAACATTGGAAGCTTTGAGTGAAGGGCTACAAATGTTCTTTGAGCTTTAGAAGCAAAGGAACAATGTGTGAGGATTCAACCTCCATTGAATTTTAAGTGTTTGCTCACTAGCCTATTTACCTTACATGTACATTATGTATGTATACATATTTTAAAACAAAGTCTTTCATCCGTCCCATGCAACTAATAATTGGTTGTGACTTGTCATTTGCTACTACAATGAATTTTAGTCATAAATTTGGATTAAAACTAAAATTAGTTGTAATCAACAATTGTAAATTCTTTTTTTTTGTTCTAGTGAAGTTGAATTATTTCCAAATGCCTATTCCAAATCCCTACCTTTAGGAAATTTTTTGAAGGATAAAAAATAAATAAAAAATCAACATAATTAATAGCTTATGTAATATAATAATTAAGGTTTGGAATTGAATTTCCAATTAAGGGCTAAAGGTTTGGGGCAACTTGTGAAATGGGAAATAATTTATTAAATGCATTATGGTACATTTATTATGTCAATTATTTTGTTAAATAATGTTTTTCATGATTGTCATACATGTTAGCATTTTGTGCAGGATAGACTAACAATTAAGTGAAAACTATCTTGACTAATGTACATGTGACCATTCTCAAGAAGATATTCTAAACATTCTCTATAGGTTGCAGATACAAAAAACAACAAGAAAGTAAATAATCAAGACTAACATTGAAATTTTGTGTAATGGTGGTTATCTTCAACAAACACATTGTCAAACGGCACTTGGTTAAAAGAATTCCCAAGCAATCTATATCTATTCACCTCTTGTATGACTTGTATTATGGTCAAGTATTTCCAAGACACCCATAGCAACAACAATCTAATCCAAATCCTACATGTGTAACAAAGAAATTTGGAAATCAAACAACAAATAATCAACATAAGAAAAAATTGCCTAGAAAATTTGGCCACACAAAAGTTGAGCTCAAGAAGTAGGGTCATAAAAGTCAAAGATGAATAGGAGAATAAATAATCAAAACAACATTTAGGAATTTTCTAATGGTGGAATACAAATAATAATTAATGGAAGACATTATTCAACACTTACGTGAATAGTAATATACTGCATTTGTTCGACAAAAACTTTGAAAAATATTTACCTCTTGTATATGCTCCAAACAATAAAAAACCAACTTGCTAAAATCCAAATATCTCTTAAGTGCCTGGTTGAAATCCTTACCATAAGAGAAAAATTCAAAATTTAAATAAGGAAGGAGAAACAAAAGGTAATGGCTTGGGGCAACTTTGGTTGTTGATTCGTGGTATGCATAAATCCATCAGAAATTTGTTACATGAAGAATCAATTTTAATATAATTTTACATTTATTTATAAATCATAAACAAGATTTCAAAAATGCATTATGTTATTTGTGTAATTTTTTTCATTACAAATTCTTTGTCATGACTGTCACACATGTCAAGTAAATGGAATAGCATGTGAAGTGCAAATATGTTATTACAGTAATGTGGAATAATTTTCCAATAATTTTCACTTCTACCATTTGGCGACCATGTCGGGGAAAATTTTAATTTTTCTTTACAATAATGAGAAGGTTTTTTACAATTTTTGTTGTTATAGTGTAGATGAAAGTGGTTAGATGAATAATGTTGGTTTTTCAATTCAAAATTTAAATGGGTATGTTGAAAATATTAGAGCTCTAAGTGGTTGATGCCGTAAGGATTTTAAAGCAATCTGCAGATTCTGAAGACAAAGAAATATGAAATAAGATGAATTGGATGGTGACCCGAAGTTTACAACGACAATTGGACTTGGAGGCAAATTGACAAGTTATTGAAAGACAAACATAAGACAATTTTGAAAATGAAGAGGAATATGCAGGCTCATAGAAATTCCATATTAGAATCTAATGTTGGACATATGAGTTTTGGGAACATAAGAAAGACCTGTAGGGCACATGTCATTTCTACCACAAGAGGTGGTACGGTGTGAAGTATGAATTAGGGGTTTTCAGAACAGGCGCAATTATAGATGACGATCTCCATGGAAAGAGATGTAGTTGACTACTCATCCATATGAATGGATGCAGTATATTTCTAAGGTGCAATTTTTTGTTTAGAGTTAAAGAGATCAAAATGGAGTAAGAACTTTTGTAATATTTGATCAACTATAGGAAATCTCAAGTCCATAGTTGGTGAATAGCCGAAGAAAGGATCTTATAGGAGGTACACAACCCAAGTTTGTGCATTAGTCTACATCTCCATATTACTTTGAACCAGTGGAAGACTAAGAGGTGGAAAAAACCACTAATATCATGTGGTTGAGGAGACTGAGGAAAATTACCTATGATCATCTGAATATGCAGAAGCACAAGTGAATTTGTTGGATGAAATACCACAATCATACTCATATCAAGGGAATCCAAAGTTGGATCAAACAAGGTACACATATGAAACATGGGATCATGAATATGTGGATTTAGAGGTAGTCAAATTACTTTGAAGGGTTTGTGCATTTTGTGAGGAAGGACATGTAATCATGGATTGTCCTTTTGTGACTTTTCACATTAGAGCAGGTATTACTAAACATGTGGAGTTATAGAATGTGGCAAAAACATTAATGGATCAACCACAAGTACATGAACCAAGAATTCCTATAGTCTAGAATATATTAAAAGACATGGAATTGGGAAGTTAATTGGGACCACAAAGTTGATAGATTCGTCCATCTATTCTGACCAGGAGTAAAATTAAAGGTTTATTCACATCCACACTTTGCACCACAAAAGATACCAATGGGTAACCATAGAATGGAACATCATCGACCTCAAGTCAACACAACTTCACCAATCATGTCAAAAGCGATAGCTGTTGAAACTCGAAGACAACCTGCTGGAGTAGTAGTTACCCAATCACTTGATGGGGTATAACAACCACATGAGTTGAAATGGTAATTGTTACACCCACCATGGATGTTGTTAGGAAGGGAACACTAATTAAATTTGCAACAAAATTGGGCAATGGATTGGGTGGAGTCTGAGCAAGAAGGAAATTAAGTGGGAGTTCGACATTACCAACAACAATTACTAAAGTTATTAGGACACCTTAGATGGTGTTTACCAATCCAATAATTACTATTCATGTGAATAAGACTATAGATCGACTACTAATGAACTCAATGGCTATTAGAAGGTATAGAAGTGCAGATGTAACAAATCTAAGAGGAGGATATTGAGAACCATTTGTTGTAATTACACCAATTTCTAATCATAGAGATGGCCATTATATTAATCCAAACAAAATAGCTTTTAAGTATCCTAATTTCAAAAAAAATGTTGATTCATATGTTCATGTTGGAGTGTTCAACTCTGTAATTAAAACAAATGCAGAGAATTTTGAAGAGTATGTCATCAATGTGTTTAATTATATGCTAAAAGATACAACATCAAACTAGTGTCATAATTACATGTTAGAATTCCCTAACTATATTTTTCTAAAACTTACACATGAATTTTGCAAATGTCATTGGAAGATTCAGAATGACGAACAAATATGCATGGAATTAAGAAATATGAAATAGGAGGAAACTTAGAGGGTGGAGGTTTAAGGTTTAGGGTTTACTATGAGCGGATTCAAAAGATGGGTCATGGTTTATAAGTACTAACCATAGATAGTTTCTTGATTACTATGTTTAGAGCGGGTTTGTAATCATACCTCAGAATTGCAATTACAAGGATGAAGCGGTCATAAAGAGGTGGTAATGTTATGTGAAGAAAGCATGACTATTGTAGAAGCAAGGAGTGCATTTTAAGTATTACAAAGTACCAAACAAATAACACCAATGGAAACATAGAGAAATATAGGGAATATTGACAAACATTGTGTAAACTATGGGATGACGAATCATAATGTGGAAACATGGAGAAAGAACAAATAATAACCATGATGGCAATCACAGAGGCAACATGATCAAATCAAAAACCATAGAAAACATCTTCATATGTGTGCCACATTTGTGGTTTAAATGGACATAAAATGATAGATCGTCCAAAGTTTGTTTAGATGTAGAAGATGTTTCATGGGAAATTTGTGGTTGTAGTAGAGGTTCAACTTATTGTTGAGACATAAACAGTCGTTATAAATGTGAATGTGGTGGATGTTAATGTTACTACAAGAAGTAAAGTAACTAAAGAACATGTGTTCAAGCTGGATAGAGAGCCAAAAAAAACAAATAGTGTTGTTGATTAAAAAAAAGAAAAATGATTGAAGAAGTCAATGGTGGAGATAGTTCAATAGATTCAAAAAACAAAAACCTAGATAGAAGGGCCATCCACATCCATGGAAGGATGGAACACAACCTAGTCAAGTATGCCAAATATTACTCTTGTGGAAGCATAAAAAATCTTAAGAAATAGTGAATTCGTAAGAGAAATTAATCACAGTAGAAGAGATTTTCTTGACATTGCAATTGGTAAACAAATGTTAGAAATAAGTTATACTTTGAGCTTGGGATAATTGCTTAAAATAACTCTTGAGTTAAAGAGATATCTTTGGTAGAAATTGAAACCAAAGAAAATTTAGAATGTAAGTAGAGCAACTAAAAAATAAATTGGTTCTTGTGAAGCGATTTTCTATCCTTCTACTTTTGATTCTATGATGTGATTATACTTGGAGGTACATATGCTACTAGTGAAGGAAAAGAACGCAAAATGTATCTTTAAATGTGAAATTGCATTTGTAGTTAAAACCAAATAGCTTGCCTCCTACACATCATTTATGATTTGGAATTAATAGATATATTTTCTAAGTTCAAACACTCCAAATCCTATAATTTTATGTCAAATTGTCACCCACTTAAACTAACTTTTAAAGATTTGACACCATGCTCAATTTGGCAACAGACCTCTAATCATTTAAAATATTGTTCCTATCACATACATTATCCAAATCTAGCTTGCCTTAGCTCATTAAAAAACTAACTACAAGGCACATCTCCCTACTAAATTCCAAGTTTTGCACTGAAATTAATAAAAAATTGTGTTACAAAACCCGAAAAGGTTTCACAAAGGTAAAAAGTTCAACTTGGTAGAAAACCTCCAATCACTTAAAATATTACTTTTACCACATACGTTATCCAAATTTAACTTGCGTTAGCTCATTGGAAAGCTAATTACAAGGTGCATCTACCTACTAAATTTTAAGTTTTGCACCCAAATCAATAAAAGTTATGTTATAAAACCTGAAAAGGTTGTGAAATTACTCTAAGATTTTAAATTCCCAAACCTATCCCTATTTGCTCCCATTCTCTCAAAAATACCATAATCATCCAATCTATTTTCTCTCTTTCCATTATCTACTAAAACTAATCATTATTTTCCTCCTAAAGAAATTTATAGAAACAAGTTTTCTCAAGGTTCAAATCAAAAGTTATGTCCAAAAAAAAAAGTCCCAAATGATTTGAATTTGCGCCTTTAAAGAGAAGGAGAAGGAAGGAGGTGAAGGAAGACTCAACTTGGTGGCCTTTGGAAGGTTGTAATGCTTGGTGGCTAATGGAAGGTTACAATGTTTAGTGGTCCTTGAAATTCCAATTCTTGGTGGCCCTTGAAAGGTTCTAATAGAAAGTTCTAATGTTTGGTGGTTTTTGAAAAGTTCTAATATTTGGTAGTCTTTGAAAGGTTATAATGTTTCGTAGTCTTTGAAAGGTTCCAATTTTTGGTGGTCTTTGAAAGGTTCCAATTCTTGATGGTCTTTGAAAGGTTCTAATTCTTGGTGGTCTTTGAAAGGTTCCAATGCTTGGTGGTCTTTGAAAGGAAAAGGAGAAACATCATTTTCACTTCTTTTCACTTCCCCCCCCAACAATTTTACTTGAACCTTTTTTTTCCATTGATTTTAAGGTTTTACTTTACCATGGTTCTAGACCGTTACTTTATGCATTTTAAAATTTTTCCTTGACCTATAAATTATAACCACGCATCTTGATGTACCAAGTCTTCCACACATTCATTGTCGAATTGATTTTGATTGAAGATTTTTTTTTCCTTTCTTTGAATTCATGGCATCACGCATGACCACTTCTTATGGGCCTTAAGCTACACGAGTGAATGAAGAACCACCTCTGGAGTCATCCATAGATTTGACATTGACGCAACATCCTCGTGATGAATATCCCGAATTGTGAAAGGTGCACCTTTGTTTTAAAGTTGAACCTTTCAAGCTTGATATTATTGTATTTTTTCGAACTCTCACACCCTGGTGATTTTGTTACAAGTCGACCCCGCTTCTACTTATGAACCCAAAATCATCTATGAAAGTTATTGCGAAACTAAAACACTTTTATCTTCGCATGGTTTTCAATTTCCGACATTAGACATTGGCATTGGTTACGTAGTCTGATTTGTCGATTGCTTCTTAATAATAAGGTAAATTACTTAATTCGCACCATTCGACACATCTAAGATTTTTTATAGTTATGAACTATCACTATGGCACAGCCCATGATTCAACATGTAATTGCAACTCCTCAGTGAACTTATCCATAATTTGAATAAATGTTTCATTCATTACGAAATTCATCCTATCACATTATTTATTTAATTGTTAAGTTATCTTGAATTAATTTTATGTTTATAAGGCTTGAAAATTATTTTATCTCCATTGGAGTTTTCATTGACACCCCTTCAATTACTTCACAAATTTGAAACATCCTCGTTTACACAACTATTTATTAAATACCATAATAAATCCCATGTTTTGTTGAACATCACGAATTTGGTGTTTGCTTTTAACCTTAACTTTCAAGAGATTTTTCACCCCTAATCATGCGACTGAAGTTCTAAAATTATGATTACCAACTTTTGTTGAAGAAAAAAATTAACCCTACACCTCATTCATCTAATATCAAATTTTGAAAAAAAAAAACCCCCATGCAACCATGCGCTCTTGTTGACATGCTCCCGAGTCCCTAGTTAGTCCCAAGTTGGGACTAGGTTATTCAAAATTGCGGAATTGGGGAGGACTTAGGGCACATTCTTAGCTTTTAGCACTAAAAGGGGTAGACGGGCGTGCTGAAGCTCCGGGATTGGACTAGGAAGAGGGACAAGCTATTCACTCACTCGAACCTGCATCAAACCAACCAACAAGTTGGTTAGTTCGCATTCTGGAACACCCTTGGTGCTAAAACAAACCACGGGCAACCTTGGACTCACTTGACTCACCACGGCCCAAACTCGGGAGAAGCCATCACCTTCCCTCACACAGTATTCTCTGCATCTCATCACCGCACTTGCATTTGAATGGCACTTTTTCCCGGGACTCCCAAAGTGGAGTCCCGAAACTATCCCGGTTTAGACTCTCGAGACTTTGGGCGTTCATAACTTCTCGCTCTAACCTCCGATTGGAACAAGGTTTAAAGCAAACTTATAGCTCTCCTTGAGAGCTTTCCAACGATATGTCGCACTCTACCTGAACACACCAAGATCGGGTCGATTCCCGACTTTTAATGGTCAGGAGTCAAATTGTTAGTTTGACTCCCGACCCTTTTTTGACCATAACTTGTGCTTTAGCTATCCAAATGGCTCATGCGAGGCCATTTTGGACATGTACACTTCAAGACCTTTCCAACAGTATAAAAAACACCTCAATTCAAGGTGTTTTGACCCTTGCAATTGTGTTCTGAATTTTTGGGAATCCCAGAGGACTTCCAAGTCCCATTTTCGGGAATGTGAGTGGTGACCTCACACTTCCTTCAAAGTGGGATGCGACACTCGTCATTCATTATTCTAACATGAAGTTACTAAAAACCCCTAATAGCTTTACCACATTCGAATATCCTTAATGTAATTCTTAAAAATTAAAACTACTGCACGTGGTTGTGTTGGTATGGTTCATAGTTCTTTAGTACCAAAGGTAGGGACAATTGTTGTAACAATAGATAAACATATGAAAGTTATTCAAATATAGATAAGGAAGAATATAATAAAAATTTGTTGCTGGATGGAAGTTTTAGAATGAATATTATCATAAAACAATTGAGATTAAGGTTGGGGCTTTCAAAGCTTAAACCTACACCATATAATCTGAGGATGGTAAATCAAACAACCACAAAACTAGTGGGGTTGATCAAAGATCTGAAGATATATGTTCATGACATTCCCTACATAATTATGTTTATTGTATTTCAGAATAATGTGGTAGATTTTAGTTATTCCATGTTGTGGAGACCGTGGTTGAAGGATGTTCAAGTGGCACATGATTGGGGGAGTAACACTATTACCATATAAGGGAATGGGATAGTTAGGACAATTACAATCACCAAACATTTGGGAGGTGAAATAAGAAGACCAAAAGTGTTATTGTGTTACGATTATCAAAATGGCATCAGAAATGAAAAAGAAGATATCATATTTTCTACAAAGCTATAATTGTTTCAATAAGAACAATCAATTTATTTGTAACAATTCAATCTATGAAAACCACAAATGTGGAGATCATGGATACAGATGTGAAGACTACTATTTCAAAGTAAGAATTTGAAGTATAGAACACATAGAAGAAGATAGCTAGCAACAGATATGAACCAAAAGTATATTTGGAGGACACACTACTAGAAATCTTGTCATTTGCAACCAATCACTATGTAAATAACATGCATTTGATTATCATTTGCAACTATTTTAGTCATGTTTGCAAGTACAAATTTG
>Ga0116229_10007047_pt1 | contig 17923 bp, 16 predicted proteins | sample S1TSphgellanicum_3_FD_87313 | JGI IMG/M metagenome (GOLD analysis project Ga0116229, IMG submission 87313) | Host-associated microbial communities from peat moss isolated from Minnesota, USA - S1T2_Fc - Sphagnum magellanicum MG | ecosystem: Host-associated > Plants > Peat moss > Unclassified... | reverse complement strand
TCCAGAGAACACCCACTGAGGGAAGTTATCAGCAGTCACTTTTCGGAAAGTTTTTGGTATGGTCGTTGCTGATTTTGGGTACTGTAGCTGTGCAAGATTACAGAACGTCTCTCGGGGGTTTTCTTTTTTGCGAATTGTTTTTGTTTGTAGCCAAAATGGCCATCATCTGTAGGAAGATGTGGAAAAAGTGGGCAATTATCTGAATAAAGATTTAGCCAAACCTGGCTACAAATCCAAACATGAAAGCACAAAGCGTTGGGGGTGGCTGGAGTGGTGTAGTCACGGGTTACCCACTAGTAGGAGATAAACACCCCATGTAGATGTTACTTGCTTTAGAAGGCACATGAACAAAACCATCGTCTCATGCATTAAAATATTTCACACTAAACTTAACTAGAGATATTTAAATAAACTTATTCAACATATCTCTGGTCCCAAAAGTATGTGCATGTAACACAAATATCTCAAGTAACTATAACTTGATAAAAATAATTTAAATAACTTGGTAAGAAGTTGACATCCAATAATTAAGAACAGTAATTACTAAACTTTAAATCCCAACTCTAAAAATGGGTTGAAGAAGAATAAATAATATTAAGTGGTGTCGAACTAGTTTTTTTCTAAAAAAATTAATTAAAAAAATTAAATCGAAAATTTTGCGAAATTTTCCAAAATTAGTTGAATTTACTGCTACAAAGAGAACACATTTCTCCAAATTTCTCACTTTGGAAAAAAGAAAAAATACCCTTCAGGTTTTGAGTGATACCTGAATTAGGTTGCCATCAGATTGTTGTTGTTGTTGTTGTTTTGCAACTTGGGTAGTTTTGTGGTGGTGTTGTTTTGTTGTTGCTGTGCTGTTCATGTTGTTTAGCGTTGGAGATCATTCTGGAGTACTAGCTCTAGTTGTTGTTGTTTTGGGAGAGTGTTGAATGGAATAAGTTGTTGTTGTTGTATTATTCAGGTTTGGCAATTTTTGTGGGGGTGTTTTGGTAGTTTTTTTGGGGGGTTTTGTGCATTTTCTTTGAGTGCGTGCGCGTGTGTTAGTGATGGGAACTCACATCAATTTGTTGGGCGCTTGCAAAATGCAGCCAAGCATGATGATGACTCGCGCCATCGCTCATACCGGTTCCGAGATTGTGCAATTCAGTAGGCATTTTGGAGTGATGGCGCAATTCGGAAAGCCGCCGGCGGCGACGACGACGACGACGGTGAATTTCGTGAAGCAGCAGAAGAGCAGCGATGTTTTGGCTCCTCATCGCTTCAGCATTCCAGAGCCGCTAGTCATGGTCATGATTCCGGGACAATCTCAGAATGCCAGACCCGGGTTTGGAATTTTAGAGAGGGAGAAAAACCTTGCCAGAAGTTGCGCAAGGGTTTGTTGTTGCGCAAGCATCAGTGGTCGTAGTAGTATTAGTAGTAGTACCACTCAAGAAGGCAGAGATGCTGCTCCTTCTTCTTCAACACTGGAGGTGGTATGTTTTCTTCTCCCTATCTCTCAGGTTTGGTTTTGCTTTCTTTGTCTTTTAGGGTTTTTTCCAGTTTTCTTCACCTTGCAAATGTTTCGATCCATGTTGTGACATCAAGACAGTGTCTTTTTTTGTTGCTTTCTGGAAATGCGAAACAGCAAATGGAAAAAAACTCAGGAGACAGACTTTTGTATACCTATCTATGTGCATCACCACCACCACCGATGGGATTTGACGAAGTCAGTGGTGAAGTAATGAATGAATGAATGGCAGCTGCATTCATGATGAAGGTCATGGTTGTTCTGACTGCAAATCATTGGAACCTATTGTCCATTGTTACTACCAGATGCATCAAACCTTTGCACTTCTGAGAAGAGCAGGTTGGACAGAAGTTTTTTTAGGGTTTACAGCATAGATTCCAGTACCAGAAAGAAAGTCAAGGCCAAGAGGAGAGCCCTGGGCTTCAGCATTATGGGTGAGAGGGCTGGCTTCTGTCATCCTATTATGGATACATACATATGGAGAAGTAATGTTGAGCTCTGACTTGTGTGCAGGGGGGTGGCAGCAAGACATCAATTGTGCCCGATTTGCTCCAGTTTTTGAACAAGTCATGGACACCTTTCCATGCAACAGGCAGGAGCTCTGCTCATTTTTCCAATGTGTCCATCACTTTGTCACAAAACATATTTGAGAGATTCTCTGATGTGATGTTTTTTCCCCCTTCCCTTTCAGCAATAGTGTTGTGTTAGCAGAGAGTAGGAGCAGAAGAGATTGTCTTGATTTGGGCAATGTCTTTATTTGACAGCGGAGGCAAAGCGGCAGTTACTAGAAGCAGGGTTTGAGCAGTTGTGTGAGGAGGAAGAGTGGGCAGTGCAGCCTGGAGGACGCTACTTCTTCACCCGCAATATGTCTTCCATCTTTGCCTTTGCTATTGGCCAAAAGTTAGTCCTTTGTGCTTCTTGACTTGATGTTTTCTTCTTGGGTGTTTCTTGTACACCAAAAGAATAACCTGAACAAAGAAACATCTTCATCTTTCTCAGCTCTTTCTTTGTGCCAGTACCTTAAGACACATGTAAGGGTCAGTCCAAAACATTTCTTTCTGTTGTGCAAACAGTGATGTGATTGCTGTAGATGTTTGTGATGTGGAGCAGGTATAAAGCAGGAAATGGCTTTCATGTTGTGGCAGCACATACAGATAGTCCCTGTCCCAAGCTTAAGCCAGTGTCTGCAGCATCCAAGGCAGGCTTTCTGAATGTAGGTGTGCAAACATATGGTAGTGGATTATGGCACACTTGGTTTGATAGAGATCTCAGTGTTGCTGGACGTGTGCTTGTGAGAAGGAAAGGTGTGGGTGTTGTGCACGAGCTGGTGAAGGTGGAGCGGCCTATCATGCGTATTCCTACCTTGGCCATTCATCTTGATAGGTCCAATACCTTCAGTTTTTCTTTCTTTCGTTCTCTGTCACTCTTAGGTCTATTTTCCATTCAGGCTGGGTTTGGAACCTGCATCCTTGTCTCCCTCCTATAGTATTAAGAGTGTGAATTGAACAGGACAGTGAATACAGAAGGATTCTTGCCGAACTTGGAGACTCACCTAGCTCCTGTGTTGGCAACCCAAATAAAGTCAGAGCTGTTGGCTAGCAAGTCAGAAACAACTAGCCAAACTGAGGGTGCAAATGGTGCAATGTATTCTGCAAAGAAGGCTCATCATCCCCTCCTCTTGCAGGTGGCCTCACACTCACTTATTCTTCTAGCTGCCCCTATGTTGTGGTCATGATATGCCACCAGACAGTGTTGCATAGCAGACTGTACTTCATTATCAAGAATGTCAAAGTTTGAGTTATGAATGAGTAATTCTCAAATGGTTTCTATATATTTTTACCTTTTCATCAGTTCTTTTAAACTTTCCCTGTTTCCAAGCTTTTCTTCTGGCAGTGACTTGAATACTTACTGACAAGGTTGTAAGTTTCAGATTCTTGCAGAAGAATTGAATTGCACAGTGGAGGAAATACTGGACTTTGAGTTGAGTGTCTGTGATACACAACCAAGCTGCATAGGGGGTGCTCGAAAGGAGTTCATCTTCTCAGGCAGGCTCGACAACTTGGCATCTTCCTTTTGTGCCCTGCGAGCTCTGCTAGACACTTGTGAGGATGCCGCATCTTTGACTGATGAAAGCTGCATTCGAGCAGTTGCCCTCTTTGATAACGAGGAGGTATATGTCAGTTTTCCCCTTCTGTGCTCGATGTTGATTGGTAGTTTATATATCAGCAGATTTGAGTCTGCAAGGCCTCATTACTTATGTATTGAAATAACATTGAGAAAGGCACTGGAAACTCTTGCAGGTGGGGTCTGATTCTGCACAAGGGGCTGGATCACCAGTTATGTTTCAAGCTATGAATCGTATTACAAGGTGGCTAGTGCGTGAGACACCAAGTGAGGGTATTGTTGAGCGCACCATCCGCCGGTCTTTTCTTGGTTCGTCTGTTCACTACCTCTCCTGTACCCTGGATTGTGGCTGCATCATGTCCCAAAAGGATAGGCTTCAGGCAGTTGATCAAACTGAGTTTGGGAGTCTCTGCTTCCCTGTAGTACAATGGACAAGGACTTCAGACTATATTTTGCATGAGTCATTCTTATTTTGCAATATAATGCACATTATTTCTGTTATTGTGCTGATTCTCTAGACTTGGGTTGAGTTGGATGGACAGTATCTGCAGACATGGCTCATGCATTGCACCCAAACTATGCTGAGAGGCATGAGGATCACCATCAACCCAAGCTCCATGAGGGTCTAGTTATTAAGTACAATGCTAACCAGCGTTATGCCACCAATACAGTCACTGCTTTCCTCTTCAAAGAAGTGGCAAAAGTAGCAGGTGTCCCAACCCAGGTGATTTGCTAAGTCTTAATCACAAATTCAATTTCTCTGTCATCAAATGAGGTTTGGGATGTCATTGTGTATTTTTCTTCTGGCAGGAGGCAGTGGAAGTTGTTCATATGGCTAATTATGATATGCTGCCGGCTGCAGAATTTTGTAGTGCGCAATGACATGGGGTGTGGGTCTACAATTGGCCCCATACTTGCATCAGGGATTGGCATTCGCACAGTTGATTGTGGCATGCCACAGCTTTCTATGCACAGGTTCTACTCACTGTTGTGTCAATGTGCTTTTTTGCCTCTTGAATACCATGTTCTAGTTTTTGTCACACATCTCTCCTGCTGTTTCTGGCAACTCTGTTTTTTGTACAGTGTTCAATGAGATTAATTGCTATGGTTCACAGTAACTCCCTTGTACATAAAGTGAGGGAAATAATGTATGTTGCTTCAAGGATTTGATTATGAAGGACTAAACATTCAGAGTGGAAAGATGTTGCTTGCTTTATTCTGCTATTGTGGTCAATATGGTATTTGCATCTCTTTATGTTTTTGGGAGAATCATGTGAATTGCCTCTAGCTGCAAATGATGTTCTAAGCCTTGCTTGATTCACTCTATACATTTCAGTTTTGATGGCAAAAGATGAACTCTGAAGCTCCTCAATGACTGGGTGGGGGTGTTGATGCAGCATACGAGAAATGTGTGGAACTGAAGATGTGGACATAGCATACAATCATTTCAAGGCCTTTTATCAGATTTTCACTACTATCGACAAGCAGCTTTCTGTTGATGCTTGATGGAGGTGCTGAGTATGTTTTAGGATAATTTGGTTGATTTATTTTTGCATTCAGAATATTTATTCTTTGACTGTACATTAATTCATTTTTATGGAGGCTTGCAGAGGGCCTACTTAGAAATCTCACATGAGATCAGCTGCCCCTCTCGGTACAAATTGCTATTTGCATTTAGCTTTTCATGTACTCATATCTGGACCAAGTCAGTCAATTTAGTTTGAGAGAGGTTTAGCGTTTAGACCACAGTTTGGGAGTTTCCTGCAAAAGGAGCTGCAACTGGAAGTTCTATGTGCCACAATATTTACTGTGCAACTCAGTTTGCAATACCATGGTCAAGAAGTTTCGACACAAAGTGAATGTCCATTCTGTCTTTTTGATGACAACTGTTATCACTCACTTGAAGGCTACCAACCGATCAAGACTCAGGATCATGTAGATTCTCACCTCATGTGCTTTATGGTTCTGTGGTTGCTTTCTTGGCCTTTATTTGGGTCCTGTGCTCATGATGAACCTGAGAGCAGAGACCAATTTGAACTGTCTGCAACAGCAAAGAAACCTGGAGTAGGATGTGTTTTTTGATAATGCACTTCATTGACCCATCTTTGATGCCTGTTTGATAAGACTCTGGGTTTGCCCCTAAAACAATCTGATCACATCAAAAGAAGTAAAGTGAATGAACTTCAGATGCAGAGCTGACTCATTTTGACATATTATACAAGAACTGTATGCAACAGACATGATCCTCAATTGATATTTTCGTAGCCAACAAGTTCTAGTCATGAATCAGGTCATTAATTCTTGTACTTTTCAATTTGTGGACCGAAGGATCAGTGAGCTGATCAGCTCCCAGCAGTGAAATGAATGGGAAAAGGAAGGTCAAAGAAACACAAACTACATGCATACACTAAAGGAGGTTGTTAGTTGGATTTCTTTTCAGCATCTGATTGACTATTGCTCCCTAGTCGTAATTTTGCTTTATGTGCATTTCCACCATCACCACTTTGCAGGCACCCTTTGGAGTGTTGTTGAAGACTTGGATGTAATGAAACCAAGAAGCAAGCTGGTTTGTGATCTGAGGAAGTTGAAATACTTGGAACTTTGAAATCAGTTCCAAGTGCATGTATAAGACCCAGTTGCAGGAGACCTATTCTGTATAGTAAGTCTCCCTGATGCTATCTGGGTGTTACCCTATAGAGTTGCTACTGGGTCTATTTTTTGGTGTACTTTGTGAGGTATTCATATTGCTCTTTATGCTGGGAGATAAGCCTATGACAAAGGATATTGTCTCGCTCGGAGTGTTGTAAGATGTAATCATAGTACTTGAGCCCCTCATGAAATCGGTCTGCTGTAGCAAATGCCCGCAATAGAACCCCATATGTTACAACGTCTGGGATAAAACCTGAATCCTGCATTTGCACCATTAAGTGTTCAGCTTCCTTACATAGCCCAGCTCTCCCATAAGCATCCATAAGAGCAGTGTAGCTCTGTGTGTCAGGTTCCACACCATTTTGTTTCATCTCTTCAAAGGTGGCCAATGCTTCCTGCACATAGGCAGAGGTACATATCATACTTTGTTCAGCCACAAATGAGAATTGCAGATGTTTCCAGTATAATGCCCATTCACAAAATGTGTTAATCAGATCCAATCTGTAAGCCTAAACTCCCTCAATCAAAGCACTGACTCAATTGTCTCCTGCTGAGAATGGTGCTGAGCATTACCTTATACATGCCATGGTGGCTGTAGCTGTTGATAAGTCCACAAAATGCAGTGGCATCAGGAACACAGCCTGCAACTCGCATCTCATGCCACACTTTCTGAGCTTCCACAAAGAGACCCCATCGCCCATAGGTGTTGATCATGGCACTGAAGCTCACTAGATTAGGGGAGTGGCCAGTGGCTTTCAGGTCATTATACAACTGGGCAGCTTCGTCAATGCTCCCTGCTTTGCCCAGTGAATCAAGAAGAATGTTGTAGGTCCAAAGATCAGGCACACATCCTGCCTCCTTCATGCTGTCAAGTACTTGCCGTGCCTTCCCAAAGTGTCCCCCTTTGCTGTATGCATCAAGCATTGTGTTGTATGTCACCTGCAACAAAATTGAGAAACTAAAATGGTAAGAAACAGACACCAATGGTACAATAGTACCTGCAAAAGTAAAATACACAAAAGTCACCACAGCACATGATTTGCCTAAACAATGTCATTCTGCAAGGCATTTTGTCATTTCATGGTTTGTAAGAGTAATCAATGACTCTGCAACATTCCAAATGTACAAGTTCAGAGGTCAAAAGGAGTAAGTCTGCTTTCTGTTACCCGATCAGGAGAGCAACCCTTGCTCTGCATTTCAATAAATACACCCTCAGCTTCCTCAAATAGTCCACCTCTGCCACACATGTCAATCACAGTATTGTATGTGTACAAATCTGGGGAGCACCCAGCACCATCCATTTCCCCATACAAACCCATGGCTTGCTCATAGCATCCCTGATTCGAGTATGCTTTCAACAAGGAGTTGTAAGTCCACGAATTTGGGGCACGCCCTAGTTCCTTCATCTCTTCAAACAAGGCCACTGCATCCTGCAGTTTTCCTGACTTCCCATAAGTGTTAATCATTGCTGTATATGTCACAACATTTGGCAAGCAATTCACAGATTTCATTTCTGTCAGGATTTGGGTGGCACTGTCAAAGAGGCCATGACGAACACATGCGTTGACCATACAATTGTATGTGATATCGTCTGGTTGGATTCCCTGCTCTTTCATCTCCTCAAAGAGCGCCACCACTTTGTGCAACCGGAATCCATTCTTGGCACATGCATGGATCAGTGTATTGTATGTTACAAGATTTGGTTCACAACCATCTTTCTTCATCACTTCAAAGATCTCCCATGCTTCTTTCAGCAATCCCTGCTTTGCATACCTGTCAGGGGGCGATCATGTTGGAAGGGGGTTACTCAAACAGAGAACCATCAACTCAGCCTTGGGATCTTAGATCAATGCACATATCAAACACTCAAAATGAAAACCTGGAGGCATAACTCTGTTGTGTACTTCTGTGAATCTCATGGGCGAAGAAGAGTAAAAATTGGTGAGGGGTGATCAGAACTCACCCACTGATCAAAACTGAGTAAGAATGGACTGTCGGTGTTATGTTTTCATCTTTCATTCCAGAAAATATATCTTTGACAAGACCCAGTTTTCCTTCTCGTCCCAGAATCGACATTATTGTGACATAGATTTGCTCACGCATTTCAAACTTGGGTTGCACTTGCAGAAAGCGGAAGACTTGAAGAGCTTGTCTTCGAGCTCCACGAAGCTCCATCTGTTTCATCATCTGCAAATAAATCCCAAGGAAATATAAGCTTCACTCAAACTTCACCCTGCAATTCTAAATTTGTGATTTCAAAGGATGGGTTTTGTACATTTTTGTACTTGCCTGATTCCAAAGAGGGTATTCATCACCGAGTGCATGTGATGCTCTTGACAAGGCGTCACCCATGTTATCAGTATGTGCCAAAACATCAATCACTGCCTTGCGTACAATTTCCCCAGTCTTATTATTGCCACCTTTCTCTTCACTCCTCCTGTTGGAAACTCTTTTGCTTTTTCTCAAGACACAGAAAGCTTGAGGGTGTAACAACTTTTCTGTGGCACTCTCTCTTCCATAAACCTCATGTGCAGTTTCAGATGTAAGAGCCACCTGACTGCTGCTGCTGCTGCTGTGCTTGTCCTCTTGCAACCGCTGCATCATAGCAACTCTTGCAACCTCTGGATCATAGCAATTTTGGTGTAAGACCTGATTCTCATTCCTTACATCATCCTCACCATGTGCGATCCCATTCTTCCTTGATGGTGTGACTTCTGGTAACAAATCTGCCATCTCCTTTGCAGCATTGGGCATGCTAAGTTGCTTGAATGGTGATGCAAATTCTTCAAAAGCCATATATCCATCACTTGCTGCATGGTGGCCTCCTCCTCCTCCTCCTCCTCCTCCTCCTCCTCCTCCATAGCTTTCATCAATGTCGTCTTGAGCTTCTTCTGTCCTGTCTCCTATCTGCTGCTGCTGCTGCTGGAATCTGAAGCTCAATATAGAAGGTGTAAGGATGGATTCAGCACCTTGCAAATTGCACAATGTGCACATTATGGATAACAACATTCTTGTTCATCCTCAAATGCAAATCCTTGCACCATTTCCTTTCCCACAGAAATTTACAACATGGCAATTGCAAGTGGGTTTTCTTTGATTGTGTTATTTTTTCCAAATGCAAGTTTCCCAAACCTGGAAGGGGGTCAAATCTTAACAACCTGGAAGCTTGAGAGGTGATGAAGCAGCTTTCAGTGCAGCAACTGCTACTGTAATTTTGCTGCTGCCGAATGTGGCTATATACTTGTGCACTGCCATACGACCGACAACCCTTACAAGACTTGTGCAACTCTCTCAAATTCCAGTAGCCTCCCATCCTCTTCTTCTTCCCATCTCCCTGCTCACCTGAGACAAACCTGAAACCAGATGGCATCAGCACTCTCCCTCCCCAACCTTGCCCCACCACCCACACCATCTCCGGCTCACCTCAACTCTCTTTCCGTTTTCTATTCTTCCCCATTCTCAACCACACTCCTGCAGCGGATTCAGGCAACCCAAGCTCCGGATTCTTCACAAATGCTCTTGATCTCCTCTCTCTCTCTCTCTCTCTCTCTCTCTCAAATCGTCTTCGCTCTTCTTCCTAGAGAAGCTCTCTTCTCAAGAGAGACTCAGCAGGTGCCATGGATAGGCCATCGGATGCGAAAGTGATGCATGGGACCCATTCATCTATCTTAATGAAGTTCATCCAACGTAGGTGTTTTTTTTCTTTTGCAACCAATGTTGAGCTTCTCTTCTCTCTCTCATTCTCCCTCTTTGTTATTCATTTCCAATGCAGTGGATTTAACTGCTCCCTCTTTTCTCTTGCTCATTTCCAATCTGGTGTAAGTCATTCTTAATGCCAAAATAATGCATTTGATTTGTTGCACTTTGTTTAGTTGTTGTTCATTTTCAATTGGAATGCAATTTTTTTGAGTTTTTGCACCTGTTTAGTGTTTGCTCACAATGTTATGGGGTTTATCCTATTCCAAAAGCATGAACACAAAATTTCAAAGTGTATTTGGAGGGCAATTTATTCAATGGAATTTTTCCTTAACAAAGGGTTGCACTTTGCTCTTTTTTTTTACATGATATTGTTTAAAGAAAAGTTGGGGTTCATGAATTAATCTATCTACATTGATACTAACTTGGTTATTTTGGCAAGAAATAATTAAAATTAAAAATCATCAAAATTTATAATAATTAGCATTTATTATTCGTCAAATTTTTGAAAACTCTAAGTAACACATGTTGAAATTTTTGGCCATTTTAAACCACGATGCATTTAAGTTATTGTGCATGTAGAAGGGGATCCAAAGCTGTGTAGAATCTCCCCTTTTCTTTTCCCAAATTCATCATACAACTAGCTCCCATTGTGGCAATGTCAAATTGAAGGGTTATTATTATCCTCATCTTTGGAAGTCCTGCAGATTTTGGATGTCAATGTACAACATTTTCACTTTTAGAAAGTCCTTCAAATTTTGCCTATCCTTGATCTCTTATAGCATCAAAGTTGAAACTAACAAGGAGTTGATTTCTTCAAGATGCTTGTTTTCACACACACTAATTGTGAAAGCCTTTTGTGTACTTGATCCCATGTTCAATAGTGGTGTGGTTTCTTGTGGTTTGTGGATGATTACAATAGTTTGTGCACATTGTTATTTGATAGGTCTATTCCTTATGTTCAAGTTTTCTTCCTTGTTATGCGAAGGTTTTGTGACTTTCTTCCCAACAATTCTTTGTGTGTTTTTTGTTCTTATTTGAAAAGATTTTTTAAAACTTTAGTCTACGTACACATTCTCTAGTGTCAAGCACATGCTTGAAATAGGTTTTAGTGATACATGCATTGACTTGGTGACTTGCACCATTATTTGAGGCATGGAGAAATTTCACATGGAAACATTTGATTTTTTTGTGTGACATTATTTAATGTTGCTATGTTTTTGTAGTTCATCTTTAGCATTGTTATTGTGTTTATGAAATGGAAAAATGCCCATCAATGCCACATTGCAAAGTTTGTTGACAAGTTTATTCATGTGCTTTTTAGTCATTACTTATATTTTACATGAACAAAACGCATTTTTCCATGAATGCCTGGCAATAGACTCTTGGTGTTTTGTCAAAGGTTGTGTGTTAAAAGTTGTTTATTGTGTGGTGTACTAAGGGGTCACAGCAATTAGTCTCTAAATTCTTAGTCACCAAAATATCTATGTTGTAATGATTAATTTTTTTCATGTGGGACCCTTTGTATTTATCAATTATAGCCCTAAGACTACATGATTTGGTGCTTTGCAGGTTTACAATGTTGATAGCTCTATGGAAGTGGGGGATTTGACAAGCTTGAATGACATCTAAATATTTTACACTAGTCGAGTCACCAAAGAAAAAAAATTCATATTATCAATGAAAAATTTTTTTGTCATAGATTAAATTCTTGAAAAAGATTTATGCTAGTATGTTGTAACCCATGAAATATAGTTTTGTGCATCACTTACCATAGTGGTGAAGTTTAACGTAGGTATTATCTATGTGATGTGAGTGGTTGGCCTGACAATTTTTGTACTTGTGATTGTAACATTTGATCTTCCTTATATTAATTTCAACATTAACCTATATATAGGTTTGCATGTTTGGATTGAACTTCATTGGGGAAGGCTAACATGCGGGTGATTGAGCAAGTTATTTTTGTCATGGACATTTAGGAAAAAAATGTTCAACAAAAGTCAATGTTCTTTGTTGTTTATCCTTGGCATAGTTTTCTCCTCCAAAAGGAAGCAATTGCTTTTGTAATTTCCATTATAAATGGTAGATAACTGATACTATGTATGTTTAAAGGTTCATTATGTAAGAGGTGCATGACCATTGTTATTGTTGTAATTACTTTTGAATTTTTTTTTTGGTTTGTTTTAGGATTGGTTTCATCTTTTTCACATATTTACACAACACAAAACATGGACTAAAATGATGGCTTGCAATTGATGTGAAATAAAAAATTCAAACCTTACATGTTGAACTCTTTCAATGATTGCAATCAAATATTCAAATGAACAAATCTCTTGATGTAACTTATGTGTTTTTAATTTTAAAATGGAACTTGCAGTTAATTGAAATGTGGCAAGTTTGTTCATTTTGAATTCGAAGATAAGGATTTGTTGTAAAGAATGTTGTAAGTGTAGGTTTGTGAACACGTTCTAACTAATTTAAAGTGTTATGATAATTATGTTGGAAAGATGAGTTAGCCAAAATGCAAAGACATTGGTAACCACATTGGTAATGGAACCAATTGACAATAGTTTTCTAGAAGCATGGGCAATAATATTGAAAGAAACACCATCCAAAGGATTAAGTAATGTCAAAAAAAAATGATAGGTAATTTTTGAAAAAATGTTACAATATAATTTTAGCATTGTAGTTTTTCAAATTATTTTTCTTTTGAATTAGTTTCTACAATTGTCATGGATTGATGTGCTTGGACATGTTGATGGTTGAATTCAAACAAAATTATTTTGCAAGCATTCTCCCATGCTAGTTGATATTGGAATTTTAGGGTCTGCATCTTGATTTTCTTCCAATAGTTTCTCCTTTATGCTTTAAGTCATAATGAACAATGGTGCAATAGTGTTGGGTAAAAACACAATCAAAGGAGTCACCCAAGCGAGTGTACATTTTTTTTAATTGCATTTTTGTATGTTTGAAAGATCACAAATGAAGCATAATAATTTTGATTGTCATAATTTTTTAAAGAATATTTCCATTAATTACAAAATTTACACACTCAAAGCTTGACACAAATCAAAAAAAATTTACATGTTCAAAGCATTCAAACCTTGAAAATGGACAATATATTTTTTTTCAAACATCCTTTTTTCTTTACCAAATGTACACCATTCTTTCTGAAAATTGAAAACAATTTTAACATTGATGATTAGAAGGGCAAAAGGACTTGAATTGATGAAAATTACTTTTATAATTAATTTGAGCACATTTGCTCAAAAATGTTTTTGACCCTGAAAAATTATTGATTTTCAAAATATGCTTTAAGCAAAAGTTGTTTATGTTTATGTGATCAAGGGCATGAGTGTATAATATACATGATATAAAATCTATTTTTTAGTCAAAATGTATTTTTATATAAAATTCAATGTTAAAGGGGGTACATCAAATACAAATTATAAAATTATAAACCAACACAAAAACAACACTTGTCATATGTAGTCCTTGGAACAAAAGACTTTTACATTGGTGCCCCTAACTCCTTTGACCATGTTTTCACCTTATTGGCCTTTAATGTAATAAGTTAAAACTCAATCGTGAATGCTCTTGTGATTTTTGTTTTATTTCATCCTTTCACAATCACACTTTTCATCTTTTTCACCTTTAACCATGCAACATGAAATCAATTACACATTTTTGGTTTGAAATAATTCATTTTGAAATCAACGAATGGTTCTTGTTATTTGATGATTAATGTAATCCATGTATTGAATTCCACTTTGAAATCATGTTTTAGTGGTCATTGCAAAATTACATTTGCAAGTTATAATTCATTTGTGCAATTTGTTAGTATGAAGATGACCAAGGTGTTGGGGTGATCTTTTTCATCCAATCTAAAAATGCCTTGCTCTTGTGTACATAGCAATTTAATAACTAAATCATTTTACGATGTTGCAGCAAACTCAATTGTTCAATTGTGAATCAAAACATGGTAACAAATTTTGTGAACAAATCATTTTGTGGTTTCCAAGGTTGACCAACCATTTTCACTGAAGGTGAGATCCCATAGATTGTTGATGTAATTAGTTTTCCTTCAATTGTTTAGGGGCAATGATCTACAGTTTGAAAGGGGAACAACAATCCATTTGCAAATGATGAAACAATGAACTTCATTTGTTTCTTGTCTTCTATCCTTGATATCTTGATGCCATGATCTTATACTTCATGAATGACACTCGCAAAGTATTGGCCAAAGTCATTTTGTAATTTACATAATTTTGCCCAACACCATGATTGAACCTTCCTTTTGCTTCCAATAATGTGACAAACTCAAAACATATATTTTGTACAATGATTTGCCCAAATTTTAGGCTGATTATTATATACTTATCTACACCCATTGTCATGAGCTGATGAAGGCAATGGGTAGTCATGGTAGCTTGTTGCTACTATTTGTGATGAAGGTGATGGTCTAACACTTTATGAGGAACTTTCATAAGGCTAAAATTGCACTAATTGTTGGGTTATCTAGGTGATGGATCTTCAAATTGTTGTTGAGGAGAGTTTAATGTAAATTCATGGATATTTTGTTTTGCTAGAACCCTCACAACATTTGTTTCATAACCTTACATGTTTTTTTGGAGTTTCTCTTTGCAATCACATTAATATTTATGCTTAGACCATGTCTGTGTGAAGAGAAACTAGCTTGTTTATGACTAAAAAAATGTGACAAGAACTTGTGGGTTTCATTAACTTTACTTTAATTTTTCATTAAGACTTCCTTAGAACAGTGGGCAAAAATGTATTGAGCCAATATTTCTCATTGCTTAAAGGTTCTATTTACTAATCCTGAATGCCAGCAATCACCTTTCCTTATTATGGAGTTAACATCAAAATTGAACTTTCTTGTGGAAAGTTCTATTATTACCTTACCTTAGTAGGCTAAGCAATGTAGCTTGAATAAGGCTTACAATATATAAGGGTTTTCAGAATGTGGAGGAAGGAGTGGAAGCGAGTGTACACATTTATTTACAGTAACTATTACATCTCATCCAAGATTGTAACTTTGAGATATTTGTGCACCCAATGTCCCTAGTTCTTTTTGAAACCCATGTCGTTGTGCATATCTTCAATCATTTTCTACAAACATGACTCCATGAAGCTCAACAAACAAGTCTTTCTGGAAAATAATTACATTGATTGGATATTTTTCCTAATTTATTAACACCAAGTGGTATGGTTCTCTCTCATCTAGTCTCTAAAATTTGAATGATGTATATATATGCGCAATGCAACTTATGAGTGAACCCCCTCAATTGCTCTATTTAAATTGGCAAAAGAGGTGTAATTTTTGTGTTATGTCATGTGTAAAAGATGACACTTGGAGGATATCCCTCGTTTGTATTAGAGCATGTGCACTTTGTAGCATAGGCACAATGTACACCTACATAATCCATTGGTTGTGGTGATTTATGGACATAGATTAACTTGAGGTATACAAGATTTTTTTGGAGCATAGAAAGCTTCATCTTATCTTGCAACTTTATCATATTATTATCCTAATGTTTGTAACCTTCCTCTTCCTAAAGGAGTGAAGACCTGGTGTGAGCCTGCATGTGGAATAATCTTTTGTTGGCATGTGCTTAGTGCAGCATATTGATTGGTGTCATATTTGATTGTTAATCTAATTATAGATGAGCTCAGGGATGAGTTCAAGCTTGATGGTACACACCTCAATCCTAACTATGTTACTCCTCTTACAAGGGCACTTGTTAATGTGGAGTAATGTTTCATTTTCTCTATGGTGAAGCAAGGGAAGCTCTTGCTCTAATTTTTTTGCCTTGTTTTTTGCCTGACATTGAACAAGATACCGATTTTGCAAAGATTTAATCATAGTGGAGGTTGTAGCTACAATGGTTTACTTGCAGAAAGGAAGAAAAACATAATAGAATGTTGTAAGATTTGAGAACAAAATTACTTTAATAATTGTCTTAACTTATTAGTGAAATTTTCCTTCAAATTCATTTTAAACTAAGTTGGAATGCAATTGGAACTATTGAGCAAGGTTTTTGGTAATAGAAATAACATATTTTCTTTTGGTCATAATTTAGCACGCATTCATTACATCTCTCAAGCAATTTTTGTTAGGAGCTTGGAGGTATACTTTCTACTATCTCTTGGACACAAGTTGTTGTAGAGGAAATGTTATGAGCACATCTTTGAACATAAAGCATGTTGTGTAGATTTATAATCATGTATGTGACTAGTGCATTTTCTATTTGAAATGGTGAGAGTTGTAACGATTATAGTTGTAGTGGTGAGCCTTTCTGCATCCTTACATTTTTTTGAATAGTACATATAAAGGAATGTCAACATAGTTTGCAAAAAAACACACACACACATGGTAATCTCTCCTTGAAATGTTTGGTGTGGAAGCATGTCCTCATCTGCAACTCTTGGATTTTATTCATAGGTAATGATTTTACACTCACATACATGATAGATATCATTAAAAAAATCAATTTAAATCAAACAATCCCCATAAGTTAGGTGATGTTTCACTTTGCAAATATCACAAAGGTGTGAAACACATGAATTGCAACGCTTTCCACATTTGCGAAGGCACATTGAAGAAGTGGTGGCAAGTTTCTTGCGGGAAGGTTTGGCTCTTGTAGAAACTATGATCAGCCATCTCATTGAAATGGAAGTAATGTATGTTTAACCCTTGATGGCTTACTAAATCTGTGGCTCACTACACCACTACCATGCCATCACTCCTTGAGAAACAAATTTGAAATGTTATAATGGTAAACTGCCCTAATCACTTTGTCATATCCTTAAATATTATCAAATGTGGCCTTAACATTTTAGAATTTTGAGATAGTCCAACATGGACATCCTTAATATGAAATTGTAAATGGTAATTCTCAAGATTATTTGGAACTACAGTTGGTCATTAATATCCATTGTCTATCTTTTCTACTTTGGGAATGGTAGTTTAACATGGTGTGAATGGGTCTATTCTTGGCAAATGGTGTCATGGCCTAGGATATTTTGGGATATTTTTGGCAATGTCATGTCCTAGGATATTTTGGGATACTTTTAGCAATATCATGGCCTAGGATATTTTGGGACTAATATGGTTCAGGGTTATAAAAGGAAATAGTCTGGGGAACAACCCTTCAGCAGATCAACACCAGTTGATGGGTCAATAAAACTTGCCTTGTCTTGTAATTCTCCACTTGTTTGTAGCCGGTCCATAACAGTTTGATCTGCTCCTTCTTCTTGTTTGTTTGTTTTGTTTTAGTTAGTAGCTAGAGGTATCTTGGAGTGAAACTTGGAAAGGTTATAGAAGACTATAGGACGCTTCTACTCTCAAAGTTTCAAAAGAAAAGGATATGTTTTGTGAGATCTAAGAGCTTTTGAAAATTCTGTGCCAGATCTGGTTTTTTGGTCATATCTCCTTTGTTTAAGCTTTTTTGGGTTTGTAACTTTGTGATCTTATAGATCATATAGGAATATATGTGTGAGAGAAATTTCATGTTATTTGGATTTGTATCAAGCATCTGAAGTTTCAATCTTAGTTTTGAAGTCAGTTTCTTTTGAAAGTGATATCTCTTTGTGGTCATCATTAATAGGGCTGAAATTTTGAATAGATATAGAAGAAATATATTTTATGTGTCTCCCAAAATCTCAAGGATTTTGGAGTTTTTGAGAGCGAGTTATAAGTCATTTTGTGTTCAGGTCCCAGTTTGAGGTGGCTTCAAGGAAGTAGCAAGATCTCTCACTTTCCAAAGTTAAATGAATTGAGATTTTGTGAAAAGGTAATAGACATAGTTGCTCATGTTTTACCAAAATTTTAGAACGATCCAAGGTCATATGTGAGCAGTGTAGCTTTGCAAAATTGTTATGACAGAAGTTTGTTTTGAAAAGACATCAAAGCCAAAGTTTTGAAGT
>Ga0116229_10007045_pt1 | contig 17924 bp, 16 predicted proteins | sample S1TSphgellanicum_3_FD_87313 | JGI IMG/M metagenome (GOLD analysis project Ga0116229, IMG submission 87313) | Host-associated microbial communities from peat moss isolated from Minnesota, USA - S1T2_Fc - Sphagnum magellanicum MG | ecosystem: Host-associated > Plants > Peat moss > Unclassified... | reverse complement strand
GGCGCCCAGGTCGCCCAGCATCTGGGTCGCCGACGGCCCCATGACCACCGTGGTCAGGTCCAGTACCCGCACGCCGCGCAGCGGCCCAGTGGCCGACCCGGCCGCCACCTCCCAGACTACGCCGCTGTCAGGCGTCGCACGTGGTTCCATCAAGGCAGCACCTCGGGCGATCAGTTCTGCATGGAGTTAACGGAGTATTTTATTCGCTGTAGCGAAATTCAGTTCGCTCTACCGAAATATTACCCTTGATCGGGCAGCCTTGGCAAGGGCCAGCCCGGAACCGCTGCGGGGCGGTCCCGGTATTGGTCCGAGGCCGAAACTAGCGCACACGTTGCCTCGGCCCCGGAGCCCTTCGCTGCTCCGGCCAGGGTACGCTATCGCGGCACGCGTCATTCGCCATTTCGTAGTTTTTTGCGCCTTGGCGTCATTTTTTCCTGCCGCTATACTGACCCCATGTCCAAGCCAGTCCTGCAGCCGGCGACCGGGTCGCTCGGCGAGCTGGAACGAAGCGCGGTGCGCCGCACCGCCCTGCGCATCCTGCCGCTGCTGATGATCTGTTATTTCGTCGCCTACCTTGGCCGGGTGAACCTGAGCTTTGCTTCGCTGCAGATGAATCACGCTCTCGGTCTCAACAGCGCCGCGTACGGGCTGGGCGCCGGCCTGTTCTTCCTGTCCTATTGCCTGTTCGAGATCCCTTCGAACCTGCTGCTCTACCGCATCGGCGCGACGCGCTGGATCGCACGCATCATGTTCACGTTGGGGCTATGCGCCGGAGCAATGGCATTCGTGCAGGGCAAGACCAGCTTCTATGTGGTACGCCTGCTGCTGGGTGCCGCGGAGGCCGGCTTCTACCCGGGCGTGCTGTTTTTCCTGACGCTCTGGTTTCCCGCTGCCTATCGCGCGCGCATGCTCGGGATGTTCATCGCCGCGATTCCGATCAGCGGCATCATTGGCGCACCGCTCTCGGGCCTGCTGCTGTCGCTCGACGGCCTGGCGGGCCTGGCAGGCTGGCAATGGCTGTACCTGATCGAGGCAGCGCCGGCATTGGTGCTCGCGCCGCTGGTGGTGCGCCGCCTGCAGGACAGCCCGGCGCAGGCGACCTGGCTGCCGGATGCGGAGCGCGAGTGGCTGATCGGGCGGCTGCGCGTGGAGCGTACGGAAGTGGAACGCAAGCGGGTATATTCCGTACTGCAATGCCTGTCGAACCCGCGGGTGCTGTTCCTGGCGACGATCTATTTCAGCAACGTCTGCCTGCTCAACAGCATCACGTTCTTCCTGCCGCAGATCGTCAAGGGCTTCGGGCTCTCGAGCGTGCAGACCGGATTCGTGGTCGCGATCCCGAGCCTGCTGGCGCTGTTTGCGCTCATCGGCTGGGCGCGCCATTCCGACCGGCACAAGGAGCGCTACGGGCACGCCGCGCTCGCCAATTTCGCCGGTGGTGCAGCGCTGCTGGTCTCGGTGCTGGTCAGCGATCCGACCACCCGTATCGCGGCGATCGCCGTCGCGTTCGCCTGCACGCTTGCCTTTACTTCTCCATTCTGGTCGATCCCTGGCAGCTTCCTGACCGGCAGCGCCGCGGCCGGTGGCATCGGCGCGATCAGCGCGCTTGGTGTCACCGGCGGGTTTCTCTCGCCATGGTTCATCGGCTACATGAAGGACACGACCGGCAACTTTCGCATCGGGCTCGCCGTGATTGCCGTACTGGCGATGGCGTTCTCGGCTGCCCTGTATTGGTTGCGACGTACGGAGCCAGCGCCAGTCGGCGCCCGGGCCTGAAGCACTGGTTTCGCCTGAAGCACTGGTTTAGAAGGAGCTGATCTATGGTCGCGAAATCCCCCTACATCATTCGTGCGTCGGAACGGCAAGGCTATAGCCCTGCCAACCACACCGGCACCGTCAACTACCCGCTGGTCGGCCCGAAGGTGAACGGCGCCAGGTACATGGAAATCGCCCTCGGCGACATTGAGCGGCACAAGGGTTCACCGGCGCATGCGCACCCCGACCTCGAGCAGGCGGTCTATATCCTGGAAGGCGAGGCGATCGCCGGCATCGACGGCGTGGACCACCATGTGCGCGCAGGCGACATGATGTTCTTCCCGGCCAAGGTGTTCCACTCGATCAATGTGCTGACCGAGCGCATCAAGCTGCTGGTGATCTATTCGCCACCCTATGGCGAGGATCCGGCCAAGGTCATGCACGCACCGGCCGCGAAAGCGGAAACGGAAGCGCAGGCAGACGCGCACTGATACCGCGGCCGCGCAGCGCTGCATGCTCAGCGCGTGACCGCTCCGCGAGCCCGCTTAGCGGGCGGCGGCCGAATAACTGGCGTCGGCCTCGCCCGATGCCAGGATGTGGCCCTGCATGGCGCGCTGAGCGTCTTCGCCGAAGAACAGGCCGCTCAATCCGAGGCTGGCGACGTCCAGGGCGTAGACGTAGGTCACGTAACGATGCGGCACCAGGTCGTTTTTCGGCGGACACGGACCGTCATAGCCGCCACGCGGCCCGGCCAGGTCGGAATCCTTGGGATAGAAAAACGTATAGACATTCGCGCCGCGGATACCGTGGTCGGTGGGTCCGTACGGCTTGCCCTTGAGCACGAAGCCTTCACTCTCCTCGCCTTTTCGCAGCCGGGTGACGGACGGTGGGATATCGACCAGTACCCAGTGAATGAAGGGTACGCGCGGCGTATCGGTGCCGATCGTGACGCCCGGCTTATTGATCAGGCTCAGATCCTTCGGCACGTCCAGGTCCGTCATGATCAGTGCGTAGGAGCGCGTGCCGGCCGGGCCGCGCGACCATGACACGCTCGGACTGACGTTGTAGCGCGTCGGATCCATTTTCTCCGGCGGACAGTAGGCGGCGCTCACCGGCAGGCGGCCGTCGGCGCCCAGGCCGCCGACTTTGACCTTCAGGTGCAAAGGTACCGCGGTTGCCGGCGCCGCAGCGTCCGTGGCTGGCGCGCCGCCGGCGGTCTCGGTGGCGCCCAGCGCAATTGCGCTGGCGACCACCATGACGCTGAGCGCGCCGGCCGCGCGCCACAGGTTCGTGCAGCCCGACTGCATCAGTCGAATCGGGCGTTCACCGTCAGGCCCCACATCCGCGGCAGACCCACCGTACCTGTATTCACAAATCCCGGGATGTTATAGCCGGTGAGACGGTAGAACTTGTTGAGCAGGTTGGAACCATACAGCTGCACGTCCCACTTGTCGCCGGGCGGGTGATAGATCAGGCGCGAGCCCAGCAGACCATAGGATGGAATGTACACGCCGCTGGCATCGGACCCCGACTTCACCCAGCTGGTCCAGCCCTCGTCGACGCGCGCCGTCAGACCGGCACCGTTCGGCAGCGGCGTGTCGAACTGCGCGCCGCCATTGGCCGAGAAGCGCGGTGCGAACGGAAACGGCGCGCCCGGAAGAATGCCGCTGTCCGCCGGGTATTCGGAGTAGCCGGTATTCAGATAGCCCGCACTATAGTTGAAGCTCAAGGATCTGGAGGCCAGCCACTGACCCTCGAGCTCCGCGCCCTTCACCAGTCCATGGCCAGCGTTGATGGTGATGTTGTACAGGCCAACGTTCTCGTTCGCCTGCACGTTGGTGTACTGGCTGTAGAACAGCGACGTGTTGACGCGCAGCGTGTGCTCAAACCAGTCCGACCGCAGACCCACCTCGTAGTTGAAGAGCTTTTCCGGCTGGTACGCCTGCGCGCCCTGTGGCGCCTGGCTGCCGCCGCCGGCGCTGAAGCCCTCGGCGTAGGTGGCGTAGGTCATGATCGCCGGCGTCCATTGATACTGCAGCGAGACGCGCGGGGCCGTGTCTTTGTACACGCCGCTCGCTACGGTACCTTGCGGTCCACCGAGCGGAGTCACGCTGAGGTTGGGTGCACAGCACACCACCGGGATCGGCACATTCGGGTTGTACTCGCCCACCTCCGCCGTGTCGCGGTTATAGCGCACGCCCGCCGTCAACGACAGATCGTTGGTGAATTTGTAGCTCCACTCGGTGAACCCGGCATACCCGTGGATGTGGTAGATCGTCAGTACATCGATGTCGGCAGCCGCAAACGGCACTGTGCCAGGCGGAAGCCCCAGAAATGCGTTGAAGGCGGTATTGTCCTGCTCGTTCACGGCCACATTCAGCTCGTTGCCGAGCCAGTTCTCACGGCGCCAGCGCCTGAAGTCATTGTAGTAATAGAAACCGGTGGTGCCCGTCAGGCTCTCGCTGTTGAACAACAGCTGACCTTCGCCGGTGGCCTCGTGGATGATATTGGTGTTGTCTCCGTCGAACAGGTGGTACGGGACGTTGGTGAAGTCCTCGTAGCTCTCGCTCTGCACGTCGCGCGCGCTGCCGAGCGCCTTGACCGCCCAGTGATCGGTCAGCTTGTCGTTCAGGATCAGCTTGTAGTTGGTGGCGCGGGTATGCAGCTCCGGCCCATTGTAATTGCCGGCAGTCATGAATTTTTCCTGCGCGCCGTATACCCAGGCCGGATTGATCTTCAGGTTCGCCCCGTACGCGCTCACCGCATCGTACAACCCGGGCAGCGAGCCAGGGCCGGTGCTGATTCCCCAGTCGGTGGTCGGGTTGCCATTGGTGCCGATGTCATTCTGCTCGATGATGAATCGGGCATTGAAATCGTCTGTCGGCTTCCACAGCGCATCGAATCGGGCCACCAGATCATCCTGGCTGCCAAAGGCCTGGTTGACGCTGACGCTCGGCAGGTAACCGTCGCGGGTCACCCGCGCCACGGTGATCTTGGTCAGCAGGGTTGAAGTCACGGGAATGTCCATCGCGGCTGACACGTTGAAGCGATGGTAGTCGCCTACGGTGGCCGACGCGCGCGCTCCGAACTGGTCGGAGGGCTCCTTGGTGATGAACTGGATCGCGCCACCCATGCTGTTCTTGCCGAACAGCGTGCCCTGAGGTCCGCGCAGCACCTCGACCCGGTCCATCTCCACCAGGTCGGTAAAATAGCCGAACTCCTCCTGGTAGGCGATGCCGTCCACGTACACGCCGACGCTGGGCAGGCCGCGCATGCGGAAGGCACCCTGCTCGGTGCCAAAGAAGTTGTAGGGTGCCGGCGAGAAGTTCGCAATCGCGTGCGTCAGGTCCTCGACATTGGCGATACCGCGCACCTGCAGGTCCTCGGCGCTCAGGTTCGCAATCGAGATCGGCACCTGCTGCAGATCCTCGGAGCGTCGCCGAGCGGTGACGATCACCTCTTCCAGTGTCCCGCTGTTCTCGCCTACGGTCGTCTGCTCGGTGGCGGTCGCAGTGGTTCCCGAATCTGCCGCCAGCGCGACGCCCTGGGCGCCCAGAAGAACGACCGGCGCCAATCCCAGCAGGATCCCGACGTAGGCGCTGTTGCTTTTGCTACACATTCTGCTCCCCTCCCCGAATACTGTTGGAAATTCCAGCGCTATAACAGGTCAACCGACAGCGGCGTAGCGTCGACGCGGCGCCAGGCGACCGATATCAAATCCGGACGTCAAACTCGCGGGTGCGAATAATGTTACGCGAGTGCGAAAATACTGCGGCACAGGCAAATACGCCCCGGACGCCCCATGCCGCCCGTTCGAAAGTTGCGGCGAGCAACTACGACTAAAGTCGAAGCAGAACCCCATCCTGTCGCCTCAAGATTACTGTCTGATTCTTTATTCGCCACAGCGAAATAGCATTCGTTATAGCGGATGAAACAATAGCCGATACCCAGCCCAGTTTCAATACCCGGCTGTTACCAGCGCCTTGCGGTCGCGGTCGTTGCGATTTTCACACAGAAGGGACCCGCAGCCGCCACGGCGGCGTCACCGTCGGGCCACCGGCGATGACGTGCGACGGCCACCGGTGGCGCATGGCCGCGGTAGCAGCGTTCGGGCGCGAGCAGCGGCGCTGAGAAGGCGCCGTGCGATCAGTCGATCAGCGGCAGTGGTTATCCTCCGGGTCGCACCCATGCCAGCCATGTTCGTGATAGTAGCGGTTATGGTCGCGGTCCCAGTAACCCTCTCGCGGCTCCACCACGCAGGCCGACGCAAAGGCGATCAGCCCAACCAGTAGACTCAATTGCGCCAGGCGCAGCGACTTGATCATGCAGCTCTCCCGTTGAATATCTTCGCTTGGAGGCGTGACCCTCGCACCTGAATCGCCGCGCGGTCTGTACGCCAGCCCACGCATGGCTATCCTTACAGGCACGGCAGCGTCATCGCGCTGACAGGTGGCTAGATCACGAGCAGGCGCTCGAGCTCGCGCTCGCATTGCGCCGCGTCGCGGAACAGGATCGTGTGCAGGCCCGCCCGGCTGGCAGCCTCGATGTTGACCGCCAGGTCATCGATGAACACCGATTGCTGCGGCTGCAGCTCGAATCGCTGCAGCAGGTGCGCATAGACTTCCGGCTCCGGCTTGACCATCTGGACTTCACCTGAGATGACGATACCGCTGAACAGGTCCCAGAAGCCGTGGCGCACCCGCAGGTGGGCATAGATCGAGGCGGGCATATTCGACAGGCAATAAAGGGGTATACCGCGCTGGTGCAGGGCACGGATCAGCCTGACTGTGTCGGGCTTCTCAACCAGCGATTCGCGCACCGCGTCGACAATCGCTGCCACTTCCGACCTGGGCCGGCCCAGCCGCGCCTCGATGCGGTCGATCACCTGAGTCTCGCTGAGCGCGCCGCGGTCGAACTGCTGCCAGTCGGCATGCGCAAACAGGTCCTGCCTGAGTGCCCGGCGCAGCTCGACATCCTGCTGGAACGCCGACAGTACCTCGTCCGGGTTCCAGTGCAGTACCACGCCGCCCAGATCGAAGATGACGTTGCGGACGCGCTGGGGTCGCCGCCCGTCCAGTGCGTCGGTCACCCGGGAGTTCAGTCGCTTGCCAGGCGGCCAGCCGCACGGCGCGCAGCACGTGGGTTGAGCGCCGATGCCGCGTCGCGCACCACTATCTCCAGCACCGCCAGGTATTCCACGTAGCGCTTGCGGCCTTCGGCGGTGAGGCGGCAAAACGTCTGCGGGCGGTTCTGCTCGAAGCTCTTGGACACCTCAACGAATCCTGCCGCCTGCAATACCTGCATGTGACGACTCAGGTTGCCGTCGGTCAGCCCGCACAGCTGCTTCAAGTCGCTGAATCGCAGGCCCTTCGGGTGTGCCGCCAGCGATGTCAATACGCTCAGCCGCGCGCGCTCGTGAATCACCCGATCCAGTCCCTGGTACGCAAACTGCGGCGGACGGGGTGCTTCCTTGCTCGTTTTATTCATGGGCTAGTTGGACTCGTCTGCATTTGCCTCGTCGGCGTTTAAAGGATCATCCGGCTGCGCGCGGTTACGATGCAGAAAGCGTGCCACCATAAGCTGGCCGACTCCGAAGGGAACGCCCATGACCCAGGGGGATAATCTCTGCGATTCCGGCACCAGTGCCACGCATGCCAGACCGCAGGCAAGGTACCAGATGCCGACCAGGAACATCGGCCGTGGCAAAAAACGACAGGACGCGAATACGCCGAGGCTGAAGATGATCTGCCACAATCCCGGCAGCATCCACAGGCTTTGCGGCGCGACCCACAGCAGCGCCACGGTCAGCAGGCCGCCGGCGATAATGGCGGGCAGGAACTGCTCGATTGCCGACTGCAGCATCGGCAACGCCATGTCGCCGTGCGCACGCCGGGAGCGCTGGATGGTCTCCGTGCCGATGACCAGCAGCGACACCGCCGCGGTCGCTACCCACAGCCACACATAGGCCAGATGGCTCTGGGCCCATTGCCCTTGCTGATGCTCTTGCAGGTAGTCGGGGGCCGCGGGCAGGGGCAGCCAGTAAGCCTGGGCGCCGGCAACGATCAGCGCCAGCACCCCGGTAGCCGCCAGGGCCACCGGTCCGTAGCCCCGAAATTCAGTGTCGCGGGCCAGCTGTCCGCGTATCACGCTGATATCGGTCAGAGCGCGATTCAGATCCTGCATGCGACGCACCCCATTACTTTGCGACGTAAAGTAGCTCATGTTGCGAGCGACTCACAAGCCCCGCGAATCACCGGTTGCGATGAACTGCCAGCGCCGCGAACGCCTGCTGCACCGGCATTACTTCGATCGCGTTGACGTTCACATGAGCGGGCAGCCGCAGGATCGATTCGATGACGCCTGCGACATCCTGCGCGCTCAGCGGCTGCATGCCGGCGTAGGGCGCACTGGCAGCGGCCGCGTCGCCCTTGAAACGTACCAGCGAGAATTCAGTCTCGCACAACCCCAGCTCCAGCGAAGTCACCCGTATTGCCGATCCCAGAACATCGGCGCGCAGGTTCAGCGACAGCTGGCGCACGAACGCCTTGGTGGCGCCGTAGACATTTCCGCCCGGATACGGATAGGTGGCCGCCACCGACGACATGTTGACGATGTCGCCGCGATCGCGCGCCACCATGCCGGGCAGTATCGCGCGCGTGACGCGGGCCAGTCCCAGCACATTGGTCTGGATCATGGTCTCCCAGTCCGCAAGGCTCGCCTCGTGGGCCTTGTTCAGCCCCAGCGCCAGTCCGGCGTTGTTGATCAGCGTATCGATTGCGCTGAAGTCCGGCGGCAGGGCGTCCAGGCATTGCTGCAGTGAATCGGCCGATTGCACGTCCAGTACCCGCGTCAGCAGTCGCTCGGATCGTGCGTCCTGCTGCAGCTGCTGCAGGCGCTCGGCGCGCCGGCCGGTGGCGATCACTCGCGCGCCGGCCTGCAGCAGGCCGATCGCCACCGCGCGGCCGATGCCGGCCGTGGCGCCGGTGACCAATGCCACCCTGCCCTTAGCCCATGCCTGGTCTGACATTCATGCCTCGGCTAGCATCCTGGAACATGCTGCTCATACAGTTACAGTCTGCTCATCCAGCGGCGGCCAGGGCCGCCGACGCGGCGGCTTCGGTAATCAGGATGGCGCGGAAATCGTTGACGTTGGTAAGCGTCGGGCCGGTGACTACGGCATCGCCGATGGCGCCGAAGAAGCCGTGGCCGTCATTGCTGGCGAGACTGTTCCGGGCGTTGATGTCCAGCGCCGCCGCGCGCAGCAGGCTGTCGGGAGCAAGGTAGGCGCCGGCGATGTCCTCGGTGCCATCGACGCCGTCGGTATCCCCGGCAATGGCGTAGATGCCCGCGTGCTGCGCGAGCGCGATCCCCAGCGACAGCAGGAACTCGACATTGCGGCCGCCACGTCCGCTGCCGCGCACCGTCACCGTGGTCTCGCCCCCTGACAGCAGCACGCAGGGCGGCGCGGCTGGCTGTGCGTGGCTGGCGACCTGGCGCGCGATTCCCGCCATGACCTTGCCCACATCGCCTGCCTCACCCTCGATGCTGTCGCCCAGGATCATCGGGGCGACACCCGCGCGCCGCGCGACTTCGGCCGCCGCCTCCAGCGCCATCTGCGGTGTCGCAGTCATCCGCACCTCGGCGCGTGCCAGCCGCGGGTCACCCGGCTTGACGCTCTCGCCGCGGCCGCTTTCGAGAATCTCGCGCACCTGCGGCGCTACCTCGATGCGATAGCGCGCGAGGATCGCCAGTGCGTCGGCGCAGCTGCTCGGATCAGCCACGGTAGGGCCGGAGGCGATGTCGATCGGGGAGTCGCCGGGCACGTCCGAGATCAACAGCGTCACCAGTTGCGCCGGGTGGCATGCCGCCGCCAGCCGGCCCCCTTTCACGCCTGACAGATGCCGGCGCACGCAGTTCATCTCGCCGATGCTGGCGCCGGACTTGAGCAGCGCACGATTCACCGCCTGCTTGTCCGCCAGGGTGAGCCCGGGCAGCGGGCGCACCAGCAGCGCTGAGCCGCCACCGGAGATCAGGCACAACACCAGGTCAGCAGGCGTCAGGCCCTGCACCGCGTGCAGGATGCGCTCCGAGGCGGCGACGCCCGCGGCGTCGGGTACCGGATGCGCGGCCTCGATAATCTCGATGCGCTCGCAGCGCACGCCGTAACCATAGCGGGTGACGACTACGCCGGTCAGCTCACCGCGCCAGTTATCCTCGACCGCCCGCGCCATCGCCGCCGATGCCTTGCCGGCCCCGATCACGACCAGCCGGCCGTGCGGCGGCGGCGGCAGGTAGGGTGGAATACACAGCGCTGGCTGCGCCGCAGCGATGGCGGCATCGAACATCGCCCGCAGCAGTGCGCGCGCGGCGCTATCGTTATCGTCATGGCGATGACGGTTCACGGGGGCGTGCTTGCAATCTGGTGCTGCGCCAGCAGTTCCAGCGCGCGCACCATCGCCGAGTGATCCCAGGCCTTGCCGCCCTGTGCCAGGCAGGCATTGAACAGTTGCTGGGTACTGGCGGTATTGGGCAGCGCAAGTCCCACCTGGCGCGCCGCTGTCAGTGCCAGGTTCAGGTCCTTCTGGTGCAGCTCGATGCGAAACCCTGGGTCGAAACTGCGCCTGATCATCCGCTCGCCGTGCACCTCCAGTACCCGCGAGGATGCGAAGCCGCCCATCAGCGCCTGGCGCACCTTGCCCGGATCCGCCCCCATCTTCGACGCGAACAGCAGCGCCTCGCCGACCGCCTCGATGGTCAGCGCGACGATGATCTGGTTCGCTACCTTGCAGGTCTGCCCATCCCCATTGGCACCCACCAGCGTGATGTTCTTGCCCATCAGTTCGAACAGCGGCTTGACCCTGTCGTACGCCTGCTCCGGGCCGCCGACCATGATAGTAAGCGTCGCGGCCCTGGCACCAACCTCGCCGCCCGACACCGGCGCGTCCAGGTACTGGCAACCCAGCGCATTGATCCGGCTTGCGAACTCGCGGGTCTCGATCGGGGAGATGGAACTCATGTCCACGACAATCTTTGCCGGCGACAGGCCCGCGGCAATCCCGTCGGCATCGAACAGCGCGGCGGCGACGTGCGATGTATCGGGCACCATCGTGATGATGATGTCGGCCTGCCTGGCAACGTCCCTGCCCGATGCGCATGGCACGGCGCCCTGGTCAAGCAGCGCCTGCGGCGCGGGCTTGTGGTCATGCACGAACAGCTGGTGCGAGCCGGCGCACAGGTGTGCCGCCATCGGCCTGCCCATGATACCGAGGCCGACGAATCCGACTTTGCTCATGCTGATCCCCGGCTCCTGCAGATCTGCAACGTCACAGGTAAGGCTGCATCCAGCCCAGGCCCGCAACGGTACCGTTGACGGGCTTGTATTCGCAACCGATCCAACCCCTGTAGCCGAGCCGGTCGATGCACGCGAACAGGAACGGGTAGTTGATCTCGCCGCTCCCGGGCTCGCCACGGCCGGGATTGTCGGCCAGCTGCAGGTGAGCGATGCGATCCATGTAGCGCTCGATGGTCGGCGCCAGGTTTCCTTCCATGACCTGCATATGATAGATGTCGTACTGCAGGAACAGGTTGTCCGATTGGACCGCGTCGATCACCTCGATCGCCTGCCGCGAGCCGTGCAGATAGAACCCCGGGATGTCGCGCGTGTTGCACGGCTCGAGCAGCAGTCGTATGCCGGCGCTCTTTAGCCGCTCGGCGGCGAACCGGAGATTGGCCACCAGCGTTTCACGCAGCAGCAGCGGATCGGTCGCCGCGGGCGCGATGCCGGCCAGGCAATTGAGCTGCGTGCAGCCCAGCGCCTGCGCATAGTCGATGGCCTGGCCGACCCCGTCCTGGAATTCGCGCACCCGATCCGGCAGGCAGGCGATGCCGCGCTCGCCGCCGGCCCAGTCTCCGGCTGGCAGGTTGTGCAACACCTGCGTGAGCCCGTGGCCCCGCAACTGACCGGCCAGGTCCTGCACGCGGTAGGCATAGGGAAACAGGTATTCCACGCCCTTGAATCCGGCGTCCTTCGCCGCCTTGAAGCGGTCGAGGAAATCCAGTTCGTTGAACAGCAGCGTCAGATTGGCGTTGAACCTGGGCATGCCTGCAGCGTATTCACCAGCGAGCCGATGCCGTCGATCGTGACCTCGACCATCGCGCCATCCTTGATCGAGCCGACGCCCAGCGACGTGCCGCAGGCAATCACATCCCCCGGCAGCAGCGTCATGTCGTGCGAGATCTGGCTCACCAGCTCCACCGGGGAGAAGATCATGTCGGACAGCGGGTAGCTCTGGCGTTCAACGCCATCGAGCCGGGTGACCACGCGTGCCTGCCGCCAATCGAGCCGCGCGGCGATCACCGGGCCGATGCAGCCGAAGGTGTCGTAGCTCTTCGCCCGGCACCATTGCGCAAAGTCGGCATTCTCGTTGAGCACTTCCCCGGCAGTCACGTCGTTGACGCAGGTATATCCGAGGATGCAGTCCTCGGCACCGCTGGCGGCCATGTCCTTGCAGCGCTTTCCAATCACGATGCCGAGTTCGCCCTCGAAGGCGATCTTGCCGCTGTAGGCCCGCGGCCGCAGTATCGGCTGCCCGGGACCTGCGAGCGAGCTTGGCGGCTTGATCAGGAACAGCGGATGCGAGGGCGGCAGCTTGCCCAGCTTGGCGGCGAGTGCATGAAAATTATTCCATAGCGCGATGATCTTGGAGGGTGCGCACGGGCTCTGCAGCTTGAAGCTGCCGTTGGCGAGCACCGCACCCGTGGCGGTGGGCTGGTCATAAAGGTCCCCCTGGTACTCGATGATCCCATGCTCATCGAGCACGCCGAAGCCGCAGCGCTGGTCGGATGACTGGAATCGTACCCAGCGAGTCACTGGCTTGCCGCAGCGGCGCGTTGGCTTGCCGCCGTGGCGTGCTGGCTCCCGGGCGCGGCGTGCTGGCTTTCCACCGCAGCGCGATTGGCGGCTATGGTGCGCGCCAGCAGGTCGGTCAGCGCATACACGGCGTCGATGTGGGGTGTCGGCGTGCGCGTCAAGCGGCCCAGTTCCGCTACCGATCCCACCAGCGCCTCGAGTTCCGGCGGCCGTTCGGCTTCGATATCCTGCAGCATCGAAGTCTTGTGCTTGCCGACCTTCTCCGCCCCGGCGATGCGCTTCTCCAGCGGCACGCGAAAGCTGATTCCCAGCTTTCCGGCCACCGCCTGCGCCTCGGTCATCATCGCTGCGGCCAGCGCACGCGTGGGCGCAAACTGGCAGATGTCAACCAGCGTTGCACGCGTGAGGGCGCTGATCGGATTGAAGCTGAGGTTGCCCCAGGCCTTGAGCCAGATCTCGGCTCGAATCTGGTCAAGCACCGGGGACTTGAAACCGGCGTTGGTGAAGCACTGCGACACTCGCGCCACGCGCTCACTGTGCGAACCGTCGAGCTCTCCGACCGGAAAGCGCTCGCCCTCGATGTGCCGGATGACGCCCGGCGCGACCAGCTCCGCCGCCGGATATACCACGCAGCCGATGACGCGCGCGGCGGGAATCTTCTGGGCGATGAGGCCGTGGGGATCGACGCTGCGCACCACGCTGCCGGCCAGCTCGCCGCCATGCTGGTGGAAATACCAATAGGGGATGCCGTTCTGCATCGTGACCACGACCGTCTCGGGGCCAAACAGCTTGGGTACGTCATTGGCGACCGCCTCCACCTGGTGCGCCTTGACCGCCAGGATGACGATGTCCTGCACGCCAGCGGCTGCATAGTCGTCGCTCGCGCTGGCATTCGCGGCCACATGCTCGCTGCCGTCGCCCATGATGAGCTTGAGCCCGCCGCGGCGAATGGCCGCAAGATTGGCCCCGCGCACCATGCAGGTGACCTGTTCGCCTGCCAGCGCCAGTTTCGCGCCGACATAGCCGCCGATGGCGCCGGCGCCGATGATGGCAATCTTCATTTGAACCCCCGCAGAGCGCCTGATGCTCTTGTCGTCAGTCCAGAAAGTCGCAGCAGCGCTCGACGTGTGTCGCCAGGTCGAGTGTGTGCTGGCGCGTCAGCCGCTCGGCCAGTTCGGTGTCGCGACGTTCCAGCGCCTCTATTATATTGAGATGATCGATGATCGAGCGGGCCGCCCGGTTGTCCTGCGCTATCGTCACCTTGCGGATGGCGCGCACGTGGATGAACAGGTTCCTGGTGGTGTCGGCGATCAGCTGCGAGCCACCGAGGCGAATGATCATCTGGTGAAACGCAATATTGGCGTCCGAGTACTCGCCAATGTGCTCGGCCGGCGGTGAGTTCTCGAACTCGTCGAACAGGTGGCGCAGCTGCCGCAGCTGCGCGTCCGTCGCGTGCAGGGTCGCCAGGCGCGCCGACATCGCCTCCAGCGCCGCCCAGACCTGGATCATCTCGATGATCTCGCGCTTGGACTTGCGCACGATGAAGATTCCACGGCGTGGAATCGTGCGCACAAAACCTTCCTGCTCCAGGATCGACAGCGCTTCGCGCACCGGCGTGCGGCTGACGCCCAGCGCCTGCGTCAGCTGCCGCTCGTCGAGCCGTAGCGCCCTGCGCTCGCTGTAAATGTCGGTGTCGGCAATCGCATCCTTGAGCAGCGCGTAGGCCTGATCGCGCAGGCTGACGGAATTCAGCGGCGCCAGGGTCAGCGGGCCGGCCTGACTGGCGCTCTGGTTGGCGCCCTGGTTGACCGCGGCCCCGCCCTGGCTGACCACGGCCATGGCGCTCATCGCTGCTGCGCCGCAGCCGCCGCTGCCGACCGAATGGCCACGGGCAGCCACGCACGGCCGGCAACAGCCGGGATAGCCGGCGCGCGTCGGCCTGCCACGCGCCTGTGCGCTGATGATGGCCCGTGCGATTCCAGCCGCGAGTACCTGCCCGCATCGGCCGCGCGATCGAGCACCGATAGCGGCAGCTGGGCAATCGCGCGCATGACGAGCGCACCGATGGAGGACACCGCCGCTACCAGGATCAGCGAGAGCATGAACATAAACATCGGGAATACCTTGGGCGCCAGCCTGGCGCCGGTAAGTCACGCCGAAAATCTATTATGCCGTGCACATCAGGTCAAGATATATCAGGCACGGAATACCAGCTGCGGATTATGACCGTGAATCACGCCTGTAAATCTTCCGCGAACAGCCAGGATGGCCGACGTTAGCGGCGCTTTCTCGACATGATCAGCGCGTGTTGACGGCTGCAAAGTTTTAGTTGACAACGAAAAGATATATCACATATGGTCGGCGCCGATCAAACAGGCGCGATAATCATAAGTCGGTGGGGTCTTGAGGATTCGAACCAGGCAAACTCGCACCTCCTGCCGCCCCATGTGCTCGACGTTGAATATATAAGGGGGCTCCATGGTTGCCGATCCGAAGTCACCATCCCGTTCAGTTTTTGCGAACCCCTGGATACAGCTGGCGCTGGGCGTGATCTGCATGGCGTCGGTGGCCAACCTGCAGTACGGCTGGACACTGTTCGTCAATCCGATCGATGCCAAGTTTCATTGGGGACGCCCATCGATACAGGTAGCCTTTACCATTTTCGTAGTCGTAGAAACCTGGCTGGTACCGGTAGAAGGCTACCTGGTCGACCGCTTTGGTCCGCGGCCGGTAGTGATCGGTGGCGCGGTGCTGGTGGCGTGCGCCTGGATGCTGAATTCAGTCGCGGACTCGCTGCCGTTGCTGTACCTGGCCGCCGCGCTCGGCGGCATCGGCACCGGCTCGGTTTATGGCACCTGTGTGGGCAATGCGCTCAAGTGGTTTCCCGGCCGCCGCGGGCTGGCCGCGGGCATCACGGCCGCCGGCTTTGGCGCCGGCGCTGCAATCACGGTGGTACCGATCTCCAGGATGATCGCGGCTGCCGGCTATCAACAGGCCTTCCTGGTGTTCGGCATCGTCCAGGGACTGATCGTGTTCGTGATGGCCTGGGGGTTGCTGGTCGCCCCGCCGGAACTGGTGGCCGCTCATCCACGGTCCAACCAGGCAGCGCATAGTTTTGCACCGCTGCAGGTGCTGAAGAAGCCGGTGTTCTATGTCATGTACGTGATGTTCGTGCTGGTAGCGTCGGGCGGCGTGATGATGGCGGCGTCCATCGCGCCGATCGCCAAGGATTTGAAGATCGACAAGGCCCCGGTCGAATTGATCGGACTGGCGATGCCGGCGCTGGCGTTTGCAATATTCCTCAATCGCATATTCGATGGACTCGGTCGCCCATTCTTCGGCTGGGTATCGGACCAGATCGGCCGCGAGAACACCATGGCGATCGCATTCGTGATCGGTGCCGGAGCGCTCTTCACGCTCAGCCAGTCAGGCAGCAACCCGGTGGTGTTCGTACTGGTTACGGCACTGTACTTCGGTGTGTTCGGCGAGATCTACAGCCTGTTTCCGGCCACCCAGGGTGACACATTTGGTGGCAGGTATGCGGCGGCCAATGCCGGCATGCTCTACACCGCCAAGGGCATGGGCGCGCTGCTGGTAGGACCCGCAACCGCCCTTGCCGTCACCATGGGCTGGCACACCGTATTCATGATTGCCATGTGCTTCAACCTGGTGGCGGCCGCGCTCGGACTGTTTGTCCTGAAACCGATGCGGGTCAGGCATTTCGCGGCGACGCGCGCAGAAGTTGCGAACGAGGCGCTCACGGGCGGCCGTTCGTCGCTGCAGCATGCCCAGGGCAGTTGAATGTGGCATTGTTGTAGTGCCATTGGCACCTGGGAGACACCATGACCCCCGCATCGCCTGCAGCCGCCGCCGCGTCGGCAGACATATCGAAGTCCGCCACCACCACCGCCGACAATACGCTGCAACCCAAGAGCCGCGACGCGGGTGTGATCTCGGGCGGCCACCTGGTAGCCAGGGCGCTCAAGAACGAAGGCGTCGACACCATCTTCACGCTGTGCGGCGGCCACATCATCGACATCTACGATGGCTGTATCGATGAAGGTATCCGCATCATCGATGTGCGCCACGAGCAGGTCGCGGCACATGCGGCTGATGGGTATGCCCGGCAGACTGGAAAGCTCGGTTGCGTCGTCACGACCGCAGGCCCGGGCTGCACCAACGCGATGACCGGGATCGCGACCGCGTTCCGCTCGGAGAGCCCGGTACTGCATATCGGCGGCCAGGGCGCGCTCACACAGCACAAGATGGGTTCACTTCAGGATTTGCCGCACGTCGAGCTGCTGTCGCCGATCACCAAGTTTGCCGCCTCCGTGCCGAGCACCGAACGCGTGGCGGACATGATCTCGATGGCGGCGCGCGAAGCGTTCAACGGCGCTCCGGGCCCGGTGTACCTGGAGATTCCACGCGATGTGCTCGATCGCGAGATCGACGTCGCCAAGGCGATTATTCCCAAGCCAGGCCACTACCGCGCATCGACCCGCTCGATCGGTGATCCGCGCGACATCGAGACGCTGGCCGACCTGTTGGTCAATTCGGAACGGCCGGCGATTCTATACGGCCAGCAGGTGTGGGCGGCTCGCGGCCACGAGCAGGCGATCGCGCTGCTGCGCGGCCTGGACATTCCCGGTTACTTCAACGGCGGCAGCCGCGGACTGCTGCCCCCTGGCGACCCGCACCACTTCGATCGCACCCGCGGCAGTGCTTTCTCGGATGCCGATGTAATCGTCATCGTCGGCACGCCGTTCGATTTTCGCATGGGCTACGGCCGGCGCATCAGCAGCAAGCTCAAGCTGGTGCAGATCGACATGGATTACCGCACCGTGGGCAAGAACCGCGACATCGATCTCGGACTGGTGGGCGATCCAGGCGCGATCCTCGGTGCGGTGCTTCAGGCTGCCTCGGGCCGCCTGAAGCAGGATCGCCGACAGGCGCGCCGGCAGTGGATGCAGAAGCTCAGCGCCGCCGAGAATGCCGCCACCGAAAAACTGATGCCGCTGTTCAAGTCCAACTCGATGCCGATACACCCGTACCGGGTCGCCTGGGAGCTCAACGAGTTCCTGGCCGACAACACTATCTATATCGGCGACGGCGGCGACGTGGTGACGATTTCGGCGCAGGCAGTGCGTCCGCGCGCGCCGGGCCAGTGGATGGATCCGGGGGCGCTTGGCGCCCTGGGCGTCGGTACCGGCTTTGCCATCGCTGCAGGGTTGGCCCATCCGGCCAGGGAAGTGCTGTGTTACTACGGCGATGGCTCGTTCGGCATGACCGCTTTCGATAT
>Ga0116229_10007044_pt1 | contig 17924 bp, 15 predicted proteins | sample S1TSphgellanicum_3_FD_87313 | JGI IMG/M metagenome (GOLD analysis project Ga0116229, IMG submission 87313) | Host-associated microbial communities from peat moss isolated from Minnesota, USA - S1T2_Fc - Sphagnum magellanicum MG | ecosystem: Host-associated > Plants > Peat moss > Unclassified... | reverse complement strand
TAGTGCACACTCATCAATTATTCAAAGATCTCAGGGTTCATTTCAAGCAGAGGAAAAAGTGTGGACCTTTTTTCCTTAGGTTCTGAAATCACTATAACAAAATGTGGTGCAGTTCAGTAATCCGTATTCACCAGACCACTGAATTCAGTACTTTCCATATTCACTAAAACAAGTGAATTTAATGCTTTTCAACTAATTCTTCTTTAGGAAGATCAGTGAATTCATTCAATATTTAGTGAAATCATTTGACATACAAAGACACCTTTTATTGCAATGAATGAACCCAGATCTTCTTCATAACAGGGTGGGACTGTTGAAAATCTTTAAGTGGTGTTTTTTTCCTTCTTGCCCCCAAGAACTCTCAAAAGTTGAGTTTATGGATGACTTCCAGAGTTCAAGTGCATATTATGATGATGCACTAGCAAGCCATCACCTTGCACCACAACTGTGGCCCACAACTTCCTGTAGCACCAGGAAGGCGGTTTGCATTTGCCGCATAAGCGAAGAGCATAGTTTAGGTTGCATAGTATTGTGGTTTTCCCTTCCGATGACAAAGCAAGATGGATTATGCCCCTCTCTACCTCATCTCGAAATAGGTAGTATCTGATGGGAATTTCAGCAGGTTTTGTTGAGTTTTTGGGCTGTTTTTTTTTTGTTCTCATCTCAGGGATTTTTTTTTGGTGGCAAAATTTTGCTATTTTGCAAAAACTATTTTTAAAAAAGAATATTCTGACAATTATTCCCTTTTTTTGAAAAAAAAAGTTGCCAAAATAATAAAGAATTTTTAAAAGCACCAAATTTTGTCACAATTGCCTACAATATGAAAGGGTACATAAAGAGTTTTTACTTTCATATTCTGAATATTGCCAAAATTGGCTAAATATACTTATGGACAATGGCCACTTGAGCAACATCACAAAATTGAAAACAAAAACATTGTCTCAGCTCACAAACTCTGGAACTGCTCACTTAGATTATCTCAAAGATTGTGATTCATAGGTTAGGTAATGTGCAGATTTTTCAGTTATCCTCAAGGGAAATCCACCAGCCCTTGTAGGATTTATTTAGCAACCCTAAACCCTAAAACCTGAGAATATCAATGACAGGTGTACTATTTTGCACGGTTTGTTCAGTTGTCATAAATGGCAGAATCAGCCAGATCAGTTGTGTTAAACGGCAGAATCGACCAGCCCCTGTGGGGAATTGTTTGACGCTGAACATCAGTGACCTTGAGTGCTATGTGTGTGTATATGGTGCTCCAATCCCATTTGTGCATTCCCCAAAGGACGGCTCCCTGCCTGAGATGTTAGCGAAGGGCAGCAAGTCCTTCTTTTGGGCACACCCCATTTACAGATGTTACTGTTTGTAAAGCTCAACCCCCAAAGATCAAGCATTAACAATGGCCAAAATATAGTACCCCAACCCCATGGGTGATCGCTCACTGGTATGCAAGACACTAAATACCCCTTAACGAGCTCTGTCCGGCGTAGTATCTGGCCCCCTGACCCACCACTGGTCTTGACCTCACCACCATAGCCAGAGCCTACTTTCATCGTCGACATAACATTCCAAGGGCCGTCAACCCTCCCTTCACCTCTCCCTCGTCAACTGCATCCAAGCAAACTTTGCTCTGCATTACAAAGCTGATTACAGTAAGCTCCATGGCACGCTACAGACCAAACATTGCAACAGCCCACGACCTTCCACAGGTAGCCAAAACTTTCTTGAGAGTTTTCTTCTTCTTTGGATTCTTCAAGATGCAAATTTTTAGTATGTTTGTAGAACCTTTGACACAAAATTTCAAAGAATTAGTGAACCATTTTTTGAGAAACGTCGTGTTTTAAGCTTGCATTGCCCTCCTATTTTAAGTGAGACTCAACTAGGGTTCAAAGGTTCAATCTCTTAGTGGGATTCCCCCATTGAAAATGGCGTCTGCATGTACATTTCTTCTTTTTCATCCTAACTAATGTTTCAATTATCTCCAGTGTATTCTAGGTTCTGCAAAGGTTTTGTGTGCCATTTCAATTCTTTGATAATTTTTATGTCCAAAGATTTAGGGTTCAAATTTTGTAATTGCAGGCCCAGAGTACAATGTGGTCTTTGATGATGGTGGAATCCTAGAAATTATTGAGGACACACCTTTCATTCCTTCTAGAGAAAGGGATTTGTTGCAAGCTTTGAAGGCAACCATGCAAGAACCTCCCCTTGGACCTTTTCGAAAATCTGATATTCTATGACTACCTCATGTTACAAGTGGACATGGATTGTATAACAATGCTGAAATTGCAGTCACCCCATGGGATCGTCTTGACAATTTCATAGAAGGGGAACAAAACAATCTTGACTTCATGTGCAAATTTGTGAGGACAAAAAATCACATCAGGTCATTTGCCCCAAACACACACACACCCTCAAGCAAATTCTACAACATTTGTTTATAGGTGAAATAAGATTTAGGGTAACATACACCTAATACAACTGTCATTATGTTGTTTGTGAATGTATGCAATTCTGTAATGTCTTGTTTTGATGGACTACAATGTTTTAAATTGCAATTATTTACATGATTTTTCATCAATGAGTATAAGCTATAGTTTTCAACCTAATCGAAAATCTATTTTTTATTATTTCTGCTCCACATACTATTTTCATCTAGAAATGAATTATTCATTCATAATCTATTAATTCAGAACATAGCGACAACCAAAGCCTTCTCATACCATTGTCCACTCTACACTTTACGTTCTACAACTTGTTTTTGTATTGGTTCTTAGATGTTTTAGTTTTAGCAATATATTTTATGTTTTTTTCTTCAATTATCATTGTCTCAATTTCATAGTAAATGTAAACTTCAATCCCAATTTCATTGTTCTACAAGTTTTCATGTAACTTTGGATATGAAGACAAAACCAAATTTGTATTTCCTAAGGACATACACAAGCTTTTCTTGTCTACACAATAGAAGTGGAAGCAAAATAAAGTCCATGATACATCCACCAAGAGGAAAGGGAAGAAACCCATGATGGAATTCCTAAAATCTAGTCAACAATCACAACGAATGACTAGGATTGGGAAGACAATGGCAGGTATGCCCATTAAACATGGTTGCCAAAGATCTTTTATTGCAAGGCAACCCTACTTGGACCATAGAATTTGCTAATTGATATATTTGCAAGCAAAACATAAAAACAAAATGGATGAACTAGCCATAGGAAAAATGTTCTTGGATTTTGCCATGCTTTGGGTTCACAACTTTCAAATGCTATGAAGGCACATCTCATGGGGCTTATAAAGCAAGGTTTGTCCCTTGCTCAAATTATGGCACAACATAAGGCGTATGTTAAGGAGTAGGCATTGCGAAATAACCGTTTCATGTGATATATTTGTTTTGCCCTTTGACATGTGGAACTTGGCAAAACAAAGAGCAAATGAATTGTGACAAAAACATTAAAAAAACCCAATTAGTGTGAAAATGTGGGTAATAGAAAACCTTAATTCAGTTTTCTATTATGTTGAGCATGCCCCTTTAAATTTGAATATACCAAACCAAGATGATACCCCTTTCACCTTGGGAATCCAAACTATGTGGTAATGTGAAATGATGTCAAAATATGGACAAGGGAATGCAATTGCATTCGACACAATATTTGGCACAAATCAATATAAGGTATGGCAATGTTTTCCATTTTGTGAAGTTATTGACAATTTTAAAATGTTTTACAACATTCAACCTACTAACCTTGGATTGTGTTTTTTGTAGTACCTTTTATACACAATGATGGTGTTTGAAGAATGGCAAAATGGAGTACCTTTTGCATTCATTATCATTGGAAAAAACTAAAAAATGACCTCCATCTAATCCTACAATTATTATCACAAAGAATGCCAAATGATTGGATGTCATTTGCTATCATTGTGGACAATGCTCAAGCTAAAATCAACATCTTGAAATAAGCTTACTACTTCTACAAATAAGTCCTAAAAGCTAAATGTACCTATTTGGGAATTTTTGACACCTATAATGCTTTTAATTCTACCATCAAACGTTATATTTTCCATTATATAATTTCAACTAAAATATACTACAAGTTATCAACTTGTGTTCACAAATATTGTGTTCTAAAAGTTCTTGCTCAATGTTCCCAAGTGCAAACTATGTGACATAGTTTACTACAGAACAATATTTCATGTGTATGTTAATGGTATTAATATTAACAATACCTCATTAATAGTTTGGTACAACCTTTTCACCATTGTAATTTCATGTAAAAATGCAAAAAACCATTACAATCTATACAACATTTTTAACAAATGTTCTAAAGCAAAACATTTTATCATTAAATGTTATTGTGTGACATTGCTTTTAACCCATTTTCCACTGTAAAACAATGTTGAACTAAATGTGAATTTAATTTGTTCTTGCCATTGTGTTGTTTTTATAAATGTTAATCTATTTTATTGATATTATTTTTCCATACAACAACATTTGGCCAAGAACAAATAAATAAATAATGTTTGTGGCATGTGCACAAAACATGGGCTCAAAATGTTGTAAAGAAGATTGGATTTACAGAAAAATGAGCAAAAGTCTTATGTGCCCTTGGGAGGATAATGTATTCGCAGGGATGTCCCATTGATTTTGACCCTACTCTATGGGCAGAACAACAAATTGATTCGTTAGAAACAAGTTTCCCTAATGTTGTTCGCTTCATTCAATACCTCAAAGAACATTGGTTGTTGAAGGAAGGGATGTGGTGTGTTGGGAATCAAAACATTCCACATGTAGGGCAAGACACCCACCTTTTATGGAGTCATTCCATAGCAACCTAAAGATTTTATATTTTTCAAGAGAAAGGTTCACTAAGTGTAAAATGGATTGGCTAATTTACCATTTGGTTGGTGATGTTCTAACACACTATTGGTATGGTGTGTAATGCAAAATCTTTGGGTTTGTACAAAACAAAAAACAAGAAGGCCTCATTGTTAATGCTATACTAAAAGCCTATGATGTTCCAGACACGAATGTCATTTTACGTCTAAATGGGGAGGACATTGCATTGGTGGCATCCACTAATCACTTGCCAAAAGTGTGGATTGTACATGCTCCAACTTTTGAATGGCCACAATGTAATTGCCTTATTGTAGAACAAAAAATAATTTGTAAGCATGTTATGAAGATTTTCAAAATGCTCCACCTTCACATTTGAGACGATGCAATTATATTAAAGACAAGTACACTCCATGGGGTACAAAGGGGTCTTGCATTGGATGCCCACATTAATTTTGTTGACATGCATGATCAAAAAGTTGGCGTGAATGAGAAGTTTGAAGATGTTGTTGCCTTTGAAACAACTAAAAAAGATGAAACCTACATAACTTCTAGCCTATGTAAACTCATTGATTAGGTTTTCACTCAATTCAAAACTATAGCAAGTGATTTTCCCTTGTTGTGAAAACATTTATTATCTAGTTTGAAGATTATGAGAGGAAAACAACAAGATATGATAACACGAGGCATTACAAGTTTGGAACATTTTAATGCAGAACCTGTGTTCCCAACAATGCTTACTGAAAATAGTCTCACAAGACAAAGGAATGTTTGAAACTAATGCTCCAAAAAATAACTAGCTGAAAAATAAAACAACAAAGTATATTCGCATATAGAGAATTCTAATTGGTAGGTAATATTAAAGGTGGTCATTACCTCATCATTACATCAAAGCAATTATGAATTTTACCTTATTTAATTATGTTTCATTTGTGTGTGAACATGTGTTGCTTTAGGTGATAGACATGCATGTTATCCTTTCAATTGTAGGTAGTTATGTCATTGTTATGCTCAAGGATTGAATTTGGTTGCAATTGTGATACATCCAAAAACAATTTAGACTATGAGACATAACATGTTTTCTACAAAAAAACTAAACAAGATTTGAGTTGAGGGATTGTTTGAAGAACAAAGAAAAACTAAGTTAGTTTGTTGTCTAGTGAACATACACATAACTTTTTGTTTGCAAAACATTTTCTCAAATGTGTTATATGTCATTTATGTTACCAATTGTTGTTGTTTGGAATTACATATTTTGTAATGATGGGAAATTCAAAATGTACCATGTTCTAGGACTTTGTTTTGCAATCTTCATGTTTTTATACCATGAAAATTTTGATGTTAACACTAAAGCCCATAAACACCACAATTTCCCTGGTGGGTTTAGGAAGTTATTTCTAATGTACAATTGCACAAAAAGTTTTGTTCGTTGCATTTTTTTTTCCATGTCAACCTATGGCCATTATCAATAAACATGTCATTGTAAACTAATTAAAGACAATGTGGCACACAAAACATTCAAATCAACAACAACTATAGAATGGGAAATGTAATGGGTTGACAAAATGTGAATTATAGAACCCATTATATAATATAAGAAGATTAACAAAATCATGGGTTTGAACTGCACTTATGCATTAAAATCATACACACCAACATAAATCAACTATTAATCAAAAACAATATTTTCAAAAAGATTAACCTTATCAATTATCAATGTTTTGTTACAATTGTTTTCCAACCTAGGCAAATACAATACTATGATTCATTGACGAAACATGTAATTTTTTCTTCCTATGTGAATAACCCAAAACTTCAAGCATCCACAACTTGTCCCAAAAAAAAAGCAAAATAGTCCACCTACACTTCTTGATGAAATTATGGGAGCTACAAATTTGTTGTCGAGCTAGATTTATACTAAATTACTTTCTTCACTCTATTGATTCTTCAAGTTCCAACTCCATTTATAAACTATATAGAATTTGATTCAGTTATCTCCCCCAATTCTTCCAAGTTAACCTTCCAAGAATGCTAGATGGCCTTATAGGATTGACAATGTTGTAGATTGCACCACAAAGTGTGTCCTTGCACTATATGGCTTCAACACTTGAAAAAATAATGGGTGTAACTTGAAAAATTGCACTGTTGTTATTTAAATCATAAACTAAGAAACCATTTTTGAAACTCAAAGTTTAGGGGTGTTGGTGTTTTGCATACCTCAAAACAATTGGCAATGGTGGCTAATAGCTTCCATTCAACATACTTTGTTATGAATGGCATAACATAAAACCCACATTCCTAGTTGGACTCCTATTGTGGTCCAATAGGCCAAACCCAATTTTTGGTAATTGTAGCTCGCTTCCAAGCTACCTTTTGAGTTACTAGGCCTTGTCTAATTGCCAAATTTTGGTAAAGAATTGATGCACCGTTGCAGATGGGAAAGAATTTTGGCTAATAAGAGGGTCATAGTGTAAAAGTTGGTCAATGTTCATCACAATGAAACTCTAGTGGTTGGCGTCATGTAATGGAATGATGAAGTCTTTGACAAAAAGAAAGATTTTCAATTTTGTTTTCAAAAAATGCACAACACTATCTTCTAACTCCCCTTTCTGTTTTGACTAATTGTTCACAATGTCCCAAAGGTGAGGGTGTGTGATGTAGAAATTTTTGGGCAATGTGCAACCATGGGACAACCAAACCTTAAAAAAGTCCATGGCATTTGTGTTCAAGTGCCCAATGAGGTCCTCGAAGAATCGAATTTTTACATCGACCTTGAGTTTCAAATATTCACCCCCAATTTCAATTGAAATTGTTAAATCCATGGTCCCACCATTGCTAACAAAGAAATCTTCCACAACTTTAGCCAACTTGCAAAAAACAAAACATTTAAATAAACAATTATAAACACCTTGTTGACATTAATCATACTACTTAATGACTACATATAATTATAGGTGACATATAGTACCTTAAACCCTAAACCAATTGGCAAGGCAAGCATATAAACCCTACTGACAAAAATAACATCTTGAAACTTTTTGTCGTGACGTGTAATGTCGTGACGTATGGTGTTGTAAGGGTGTAAATCTGTAATAAACTTTACTAAACAAAAAGACTAAAGCCAGTCAAAGGTATAAACTAATCAACCAAAAAAATATGCATGCACACACATATATATATAATGCACAAGAGGAGGCTGAGATGAAATTCTCGTGTATCCCCCCCCCCCAGACCTAAGTTGGGAAAAGCGTGGCATGGTTTTGAGTAGGAATCAAGGTGCTATAGGAGAACATGATGAACAGTACCAATTGCCGGTGGGAACTTGAATGAGTTCCGGCTTGAGGCAGAAAAAATGGTATCCACCATTACAGTTATCACAAAGTAGCATTTGATCAACATTGTCTGTCCTCTGACATACCTGACATGGATAATCAAGTGGAGGAATCCAAGTTGACGTGATGATGGTAGGATCCAAGTTCGACAAGTGGCAGGGCGCACAATTTTTGGAATGATCCCGAATTATGTGTCCGTCAACTCCTTGCAACTCCAACACACCTGAAGGCCTAATCACCTTAACCCTCAAGATAGTGTGACCAGAAGAAGTGTCTAGAGTATCATTGGGTTGCCACTGGAGATACACAAAATCACCAACATCAAATTGTCTCACCTTAGGTTTGTAACTACCACCTTGTGTGTGTACATATCGTAAGGTGTCTCGATGTTATGCAATGGACAGGTTCTCCATGGCCATGGCATAACCCTCCTAAATAGAGCAGCCCTTTCTGCAATGACCCTAGCCCAAGTGGCTGGGGAATCCAAGTCCACAACTTGGTCCATTTGAACAACAATGGAAAAGGGTGGAATGGGATGTCTCCCAAAAAGTAAAAAGTAAGGAGAGAAATGAGACAAGGAGGCATGATTGGACATCCTGTAACCCATGGCGATGTAAGGTCCCAATCCTCTTTGTTCTTAATGAGGTAAATATTCCGAAATCCCTTCTTACACGTTTGAACCATCCTCTCTACAAGGCCATCAATTTGGGGATGATCTCTTGATGTCCGACGATGGTCAATGAGAGCATGGTCAAGTAGGTCTTGGAATTCTCCCCTGAATTTTGATCTTTGATCAGTAAGGCACTCAACGCAAGCCCTAAACTTACTTAAAACCTCTTGTAAAAAAACCTGGCTAGTGCTGTGTGATGACTTGTCTGGTAGCGTAACAAGCTCAACCCACTTTGAAAAATGTTCAATCATAATCATGATGTAAACATTACCCCTGGAGGTTTGTGGCAACTCTCTAGCTAAATCACATGACCAACGATAAAACATGCCCTGAATAAAGAATGGAGAAAGTGTGAGCTGTCGAGAGGAAAAAGAAATTCTCACTTTATCACATTGTTCACACCTAGCAATGACGTCTTGGACTTGAGCATACATACGTCTCCAATGGTAATGAAGAGCGAGAAGGCTATAAATACGCTTAATTCCAAAGTGTCTAAGCTCCGAGTGTACCTTTTGAATAAGACTAGGCCATTCATGTGGTGGTGGAACCACTTTATCGCCTTGTGGTAAGCATCGGATGAGGTGATTGTCCCTCCATGAGTAACATTTGGACCACTGTTCTTTGTGATTTCATTGACTTGATGTAACTTGGGTAGGGTATTCCCCATGTTAAAGAAACTTCAGAGTGTCCAAGTCCTCCCATATATCCATAATGGGATGCTCAACTAGGTTACATTGTAGTAGTGCAAGATAACTAGATGCATCAGATACATGTACTGTTGGAATCTAGTCAAAATCTTGCTTGGCTTTTGAGCTATAGCATGTGGATCAGGGATTGGTAAAGGACTTGATGTAGTGTTCAGGGTATCCTTTAGTACTACAATTATGTCCTTGGTGCTTAGCTTCAAATCTTGAAAACTAAACAATGGTGTACTCACAAACTTTTACACCATTTCATGCATTTGAAGTTGACATTCCATAAGCTGATCAGTGAAAAATTGTGTGTTTTCCTTATGTACATGTACTCCTAGGACACGAGAATTTAATGCCCTAACAGCTTGTGGTGTAGTAGTCTCCTCCCCCCTCGCCAATAAGGTGCGTTCTTCTTTCGTGTTGAAAGGACGAAAAGATTGTGGCATGACTGCTTGAACTCTTTTAGCCTTAGTAATAGGGTAATAGGATTTGAACCAGATGTGAGTCCATTAGTCTGAATTACCTGCCTAGTGGTAGAAACTCTGGGTGCCACACTAACCTCTTTTGTCGCGACATAGGAAGGGCAAAAAGAAGTAGTAAATTATGGTGTGAGACTATAATTATGTGCAGTGGAAAGAACATATTCCCCAACCATGGCATCATGTGGGAGGCCATAGAATGACCTAGGAGGTCCCTCCTATGATCTTGAACCTTGTACAGGTTGGGCATGACTAGCTGGTTAGGAGGACTTACCTTTTAGATTAGCAAGTTGGGCCCTCAATGATTCAAGTTCATTTTGTAGAGTCTCAACTTGAATTGCATGGGCTTAAAACACCGCCTTCTTGTCACCATTGTGTTCCTTCTTAACATTCTTATTGGAATTACCCTTGGTGGGCAAAGCCTGAGTGGAAGGTTGAAGTGCTTTGGCTTTTGGTTGAGGGACATTAAAAGATGCTGGTAGATTTTTCCATGGTAATCGAAGTTGTTTCTATTCTGAGAACTTGGCAAAATAGACAGCTTCCTGATGTCCCTCTTTCCCACAATAATCACAAAAGAGATCCTCAGAAGGAATGTTGCACTCACTAGCTTTATGGGCACGATTGCCACAGTAGTTGTAAAAAGGTAGGATGGTTGTAGCCGAATACACCGCTTTATCCCTTGAGGAAGAATGTGATGATCTAGTTAGCGCAGCTAGTGTAGGCTGAGGCCTTGAACTAGTTGGAGGCCTCATAGTACTGGCTTCATAGTGTGCATGAGCCAATTCTAGCTTTTTGGAAATGTTGTACACATCTAACAAAGTGTACAACTCTCTAAATTTTGTAAAAACCTGTTGCAAAACCTACACATGGAGTGTTGAGTACCTTCCAACGAACGAAGATTCCGTTGGGCAACTTCCAAATCTGTGATGCTCTGGGTATTCTCTTTGAGTTTAAGAAACCTCCTATAGAGCATCTTAAGAGTTTCATCCTTCTGTCGAGAGAAGGTGGCGAGCTATATAATTTTTTCAAAACTTTTAACTAGAAATTCCAGCTAGAATTCCCCCACTAAATCAACAAAAACTAGCACATTGGTGGTGGGAGGAATGTTTACAGTAGTAGCAATGTCGCAACCCCACTTTGAGGGAGGTGTGGGGTCGTCATTCACACTCCCGAAAATGGGATTTGGGAGTCCTCCGGGACTCCTGAAAATTCAGAGCGCAATTACAGGGGTCAAAACACCTTGCATTGAGGCTTTCGTTATATCGTTGGAAAGATCTTGAAGTGTAGATGTCCAAAATGGCCTCGCATGAGCCATTTGGACATCTGTAGCACAAGTTATGGTCAAAAGAAAGGACGGATGTCAAACTAGCAGTTTGATTCTCGAACACTAAAAGTCGGGAATCGACCCAATCCCGGTGCGTGCAGGTGAAATACAACACACCCTTGAAAAGCTCTTGAGGAGAGCTACAACTTTGGTTCACACCTCGTCCCGATCTGAGCTTAGGGCGAGAAATTATGAATACCTAACATCCCGGGAGTCCAAATCGGGACAATTTCGAAACTCCACTTTGGGAGTCCCAAGAAAAAGAGCCATTTGGATGCAAGTGCGGCGGAGAGCTGCAGAGAATACCATATGGGAGAAGGTGGTGGCTTCCCCCGAGTCCGGGCTGTGGTGAGTCAAGTGAGTCCAAGGTTGCTCGTGGCTTGTCCCAACACTACAAATGTGCAGAATGAGTTTTAACCAACTTGTTGGTTGGATTTGGATGCAAGACCGAATAACTAAGTAAGCTTGTCCCTTTTCCTAGTCTAATCCCAGAGCTTTCAGCGTGCCCCTCTCACCCCCTTTAGTGTTGAAAGCTGGGAGCGTGCCTCGAGTCCCCACCTTTCCACAACTTGAGTGACTCAGCCCCATCTTGGGGCTAACTAGGGACTTGGGAGCGCGTCAAGCAATGAGTTGTTGAAGAGGAAGGTTTACTAAAGTAGGTACCAAATTTGGATTATTGGGCACAATCCCATGATGTGCAATTACAATTTACAATGTAACTTGAGAGGCGATAGCGATGGTTACGGCATAAGCTAGATTAGGAATTTAAGTGACGCCCAAAATCCTTATAGAATGTCGTTCGTAGACATCCAATGCCTCATAGTGTAGATAACGAACCAATTGTTTGAATGCAAATGCTTCGGTGTAATTAGCACCATACTTGAACTCCAATTCACAAACCATAGTTGAGAAAGTTGCCTTGAACTCTTTCAAAGAAATGGTACCTCACCTTCCACTAAACTTCTCAATTCTCCCAGAGGACCTACTAACCTCCATGGTGTATATGCGTGTAGAGGTTATGGCTTGGAATGGAATACACAGTGATGGTGTGAAAGCAGGTGCACAGTAGGTGTACTCCACTGATTAATCCTTCCAAATGGACTCTGATGTATCGTTGATGTAGTGTAACCTGAACCTAAATTCCTCGTAGGAGTTGTACTAGGTGACGGTGGTGCTGTAGATGTTTGATAGTACCATCGTGAAGATTGTGAACTTAAAAAAATCGGTTCAAAGGATTGTGTGTTACTTTGTAGTTGATACCTAGGCTTTGGCTAAACGGTAGTGCTCTCATCATCCAAGGACATGATGTTGTCGCATGCCCCAAAATTTTGTGATAATACACAACGTTAGCTACAAAATTCTAACACAGCATATGGTTTGAAAAATACAATGTGTCTTTCGGAATGACCCACAACAGTCACGCGCTCCCAAGTCCACTAATAGACCCAACGTGGGTTTACATTACTCAAACAACAGAATTGTGAGGAACTCAGGGCACGCTCCCAGCTCTCAACACTAGAAGGGGTAATAGGGCATACTAATGCTCTGGGATGGGACTAGCAAGACTGACAAGCTTCACTTACTTACTCGAACTTGCATCAAACCAACCAGGTGGTTAGATCACTTTCTAGAGCACCCTTTGTGCCATGACAAACCACTGGCAACTTTGGACTCACATGACTCACCACGGCCCGGACTTGGGGGAAGCCACCACTTTCCCCCATATAATATACTATGTGCCGATTCGCAGCGACACCCACATCCGAATGGCATTTTGTCCCGGGACTCCCAATGAGGAGTCCTGAAATTGTTCTGATTTGGACTCCCGAGATTTTGCAAGGTCATAACTTTTTAATCAAACCTCTGATTGGGACAAGATTTCAAGCAAACTTGTAGCTCTCCTTGAGAGCTTTCCAACGGTGTATTGCATTCCACCTACACGCATCGGGGTCGAGTCAATTCCCGACTTTTAGTGGTCACGAGTCAAATTGCCAATTTGACTCTCGGCCTTTCTTTTTGCCATAACTTGCGCTAAAGATGTCCAAATGGCCCATGCGAAGCCATTTTCGACATCTACACTTCGATAGCTTTCCAATGATGTCATAACACCAGAATGCAAGGTGTTTTAACCCCTACAATCTAACTCTAAAGTTTCGGAGACCCCGAGGACTCCCAAGTCCCAATTTCAGGAATGTGAGTTTCATCCTCACACTCCTTCAAAATAAGGCTGCGACAATCAGCCAAACATTAGATGGAGGTTAAACTAACATCCAATAAAGGTCGAACAAAGCTCGGACGAAAGTCAAAAAGATGCCAGATCAAAAGCCAGGATGATAAAACGATAGGACGCAAGACACTACAACATAGGCTAGCAGACGGCAAGATGTAGAACGCAGGACGTAAGACATCAAAACACACAACGGTAGTCCGACAAAAGTTGGACAGAACATCAACAAACATCTAACAAAAGTCCAATAGACATCAAACATCCTCTAACGAAAATCCAAGAGACGTTCGACAAAAGTCCAAGAAGAGTTTGACGAATGTCGGATGGGTAAACATCAACCACCGCTCCTACGATGGCGGGCGGCATCGTTGCATTACAACTTCCGACAATCCGATGTTTTGGCGCTGGCCGACAACTTGTAACACTTTACAACTTGTGGAGCTTCAACAATAGCCAACACCTCGCGAAGCTACTATGATGGCCGGCGGTGCCATAACTCATGGAATTGGGGCGATGGCAAGTAGTGTTGCAGCTCACGGAGCTGCGGCGATGGCGGGCGGTGCCGCAGCTCGCGGAGTTGGGGCGATGGCAGGTGGTGCTATAACTCACGAAGTTGTGACAATGGCGGGCGGTGGTGTAACTCACGAATTTGCGGCGATGGCGGGCAGTGTTGCAACTCGCAGAGCTCCGACGATGGTGCAACTCACAAAGCCACGGTGATGGTCGGCACTACTGTAGTTCGCGAAGCTACGGCGATGGTCAACGATCCTACAATTCACGGAGCTACGACGATGGCCGGCAATGTTGGAGTTCGTGGAGCTGCGACGATGGCTAGCGATGCTGCAGCTCGTGGAGCTGCAACTTGCGACGTTGAAGCTCACGGAGATGTGATGATGGCCGACGATGCCGCAGCTCACAGAGCTGCAACTTGCGATGTTGAAGCTCACGGAGATGCGGCGATTGTCGGCAGCGTTGAAGTTCGCGGAGCTACGGTGATGGCCAACAACATTGCAACTTGTGGAGTTGCGATGATTGCTAGTAACGCTATAGTTCACAAAGCTACTACGATGGCCGGCAGCGCTACAGTTCATGGAGTTATGGCGATGGCCAGTAGCGCTGCAGATCACGGAGCTATGGCGATGGCCGACAACGCTACAGATCACGAAGTTATGGCGATGTTCGGCAACGCTGTAGCTCGCAAAGTTGCGACAATGGCCCGGTCATGGCCAGTAGCCCTGCAACTTACAAAGTTATGGCGATGGCCGGTAGTAGTGTAACTCGCGGAGCTACAGTGATGGCCGATAGCGCTGCAACTCACGGAGCTACGATCATGGCCCACAACATTATAACTCGTAGAGCTGTAGTGATGGTCAGTAGTTGTCACAACCCCACTTTGGGGCTAAGTGTGAAAATGCAACTCACACTCCCAAAAGTGGGAAAATGGAGTCCTCTAGGGCTCCTGAAAACTTAGAGCTCGAGTTCAAGGGTGAAAACACCTCGCATTGAGGTGTTATTTATATCAATGGAAAGTTTTTGAAGCGTAAATGCCCAAAATGGCCTCGCATGGGCCATTTGGACATTAGCAGCCCAAGTTATGGGCAAAAGAAGGGTCGGGAGTCAAATTGCCAGTTTGATTCTCGACCACTATAAGTCGGGAATCGACCTCTTCCCAACGTCGCCTGAAGGAGTGCAACATGGCGTTGGAAAGCTCTCAAGGAGAGCTATAACTTTGGTTTAGACCTTTTCCCGATCCGAGTTTGGGGCGAGGAGTTAGGAGCGTCCAAAGTCCCGGGACTCCAACCCGAGACAGTTTCAGGATTCCTCCTTGGGAGTCCCAGGAAAAAAAGCCATTCGGATGTAGCCTCCGTGGTGAGACACAGAGAATACTATATGGGGGAAGGTGGTGGCTTCCCTCGAGTCCAGGCCATGCTGAGTCTTGTGTGTCAAAATGCTCGTGACTTGTCCCAACACCTAAGGGTGTTCCCGAATGTTAATTAACCCTTTGTGGTTGGTTTTTGGATGCAGATTCAAGCTTGATAATCTAGTCCCTCTTCCTAGTTTAATCCCAAGACTTCTAGCATGCCCCTCTACCCCCTTTTAATGCTGGAAGTTGGGAGCAGCCCACAAGTCCCAACTTTTCGCAACTCTACATAGTTGGACCCTCAAGTGGGTTCAACAAGGGATTTAGGAGCGCGTTAGTAGTGATGCTGCTCACAGAGCTGTGACGATGGAGCTGTAGTGATGGTTGGTAGCGTTGTAACTCACGAAGCTACAATGATGGAGCTGCAATGATGGTCGGCAACAGTGCGGCTCCACAAGCCGTGGCGACGGAGCTATAACGATGGCCGGCAATAGTGCAGCTCGCAGAGCTATGGCGATGGAGCTGCAACGATGGCTGGCAGCGATGCGGCTCGTGGAGCTATGGCGATGGAGTTGCAACGATGGCTAGCAACGGTGCAGCTCGCGGAGCTGTGGTGATGGAGTTGCAATGATGGTTGGCAATGGTGGGGCTTGCGGAGTTGTGGCGATGGAGCTACAACGATGGTCGACAGCGATGCGACTCGTGGAGTTGTGGCAATGGAGCTACAATGATGGTCGGCAACGTTACAACTCATGGAGCTGTGGCGATGGAGTTGCAGCGATGGCCAACAATGTTACGACAATGGCCGGTAGTGTTATAGCTCATAGAGTTGCAGCAATGGCCTACAACGTTGAAGCTTGTGGAGCTGTGGCGATGGTCAACAGCGCTAAAGTTTGTAAAACTGTGACGATGGAGCTCCAGTGATGGCTGACAATGTTGCGGCGATGGCCAGCAGTGCTATAGCTCGCAGAGTCGTAGGAATGGCCGATAGTGTTAAAGCTCGTGGAGCTGCGACGATGGCCGATAGCGCTAAAGTTTGTAAAGTTGTGATGATGGCTAGAATATCTAAAGCTCATGGAGCTACGGCGATGGCCGGCAGCGTTAAAGTTTGTAAAGTTGTGATAATGGCTAGCAGCTCTAAAGCTCGCGGAGCTACGGTGATGCCTGGGAGTGTTACAGCTCGAGGCGCTATGACAATGACTGGCAATATTATAGCTATAGCACTACGACGATGGCCGACAGCGCGCTATAGCTCGCAACGCTGCAACAATTACCGACAACACGCTGCAACTCACAATGTTGCGGCGATGGCCGCAAGCATGCTGCAACTCGTAGGGTTACTACATTGGTCGTCAACGACGGCTGGCAACGTGCTGTAGAATGGAGAAACAATTTTTTATTTTTTTTACTCGACAACTTGAAAACCTTCCTTGAAGACCGCCTCCTCCTGTCTCTGCATGAGAAAGAGAACGAGAAAGAGAAAAAAAATGGAGGAGGAAGTTTGAAACCTACTTTGTTGGTTGGCAGAACTATAACAACGCAAGTTCCTTCCAATAACACTAGTAGCAACTTGCGCTTCCTCTGGCAGCAACAATGGCAATAGCAACAACTCAAAAATTCCAAAGCACAAAAAATTTGCCGCTTTCAACATGAAGCAACAGAGAATAAAGTTTTTTTAGAATTGAATGAAAGAAATAATTGAATTGCAACGAAAGAAGAAGATGTAATGTATGTAGATGGTGGTTATGCAATGGCCGCCATGAGCATCTAAAAATCCTATCTGATTATGGAGGAAACTCTCCTGACAAAGGAATTCTAAAAAAATTGAAAAGAGAAAGGAAGGGTCTTACTGGATTTGTGTACAACCCTTTCTTATGCCCTTTGTTGCACCATTTTTTGCAAGTTCTTATGTCTTTTTCTTTTGGGATCCAAGGTGTCGCAACCCCACTTTGAGGAAGTTGTGAGGTCGCCACTCACACTCCCGAAAATGGGACTTGGGAGTCCTCCGGGACTCTTGAAAACTCAGAGCGTGATTGTAGGGGTCAAAACACCTTGCATTGAGGTGTTCCCTATATCGTTGAAAAGCTTTTGAAGTGTAGATGTCCAAAATCACCTCACATGAACCATTTGGACATCTGCAGCACAAGTTATGGTCGAAAGAAAGGGCGGGAGTCAAACTGGCAGTTTGACTCCTAACCACTAAAAGTCGGGAATCGACCTGATTCTGGTGCATGTAGGTGAAGTGCGACACACTGTTGGAAAGATCTCGAGGAGAGCTACAACTTTGGTTGACACCTCGTCCCAATCCAAGTTTGGGGTGAGAATTTATGAGCGCCCAAAGTCCCGGGAGTTCAAACCGGGACAATTTTGGGACTCCACTTTGGGAGTCCCGGGAAAAATAACCATTTGGATGCAAGTGCGGCGGAGAGTTGTAGAGAATAATATATGGGGGAAGGTGGTGGCTTCCCCCGAGTCCAGGCTGTGGTGAGTCAAGTGAGTCCAAGGTAGCCC
>Ga0116229_10007042_pt1 | contig 17926 bp, 15 predicted proteins | sample S1TSphgellanicum_3_FD_87313 | JGI IMG/M metagenome (GOLD analysis project Ga0116229, IMG submission 87313) | Host-associated microbial communities from peat moss isolated from Minnesota, USA - S1T2_Fc - Sphagnum magellanicum MG | ecosystem: Host-associated > Plants > Peat moss > Unclassified... | reverse complement strand
CCCACCAGCGGCGACAGATCGCCCTGGGCCAAAGACCGGTCCAGGTCCGGCAAGGCGGCGCGCGCGGCGGCCATCAATTGCGCCGCCGCCATCGCGCCAAGCGTGTAGGCGGGGAAATAGCCGAACAGGCCCTCGTACCAATGGATATCCTGCAAGCAGCCAAGCCGGTCATCGGGCGGCGTTATGCCCAGCAATGTTTGCATCCCGTACGCCCATGCGCCCGGAAGGTCGCGCACCGCGAGATCGCCGGACACCAGAGCGCGTTCCAGCCGGAAGCGCACGATCACATGCGCCGGATAGGTCATTTCATCCGCGTCAACGCGGATGAAACCGCGCTCCACGCGCCGCCACAGCCGTGCCAGATTTGCCGGTGCCCAGGCCGGCCCCTGGCCCTTGAATGTGGAGACCAGTTCGTTGGAGAGCCAGCCGAGATAGGGGTCTGACCGGCAGGCCTGCATTTCGATGATCAAGGATTGGCTCTCATGCGCCGCCATCCCGGCCGCCATGCCCACTGGCTGCCTTGCCCAGGGTAGCGGCAATCCACGCTCATATAGCGCATGCCCGGTTTCGTGCAGCACGCCCAGCATCGCCGGCGCCGGGTCGGTTTCATCGTAACGAGTGGTAATCCGCACATCGCTCGGCGTGCCGCCGCAGAACGGATGCAGCGAGCGGTCGAGCCGCGCATGGGCGAAATCCAGCCCGGCACGCTGTGCCAGGCGGCGGCACAACGCCTCCTGCGCGTCGGCCGGAAAGCAGCCGGAGAGCCTGATCGGCGCCGGGCTGCGCGCCTGGCGTGCCTCAACCCTCGGCAGGGCCTGGCCGAGGAAATGCTCAACCCGGTCGAAAATCGGCAATACATCGGCCACGGTGATGCCACGCTGAAACCCGTCCATCAGCGCATCGTACGGCGCCATGCCGAGACGGTCCGAGAGGGCGGATGCGCGTTCCCGCACCAGGCTGACAACCTCTTCCAGATAGGGCGCGACGGTGGCGAAATCGGCCTGCGCCCGCGCATCGCGCCACACCCGCTCGCAGGCGGAATTGGCCCTCGCCTGCGCCTCCACCAGATCGGCCGGCAGCGCGGTTGCCCGCGCATGCGATTGGCGCATCAATTCCAGATTGGCCGCTTGCCAGGGGTCATCCGGCGTTTCGGCCTGGGCGAGGTCCTCGCCCAGATCAGGGGCGGTGAGCATGCCGTGGGCGACACCGGCCAGCACCGCCATCTGGTCGCCCCTGGCGGCGGCTCCGCCTGGGGGCATGATGGCAGCGGCATCCCAGCCCAGCATTTCGCTGACTTCGGAGAGGGTGGAGAGGCGCGAGAAGCGCGCATGCAAGCGTTCGTAGGGCGTCATGGACAGGATATTACAAAATATTTCAGCCAAGGGAAAGATTGTGATGGGGCGCCCGTGATACGGGCCGGAAACACCACTGGTGTTCTTTATTTGTTCTTTACTGCCGCATCCAGTTTGGGCAAGATCGCGCTGCCATCATCGGGAGCATAGAATAATGAGCACGCCTATCACGCTGAAATCCCTGGCACCCATACTTGTCGTGAGCGATTTGGCGGTCTGCATTCCATTTTGGCAGCTTCTTGGTTTTTCCGTCTCCGTCACGGTGCCGGAGGTGGCGCCGTTCGATTTCGCCATCCTGGCGCATGAGGGGATAGAGGTCATGCTCCAAAGCCGCGCTTCGGTGCAGCAGGATACGCCTGGCGTGGCGGAAAGCATTGCGGCTTCGGTGCTGTATCTGTCGGTCGCTTCGCTGGACCCTGTCCTGGCGGCGATCGGGGATGCAGGCATCGTGGTCCCTCGCCGCACCACCTTCTACGGCGCCGACGAAATTTTTGTGCGCGATCCGGCGGGCAACGTCATCGGCTTCGCCGCGCCGGCAAAATAAGTCCGTGTCACAATGATGTTGGCAGGGTGCCAGAGGCTGCCATGATGTCGCGACCGCCGAAAAGAATCGGCGAGCTGATGTCGATTTCCGCAAACCCGGTTCGTCGTTCCAATGCCGGCCCGAGGCGGCGGCGGTAACAAGGAGAGCAGACGATGCGTGTGATGGTGATTGTGAAGGCGACCGAAGACACCGAAAAGGGCATTCCCCCCACACCCGAGGCAATGGAGGCGATGCACAGATATGGGGAGGCAATGGCTGCTTCCGGCATCGGCCTGGTCGACGGGGCCGGCCTGATGAACTCCTCGCACGGCAAGCGTGTCGCGTTCGATGGCGCCAGCTGCAGGGTGATCGACGGGCCTTTCGCCGAAACACGCGAGCTCATCGCCGGCTATTCGGTGTGGGAAGTGAAGGACATGGATGAGGCGCTCGCCTGGGCGAAACGCTGGCCAAATCCGGAGTCAGGGCGGAGCGAGATCGAACTCCGGCCGCTCTTCACGTGGCAACCCTCCGAGGAGAGTTTTGCGGAGCGCGGGTTGTGATGAAACGCGTGTGAAGCGCGGGGGGCCCTTGCCTCTCTTATGGGCGTAGCCGACACGGCCGCATGGGTGCAGGCGAGACGCGCCAGGCGATTGAAGCGGTTTTTCGCATTGAACGGGCCAGGCTTATCGCCGGCCTGGCCCGCCTGGTGCGTGATTTCGACCTGGCCGAGGAACTGGCGCAGGATGCCCTGGTCGTTGCCCTGACCGAATGGCCAAGCGCCGGCGTTCCGGCCAAGCCAGGGGCTTGGCTGATGACAGCCGCCAAGCGCCGCGGCATCGACGCGATCCGTCGCAACAAGATGCGTGCGCGCAAGCATGACGGCATCGCAATGGAGCTGGATGGCGCGTTCGACCCGGCAGAGGCGGTGGAAGCCGCCTTGACCGACGATCTCGGCGACGAGCTGCTGGGCCTGATCTTCACCGCCTGCCACCCCGTGCTGTCGGCCGATTCCCGCACGGCGCTCACGCTGCGTGTTGTTGGCGGCCTGACGACGGACGAGATCGCCCGTGCCTTCCTGTCCAGCGAGGCGACGATCGCCCAGCGCATCGTGCGTGCGAAGAAGACCATCGCGAAGGCCGGGCTGGGCTTCGAGGTGCCGCGCGGCGCCGCGCGTGCGGCGCGGCTTTCCTCGGTGCTGGAGGTCATCTACCTGATCTTCAACGAAGGCTATGCCGCCACGGCCGGTGACGACCTTGTGCGGCCGACCTTGTGCCAGGAGGCGCAGCGTCTGGGCCGCATGCTGGCGCGGCTGATGCCCGATGATGCGGAACTGTTCGGCCTACTGGCCCTGATGGACATCCAGGCATCGCGCCTGCCGGCGCGCACCGGGCCGCAGGGTGCCCTTGTAGCGCTGACCGAGCAGAACCGCGCGCATTGGGACCAGCCGTTGATCCGCCGAGGTCTTGCCGCGTTGGCTCGCGCCGAAGCGCTCGGGGGCGACGGCCCCTATGCGTTGCAGGCCGCACTTGCCGCCTGCCATGCGCGCGCGCGCCGCCCGGAGGATACCGACTGGCCCCGCATTGCAACGCTCTATGACCGGCTGCGCTGGGTGATGCCGACGCCTGTGGTCGATCTCAATCGAGCGGTTGCCCACAGCATGGCCTTCGGACCCGACGCTGGCCTGCGTCTGCTGGACGAGATCGCCGACACCGCCGCGCTGCTGAATTATGCGCCATTGCCGGCAGCCAGAGGCGATTTTCTGTTTCGGGCCGGCCGGCTGGCCGAGGCCCGCGCCGCATTCGAGGCCGCTGCCAAGCTGACCCGCAACGCGCGGGAGGCGGCCTATCTGCTCGCCCGCGCCGGCGCGTGTGATTGACGGCATCGATGCCTGTGGCCGGGGGCGCGGCGCGCGAAGCAAGGCCGCCCGACGTCTCAAGCCCACCCAGCCAGAGAAAAACACTACTATAAGTTGCTTTCGGGCATTCAAACAAAATTGCAGGTTGAATGCGGGTTTGCCGGCCGCATGTCCCTTGTCGCTAAGAAAAGGGAGGCTTTATGGACCGCTTGCGAACGGGCGTGGCAGTGGGTGTGCTGGCGGCGTTCTGGCTGACCCCAATGCAGGCGCAGACATTAACCCCGCGCGCCCAGACGCAACATCTGCTGCGGCGCTTCTCGTTCTCCGCCTCGCCGCAAATGGTCACAACCGTCACCACCCTCGGCACCGCAGGCTGGCTGACGCAGCAAGACAATTTTGCGTCGCTCGACGATAGCGGATCAGAACGTGAGACGCTGCCGACCGCCCTGGTGAATGGCCAATTGCCCGATTTCAACGTGTTCGAGCGGGTGGTGATGCAGCATATGGCATTTACCCCGCGCCAGCTTCAGGCGAAGCTGGAATTGCATTGGCTCGATCATTTCGCCGTCAGCCTGGCGAAAATTGGCGACCCGGCGGTGATGTATCACTACGACCAAACGATCCGCGCCAATGCGCTGGGCAATTTCGGCAATTTGCTCTCCGCGGTCGCGAATGAAGAGGCCATGCTGGAATGGCTGGACAATAACGGGAATATGGGATCGGAGCCAAACGAGAATTTCGCCCGTGAGTGCATGCAGCTTTACGCAGTCGGCCTCAACCGCCTGAATGATGACGGCTCGCTGCAACTGGATACGAACGGGCTGCCGATCCCCGCCTATAACCAGACCGACGTGAAAATGATCGCCGAGGCGATTACCGGCTATGGGGTTGTTTACGACTATACCAACAATAATCCGCAGACGCGGTTTTCGGTGCAGTATTTCCCCGCCAAACACTATAATGGTCCGATAAAGATATTCGGCAAGACCATTGCTGTTCCCACCGACGGCACGGCGCTGGCTTTCATGATGGGAAGGCTGGCCAGGCGGGAGTCGACGGCGCCTTTTGAAGTGACCGAGCTTCTGCGGCGTTTCGCCAGCGAGACTCCCAGCGCGCGCTATATCGCCGAGCTCGTCGGCGTGTGGCGCGCCACCGAGAATGCACCCGACCAGATTGCGCAGGTGATCACCGCGATGGTGAACGATCCGGAATTCGACCAGGATTATCACAGCATGTCGCGGCAGCCGGTCGAATTGGTGATCGATACCTTGCGTGCCTTGCCTGGGCAGATGCAGGCAACGGCGAATGCGAGCCCTGGCGGCAGCCTGTTATGGGAACTGAATGGCCTGAGCCAGGAGGTGTTTTATCCCCCGAGCGTGTTCAGCTTCTATCGGCCAGGGCAGCTGAATGCACTCACCAACACCAATGTGGTGCTCTATCGCACCGGAGTGCTGGCCAATATTACCAGCGCCGATCCAACCAACAGTTACACCGATACCTATATCGATATTCCCGCCTTGCGCGCCGCCATTGGCAGCACCCAAGCGGAGGATATTGCCACCTACTTGCTCGATGCGCTGCTGGATGGCGGCACCGCGCAGCAGAAAGCTGCCATCGACTCGGTGCTGACGGGAACATCCACCGACAACCAGATACGCTCGGCCATGTGGCTGCTTCTCAACACGCCAGATTATGCGGTGAACTGACATGATCAATCGCCGTACCATGCTGCGCGGGTTGAGCGGATTGGCGATAACCCCGCTATTCCTGAAAACCCTGGCGGCAGAAGAAGCAAGCGCCAATAGCACGATTGTGGTCGGTATTCTGCTGGCAGGCGGGAATGACGGGCTGAACACCGTTATTCCCCTTACGCAATATGGCGCCTACGCAAGACTCCGCACCCCGGCAACGCCGCCGCCGGGATTGGCGCTGGCTTATGCGCAGGCCGATCTGGCCCCGCTTGCCTTCAACGCCGACCCTTCGGTTGGTGCCGGCAGCGCTACCGCGTTTGCTTTTGCGCCGGGCATGAATGCCATGCGGGCACTCTATGCCACCGGGCATCTTGCGGTGATCGCAGGCGTTGGCTTGCCGAAGGCGGAAACCAACGCGCTCAGCCATGTGAATGGCCAGCTGGATTGGCTGACCGGGCAGATCAATGTGGATGGCACACCGCCCGCGGGCTGGCTGGGCGCCGCTTTAGACAACGTGCCGGGCGGGCTGCTCGGACCGTCGGCGTCGCTGGGCGGCAGCACGCCACTGCTCACCGGCAATTACAGCCAGGCCTTGGTGATCAACCCGCCGATGGAGCAATTCGGGGTGAGCTATGGCGCCACCGACGATTTGTCTTTGCTCAAGAAGGCCTATCGCGGCATCGTGGCCTTGCCAACGGGCAGCGCCACGGCCGCGTATAACCAGGGCGTTCTTGCGTCGGCGCTGGGCGATATCAAAACGGTGAGGAGCATCGCTCATCAGGAACCGGCGACCAATTACCCGACGCCGACATGGCTGGATCAACAATTGCGCGAGATCGCCCGGCTTATCACCGGCGGGTCTGGCATACGCGGCTACTATGCCGTTCAGGGCGGCTACGATTCACATTCGGCGCAGGCGCAAACACAGCCTTTGCTGGTGCAGCAGCTTAGCAACAGCCTCTCGGTGTTCTATGCGTATCTCCAGGCGAAGGGTGCTTCATCCAATGTCGTGATAATGACAATGTCGGATTTCGGCCGCCGTCCGGCCGCTAATCTGGATTTCGGCACCGATCACGGCTGTGCGTCGGTCAGTTTCGTGCTCGGCGACCAGGTTACCGGCGGGACCTATGGCAAATATCCGAGCCTGACGCATTTCGACGAGAATGAAAATCTGAAGATGAATGTGGATTTCAGAAATGTTCTGTCGGATGTGATCGTCGGCATGGGCGGAAATGCGGCGGCGATTCTGGGGCAGACCTGGCCCAGTCTCGGCTTTATCTGACAGGCCAGGCGGCGGCAAAGGTGGGATGCCACGGTGCATCCCACCCCTGGGCGCCTTCTAGAGCGGGATGCGATCTGATCGAATCGTTGTCGAGTGTCGCATCCCGCTCTCGTTCTTTGTTTTGGCGAGCATGTTCATCCGGCAGCTGACCGCATAGTGCCGGATCATGCTCTATTTGCAGGTCTGCGTGGTGTCGCCGGTCAGTATGTTGGCAACAGCCGTGAGCGTTCTCGAATAGCAGGCCGTGCCTGGGCCGGTTGTGCTGTAGGTTTCCGTGCTGCTCTGTTTTTTGTTGCCCAGGAAATTCCCGGAGCTGTCGAAGAGCAGCGTGTCGGTGGGGCTGATGCTGTTGGAAAGCCCGGTCTGGCTCACCAACACGCCATTGGCCGACATCACTGTATTTGTCTGCAAGGCCTGGGTAATCGAGGTGACGGCGCTAAAATCGCCGTTCGCCGCGGTGGGCGAGACATAGGAAACGGTAAGCGGATAGGCATATTGGGTCGATGTTTCGGTGATATTCTGGCCAATGCCTTGTGTCACGTCGACCAGCGTTTTGGTATCCTGTTTGATCTTCTGCTCGTAGAGCGTGTCGCTGAGCTGGAACACCTGGCCGTTATGGAAGCTGCTGGTTTCGTGCACCGACGTGGTCACTTTCCCGGCGGAGGTCATCGCGTAGCCGGTGATCCTGAAATCACGCGCGCTCGTTGTGTCGATGTCGGTGACGGCATTGTTGCCGACCGTGCCGGTCGCCGTGGTGGTGGTCGGGCTCGGCGCCGCAGCCAGGGTATTCTGGGTCACCGCGCCGGTTACCGATGTCGATCCGTGGTCGAGATACGCATAGAACACGCCGGAGACGGAGAAATAGTTATTCGCCCCAAATACCGATACGGCAAGCGTATGCGGCGATCCGCTGCTCAGCACGCCGGCGAAGGGCGTAAGCTCGACGCGGAAAGGTTTGAAATTGAGCGTCTGCACACCCGGCATTGGCGACCACAAATAAGGGTCGATACCGCCAGTATAAATCCAGGGATAGACGGGCGCCACACCGGCCGGCGTGCCGTCGATCGCCACCTCGCCTTCGCGGAACGCGCCGCCACCGCAGCTCTCCAGCGGCGATGAGAGCGAATCCGGCACGCAGGTGTACCAGAATTCGTCGCCTTGCTGGCTCTGCGTGTAAAGATCGAGTTCCGCACTGGCAACATTTGTCGGCAGGTTCAGCGTCGTGCTGAGCGTAGCGGCGCTATTGGCCAGGTTCGCCGGGCCGTTGGGCGTGCCGATGCCGATCACGATATCGGGCACACGCGGTGCCGGATATGCGGTGGTGGCGGGGTAGAACGCCAGTTCCGCACCCGCCCTGATCACGCTGTTATCGGTGGGATTGGTGTAGTTTACGATCTGCAGAAAGCCCGTCTGGGCGGAGAGCAGCAGTGCCGTATCTTCAGTCACGTCCTGCTCGATATGCCATTTCGGCGCCAGTTGCGGGGTGGGTTCCGAGGTGGTGCCGAACCACAGGTTCACGCCGCCGAGCCACAGCGAGCCGGTGCGGTCGTATTGAATGCCGGCATCGAGCCCCACATCCACCACCAGAACCACTTTCGCCCACGGGCCGGGGCAGGCGGCCGGCGGTGCGTAGCTGAAATTGACATTATTGGCGCCGAATTTTGCCCCGTTGGTGAGCTTGACAATGCACGGCGCTTCGGCCGGGTGCGGCACAGGTGGTTCGATAACGACGGTGTTGCCGGAGCCAATAACCGCCGCGCCGGCCCAGGCGGGGGCGGAGAGGCTGGCAGCGAGAACGGCAAGGAGGCTGGATCGCATAGTTCGGGAGACCCTTGTTGGCTGACGGGTGGAAAGCAGCCATGCGGCTGTGCAAAAACCGAACCAGAGTGCACGCTGCTATATGCTGTGAAGCCTCGCCGCCAGGGCCGTTACCCGATTGGCGTTGCCGGCCCAGGTATAGCCCTTGGCTTCCAGTTCCTTGCGGGCAGCGTCGCCTAGCCTGTGGCGCAGATCCGCATCGCCGATCAGGCGCTCCACCGCGCCCCACATCGCCCCTGGCAGCCGCGGATCGAAGAGCAGCGCGGTTTGCCCATCGGCCAGGATTTCACGAATGTTCGGCTGGTCGGGGGCGGCAATCGCGCAGCCGGCGGCCATGTAATCGAAGATTTTCAGCGGCGAGGCATAGGGCGTGGCACTCGGTTGCAGGGCGATATCGAAGCCGCTGACCAAGGCCGGCACCTGTGCGGGCTGAACCAGCCCGGTGAATTGCACGCGGTCAGACAGGCCCAATCGGGCGGCCAATGCCACGAGATCGGGGATCACCGGCCCGTCACCGACCACCACCAGCCGGCTCGTGGCCGAGCCATTGGCCATCCCCTCGATAACGCCATCCAGCCCATGCCAGGCGCGGACGAAACCGACAAAGCCGAGGCTGACGCTGCCATCGGTGGCGGGCGGCGGCCGCGGTGGAAACCGGGCGAGATCAATGCCGTTCGGCACCACGCATATGCGGTCGCGCTCCACGCCGTGGCTCACGAGGATATCGGCGAGCACGTGGGTAACGGGCAGCACGCGTTCCGCGCTGCGCCAGGTCCAGCGTTCCAGGCGCCGCGCCAGGCCGGCCAGGCGAAGGCCGCCATGTTTTTCCCGTTCATCGGCCAGCGGCGAGTTGACTTCAAGAAACATGCGGACGCCGTGGCGGCGGGCGAGCCAGGCGCCGGCCAGGAAATACAAATTGCAGCGCTCATAGACGAAATCGGTCTGTTCGGCGCGCCAGGCCGCCTTAAGGCGGCGATAGGCGGGAATGTTGTAGGCCAGCTCGGCAAACTCGCTGAGAAAGCCGGGCAGGAGGCGGCGCACCAGCGCCACCATCCGGCTTTCGCCGCCGAACCCGGCCTGCTCGTAGAAACTGGGCCCGACGACACGCACCTCGTGGCCGGCTTCGCGCAAGGCGCGGACGAGCTCTTCGACATGCACGCCTTGGCCGTCATGCGAGTTGATCCGGTGGCTGTAAAGAATCCGCATAATTCAGTTTCAGATCGGGAAAGGAGTGGCGCCGCGCTCGGCCAGGATGGCCCAGGCAGTGGGAGCAATATGGGGGCGGCGGTAATAGAGGAAATCGGCGGCCTGCGCGTCCAGCCCGATGGAGAGGCCGGTCGTCAGCGTCGGCGTGGAGGCGGCGTAAATCAGGCCGCCTGGCGAGGTTTGGTTATGCAGGGTTTGCAGCAGGCGGGCGGCGATCTGCGGTTTGCCGAGACGCGTGCAGGCGAGCGCGGTGATCGCGGTGCCTTCCAGCCAGATACCGTCGCGGTCGGTGTTGAAGTCCACGCCTTCAATATCGCCCGCGGGCAGGCCGTGATGGCTGAGCACCCAATCCAGCGCGGGGCGCCAGTCGGGTCTTGGGTTGGCCGCCAGCAGCGGCCAGATATTCGCGTCCACCGCGGAATCGGTATTCAGGCTGCCATCCGGGCGGAGGCCGATGGCGAAACGCTTTTCCCCCGGCTGCCACATGGCGGCCACGAAGCGTGCGGCATGTGCCGCGGCGCCGGTGCGGCCAAGCGCGGTGAAGGCGGCGGCGAGATCGATATTATGCTCGGTACTCACCCAGGTGATGCGCTGGGGATTGGGTTCAAAACCCAGGAAGCCGCCGGTGAAACCGTTTGGCCCGCGCAGAGTGGTTTCGATGAAATCGGCCGCGCGCAAGGCGGCACGTGTATAGGCGGGGCCTAGCCCGATCCAGAGCAGCATTGCCCAGGCCAGAACGCCGGTCGCAATGCCGGCCTGGTAAGGGTCTTCGGCCCAATGCGCGGATGCGTCGTCCCACCAGCCGGAGAGCGGGTAGGGGCCTTGTGCGGGTGCGCGGCCGGCGCGGTAGGCGTTGCGCAGCCGGCCATCATGCCAGGCGCGGTCATTGGCCTGCGCCTGCAGCAGCGCATCACCAATGCGTTTGGCGGCTTCCCTGCTCCCAACGGCAAGCAACGCAAGACCAACCACGGCATTATCATACACATAAGCGCAATTCGCCTGCGTTCGGTCGAACGCCGCGTTCCCCGCAACGTCATAGCTTCGTAACAAGCCCGCGCCTGCAAGAGACTCAACGCGTGCGGATAATGTGTCGGCCCAGGTTGTCGACGGTACAGCCAAGGTGGTGCCGAGACCGGCCAGCAAGCCGCGTCGCGAAAGTTTCAGTCCGTCATTGCGAGCCGCTTGCCAATTCTTCACCGTGGCGTGGTTCGAGATCATGGTTGAGGCAGCCGTGGGGCGGGCTTTGGCCCACTACTTCCCAGCCGCCCGAACGCTGCCAAGTAAACATTGCGCGCCGGTGTGGGGGACGAAATCCACCCAACGCGCCTGCCCATGTGTCGTGCTGTCGCGAGCGCCGTCACATCAGCGCTTTGGCCAGGGCTTCGGCGCTGCGGCCGTTGGCGATGGCCGCACCCAGGCCCTGCCAGTGCACGCCATTCACCCGGGCGAAGGCGTGGTCGGCGTCGGCATAGACATAGGCGCTTGCATAAGGGTGGCCTTCGGCGGCTTCAACAACCTTGGCGCGGCCTTCGGCGGGGAAGAACCCATCCTTGTCGGCAATATGCAGAACCAGCGGCGCGCGAAGCTGGTCGAGCCCGCCGAGAAGCCCATCCAGGCCGACACCATAATAGGAAATGTTCACGTCTGCATCTGAGTGAATCGCCATCATCATCGCCAGGCGGCCGCCGAGGCAGTAGCCCATGGTGCCGGCGCGGCCATTGCCCGCGGGGTGATTGCGGGCCGCCACAAGGGTGGCTTTGAGGTCTTCGATGCCCTTGGCCTGGTCGAACTGGTTCATGTAGGCCAGGGCCTGGTTGAATTCCTGTTCGGTTTTGTCGGTCAGCGAAATGCCGGGCTTCAGCCGCCAGAACAGGTCTGGCACGATCGTCAGGAAGCCGAGATCGGCCACCCAGCGCGCGGTCTGTTTCAGGCTGTCATTGACGCCGAAAATCTCCTGGATCAGTACCACGGCGCCGGCGGGCTTATGCGGTGGCTCAGCCACGAACGCGTCGAACGCGCCCGACCCATCGGTGGCCTGGATGCTGATGTTTGGCATGGCTATCTTCCTCTCGCTCGTTACTAAGGGCCCGTTCGACATTAACCGAACCGGTTCACGGGGTCGAACGGGCCCTTAGCCTTTGTTTGAAGCGGCATCTTTGTCGGCGTGCCGACGCACTTATTTGCCGACGATGCCTAAGGCTGCAAAGTTTCCAGAACGTCCGCGTCGGCGGGAAGGCCGTCGATATGCGCGCGATGCCACAGGGCATAGAACAGCAGCAACCATGCCGCCATCCCCTCGCGTTTGCCGGAGGCGGCCTTGAACAAGGCCTCAACGCGGTCGGGCAGCGCGATTTCCCCAATGCAAGGTTGCGCCGCCACCAGGCGGCCGAGGCGCGCGCCATCGGCGGCGATCCAGGCGCCGATCGGCACGGTAAAGCCTTGCTTGGGCGCGAAGGGGCGGGCGGCGGGCAAGGCGGTTTCCAGCCATTTGCGCAGCAGGTACTTACCTCGCCCGTCGCGCGATTTCAGTGCATCCGGCAGGCGGAAGCCCGCGGCGGCAATGGCGGGGTCAAGGAAGGGGGTACGGCCCTCCACCCCATGGGCCATCAGGCAACGATCCAGTTTCAGCAGCAGATCATGCGGCAGCCAGTCGGCGATATCGGTGGCCTGGGCGATCTGCATGCGGGTGCGGCCAGGCGTGGTGGCGAGCGATTCGGCGGTCGCCAGCCCGTCACGCCAGGCGCCGGGGCGGCTGCGCAGAACCTCTAGCCGATCGAACGATCCGTGGCCGCGCATGATCTTGCCGCCCAGGAACCAGGGGCGCATGGCGCTGCGATAGCGGCCATAGCCGCCAAAGATCTCGTCGCCGCCTTCGCCGGAGAGCACCACTTTCACGTCCTGCCTGGCGCGCTGGGCCAGGAACCAGCTTGGGATGATGGCGTAATCGGCCGCCGGGTCGTCCATCGCAGCGACGATCTGTGGCAAATGGCGCCAGACCATGTCGCGGGTGATGGCCAGCGTCTGGTGATGCGCGCCCACCGATTTGGCCAGGGCAGCGGCGTGCGCCCGCTCATCCGCGGCGCCCGGCACGTCGAAGCCGGCGGTATAGGCCAGAACCGGCCGCTCGTTCAGCCGGGCCATGGCGGCGAGGATGGCGGCGGAATCGATGCCGCCGGAGAGGAACATGCCGTAGGGCACGTCGCTGCGCTGGTGCATATCCACCGAGTCCATCAGCGCCTGGTCCAGGCGCGCGAGGGCGGCGTCTTCCGTCAGGGTTTCCGGGGGGCCTTGCGGAAGGGCGGCGAGTCGCCGGCGATCGACCAGGCGGCCATCGGCGATGCGGATGGTTTCTCCCGGCAGCACGCGGAAAATACCCGGAAAGATGGTTTCGGCGCCGGAGGAGAACTGCATCTGCAGCACTTCGTCGCGCGCGGCGGTGCGGATTTTGCGTGCCAGCAGGCCGGTGGAGAGCAGGGCCTGCGCTTCCGAGGCGAAGGCGATGCCGCCTTCGATAGGGGCGAAATAGAGCGGCTTGATGCCGAACGGGTCGCGCGTCAGCGTGAGTGTGTGGCCGGCCCGGTCATGAATGGCGATGGCGAACATGCCGCGCAACGCGGCGGCATATGCGTCGCCGTGCTGGCGGAACAGGTGCAGCGGCGGTTCGCAGTCGCTGTTGCTGCTGAATCGTGTGTCCGGCATCGCGGCGCGGAGTTCGCGGTAATTATACACCTCGCCATTGGCGATCAGGGTGGCCGGGCCGGCGAAGAAAGGCTGGCCGCCGCCTGGCAGATCGATGATGGCCAGCCTCGTATGCACCAGGGCGGCCTGGCCGATCACCACGCTGCCGGTGCCGTCCGGGCCGCGATGGCGTAACGCATGGGCGAGGGCGGCGAGAATGGCCGGGTCCGGCGGTGGGGCATTGGGGCTCAGGGCCAGGCCGGCAATGCCGCACATCAGGCTTTGTCGACTTCGGTCAGGAATCTGCGCCAGAGCGCGGTGACAGCGTGCTCGGAGAAGCTGGCTTCGAAACCCTGGCGGGCGGCCCGCACCATGGATGTGGCTTGCGCCGGATTGCGCAACACGCCCTCGATGCCGGCGGCCAGCGCGATGGCGCTCTCCTGGGCGACCAGCACGCCGGTGCGGCCGGACTCGATCAGGCCGCGCGGGCCTGCTGCCATGGCCGCGACCACCGGGCGGCCGGCCGAAAATGCCTCCAGGATCACATTGCCCAGGGGCTCGCTTCGGCTCGGGCAGGCCAGCAAGGTGCAGGCGGCGAGCAGGGCGGCGGTATCGGTGCGCCAGCCAAGGAAATGGATCCGGTCCGCGACCCCCGCGTGGCGGGCGAGGCGTTCCAGCGCCACGCGCTCCGGGCCGTCGCCGGCGATGGCGGCGTGCACGCCAGACAGGCGGCTGATCGCGGCGATCAGGATGTCGAAACCCTTGTTGCGGTGCAGGCGGCCCATGGCGAGAACGATTGGTACACCCGGCGGAATGTCCAGCTTCGCCGGTGCGGCGCCGGCCAGATCTGGTGCGAAATTGGGCAGCAGATGTACCCGGCCGGAGGGGAATCCCTGGCCAATGATCCAGTCCACCATCGCCTGGGTGTTGCCGACCAGGTGATCACATCGGGCGAATTGGCGCAGATCGTAGTAGCCGCCGAGCCGGCCAACCAGCACCCAGGGCCCGGTGGGTGCGTGGCGGGCGGCGCGGCCCATCCAGGCAACCGTCACCCGGGGGCCGAAGCGGTTGAGATGGCCGGCGATGCGCCGCCTGGTCCAGACGTCGAACCTGGCGCCGAAGCGAAGTTCAACCGGGGTCAGGCCGGTGTCGCGCAGGCGTGCGGCCCTCGCCGGGTCACGCCGGATCACCGGCAGAACATCGTCGCCGTCGCTGGCGAGTGCGGCGCAAAGCCGCTCGTAAAATAGCTCGGCGCCGCCTGATGTGGCACCTGCCATCACATGTGCGGATCGCATGCTCAGGGCGATCCGATCAGGGCGGGTGCAATCACGCCCTCCCGTTCCAGCAGGTCGAAAGCTGCGAGCAAGGCGACGCGGACCGGCAACTGGTCCATCGGCGCCGCCCCTGGTGGGCCTTCAGCCAAGGCCACTGCCGTGCAGCGGCCGGCCGGCGCGTATTCGGTGGCAGGCGTCGGCCCAAACAGGCCGAGCGTTGGCGTGCCGGATGCGGCGGCGAGGTGCATCAGCCCCGAATCATTGCCGACAAAGAGTTGGCAGCGTGCGAGGCATGCAGCCGTCTCTGCCAGAGTGAGGCTGCCCACCAGGTCGATCGCGCCCGGCAGGGCGTTCAGCACGCCCATGGCGGCGTCGCGTTCGCCGGTACCGGGGCCACCGAACACTGCGGCGCGGGCGCCTGGCAGGCGTTTGGCAAGTGCTGCGAACAGGGCAACAAAACTCTCGGCGGGCCAGATTTTGCCGGCCCAGTTCGCTGTCGGGCCGAGCCCGATGATCGGCGCGCCCTTCGGCAGCAGGGCAGCGGCATGGAAAATGTCCTGCGGGGCGGTCCATGTCACCGGCAGCGGTGTGGGCGAAAGGTCCAGCGCGCCGGCAATGTGGCTCAGCCGATGGCCTGGCCGCCGCCCCCCTCGCATGATGGCACGGCGCTTGGCGAGCAGGCAAAGGCTCAGCGCCGATCCGCGCAGATCGACCACCAGGTCCCACCTATGGCCGGCCACCTGCGCCCAGAGGCTGACCCAGTGCAGATCGAAGCGGCGCTTATCCACCACGATGATGCGCTCCAGCCGCGGCATGCGGGCGAACAGGCCTTCCGCTACCGGCCCGCAGGCGATGGTGAAGCGTGCATCCGGGTAGAGGGTGAGAAGGTGGTCCAGAACGCCGGTGGAGAGAACGGCATCACCCAGGCGGGTGGCGGTGATGAACAGGATGCGCATGCTGACTCAGGCTTACCATGTCCTGCTGCGACAAGAAGGGGCAGCCGCGCACCTGCCCGCATACAATCGGTCTTGTTCGCCGGTGCGCGGGGCGCCATTTGCTGTGCCATGGCCAGACTTGCGTTCCTCCCCGCGCGTTCCGTGCTCGCCGTCAGCGGCGCCGACCGCGTGAGCTTTCTGAACGGCCTCGTGTCCAACGACGTGGCCGTGGCGGCGCCCGGCCGCGCGGTTTGGGCGGCGCTGCTGACCGCGCAGGGCAAGTGGATGGCCGATTTCTTCATTTTCGCCGAAGCCGGCCGGCTGCTGCTGGATTGCGAGGCGGCGCAGGCGCCCATGCTGGCCCAGCGCCTCTCCCGCTACCGGCTGCGCGCCGATGTGGCGATCGGGCCGGCCGAGCTTGGCGTTTACGCGGCGTGGGATGGCGTGCCGAACACCGCGGGCACGATTGCAGCGCCCGATCCGCGCTTGCCCGAGGCAGGTTGGCGCCTGCTTGCGCCAGCCACGCTGCCCACCAATGCTGCGGCGCTGGACTGGGATTTGCACAGGCTGATGCTCGGCCTGCCAGACGGGTCGCGCGACCTGGAGGCGGAAAAGACGGTGCTTCTGGAAGCCGGGTTCGATGCCCTGAATGGTGTGTCATGGACCAAAGGCTGCTATATGGGCCAGGAACTTACGGCACGCACCCGCTACCGCGGCCTGATCAAACGGCAACTCCTGCCGGTACGTGGCGCTACCACTCTGCCGCCCCCTGGCACGCCGATTTTCAGTCTGGATCGCGAGGTGGGCCAAATGCGGTCCAGCCAGGGTGTAGTAGGATTGGCGACGCTGCGGATCGATGCGCTTGGGGAAGAGGATCTCCATGCGGCCGGGCAGATACTGTTGGTTGCCAAACCAGCCTGGGCAGTTTCTGCGGAAAAGACGTAATACTATGGAAATGCTGCCGAACTGGCCCAATTATCCGGGTTCCCGGTCCGGCTCATCAGGGAACAGGAATTCGTCCATGCGTCGCCTTAGTTACGCGGTCTTCGCGCTGATGTTCGCGCTGGCGTCGGTAACGATGCCGTCGGCCGCCGATGCGCGGGTGAATAGCGGCTTGTCGCTCGGCAGCCGTGGCAGCCGCACCTATGCGGCGCCGCCAGCCACGGCCACCTCGCCTTATGGCGCCGCGCCGATGCAGCGCAGTTTTGTGCCCAACGGGCAGAGCTATGGCAGCCCGCTGCCGGCCGGCGGCTATGGCAGGGCCTATGGCATGCGGCCAGGATCGGCGTTTGGCTCCGGGCTGCTGGGCGGGCTGCTCGGCGCCGGGATCGGTGGCCTGCTCTTCGGCGGCGGCTTCTTTGGCGGCATGCATGGCGGCTCCGGCGTGCTGGGCGTGCTGTTGCAGATGTTCCTGCTCTATATGCTGGGCAGCTGGCTGTACCGGCGTTTTGCCCCCAATCTGGCAATGGCCGGCGGCGGCGCCTATGCCCGCCTGTTCACCCCCGGGCCCAGACTGGCGCAGAACGCGGCACGCCCCGGGTTTTTCGGTGGTGGCCGGGCTGGCCGGCCGATCGTGCTGGCCCAGGCCGATTATCAGAGCTTCGACCAGCTTCTGCATAACATCCAGGCCGCCTGGTCGGCGCATGATTTGAAGGCGTTGCAGCAGATGGCAACACCGGAAATGGTGGGCTATTTCGCCGAGCAGCTTGCCGAGCAGACCAGCCGGGGCCTGCGCAATCAGGTGAGCGACGTGCGCCTGCAGCAGGGCGACCTGTCAGAGGCCTGGTCGGAGGGCTCTCGGGAATATGCCACCGTCTCGATGCGGTTTTCGATGGTCGATGTCACGCTGGATGGCAGCGGCCGGGTTGCCGATGGCAGCCTGACCGAGCGGGTGACGGTGACCGAGATCTGGACCTTTCTGCGCGCCCCCGGCGGACGATGGGTTCTTTCCGCGATACAGCAGGCGAAGTAGGATAAACTCAGATCAGCGGAGCTGCCGGCTGCTGGAGAGGAGGATGGTGCCTATGCGAAAGACGATTGCGCGCCGCATCCTAACAGGCTGGCATACCGTGCGCGGCGAAGCCTCGGCAGCAGCGAGGACCGCCAAGAGCGAAACCGCCTTGTACACCTATCTTAGCACCACGCTAAAATCGAAGCGCCTGCGCCGCATGCTGGAAGAGGGTGCAAACGAGCACCAGAGTGCTGCGGAGGCTGGGGTTGCCCGGTGAGCGCGAGCAAATAGCCGAGGTTATCCAAAACTCTACCCTGCCCTATAACAACCTCCAGCAGACATTGGCTCTCGGTCTTCTGGT
>Ga0116229_10007041_pt1 | contig 17929 bp, 12 predicted proteins | sample S1TSphgellanicum_3_FD_87313 | JGI IMG/M metagenome (GOLD analysis project Ga0116229, IMG submission 87313) | Host-associated microbial communities from peat moss isolated from Minnesota, USA - S1T2_Fc - Sphagnum magellanicum MG | ecosystem: Host-associated > Plants > Peat moss > Unclassified... | reverse complement strand
GGATTATGGATGAATTAAATCAACTTTTCAATCCACATGAATGAAATTGGTGGTCATTACCATGTAGGATTATTTTTCTAGGATGCATAATATTGATTTATTTGTGATTTCAAATTGATGCAACATTTTATCCATTTCATTGTTCAAAATGAAGAGAATCAAGGATGGATTGGTTGAAAAAAATCATGAATTATGTTAACTACCTCTTGTTAAAAAGGAAGGGCATTAACGTTGATATGAAACAATATGGGTAAAGAAAAAGACATTTCTCCAAGTAAACACTTGAAACTATTATGTGAAGTTATATATGTTCAACACCTTATATAAATAGTTGAGATAATAGCTATCACTGGTTGATGGGTGCAAACACAATAAAACAAATCAACACATACCAACTTTAAGTGATCCTTATGACAATCCTTAAGGTTGGTAATTTGGTATTAGTAGATCGAGATTATTTACAATAGTTAAAACAAGGGGTGTGTCACATTGTGGCCTTGCCATTTACATTATAAAGTATCTTCAGGCAGAAAAATAATTATGGAAACTCAAATATTTGACCATGCAAAAATATAATCTTCAAAAATCCTCTAAAAGAAACCAAAATCCTTCAAGATATTACAATTCTATAAATAATCTAAAGTTTCAACACAAGCCAAAATATCATCTTTCCAAAATCCTCGTATAAAAATAGACCTATTACTTAGGGGCCAAAATCACTTAAGCTACTGTACTCTATAATGAATCTAAACACAATATCCTTGCGTTGGTAGGCAAGGCCAACAAAGCATTGGATATTTATTTTTTAATTAATAAACTTACATATTCATTATATTCATTTCAAGTTAGTCCAAATGTTATAATTATATATTAAAATGTTGCAATATAAATACAATGTCACATATTGATTTTGTTATTAAGTTTTGGTGAGGTAGCATATGGTCCGTGCACATCTAAATATTCAATTCTTCTCATGTTGCTAGGCAAAATGTATGCCTCATTTTTTAAAAATTTAAGGTTCTTTAACCAAAAGTTAAAAGCACAAAAAACTAGATGAAGGTAGATCAACCCTTTCTATATGGCTTGATTGTCACCTACAATTTTTGGTAATGACTTGCCTTCCTTTTACACCTTTAGATGTAGCCTTTATTTTGACAACATGTTTCCTTCAAATACCATCAAGCAACCATAGAAGGTCAATTTGTCTTTTTGAAATGGTGCCCTTAAGGAGTGCTTATAGTGTTGGTAAAACAAATCAATTGTTTCAATTTTAATTCGAAGTAACCCATGCAAAACCTACAACAAGGTTCATAATCAACCTGGAACCATAACCACTTGAGCACCAACATTTACAATTGGAAAATCAAACCCCAATTATAATATGTTCTTAAAGTGGAACTAGAACCATAATCCAATTCAAGAATGGGATGGAATTTGGAATTTGATCATTCTTAACCCAAAAAAAAAGGGTTTTGGGTTTATTCCAAGGTTTAAGGTTTATCGTTTTTTTTTTTTTTTTGTGGGTGTTTTTCTTTCAGTGTTCTTGTTCTTCATGTTGTTTTTATATAGATTTGTGACCACTAAAAGGCTTCTGATTTTTATTGTTTAAGGTGATGAGTGAGTGAACATACTCCATTGGTTACAATTTATTAATGTACCATCTTGTGAGCAACTTTAATTGCATGGAGCTACCGGTTCAAATTTTGTTTGGCAACACAATGTTCTAGTTGTATATGGTGACAACTTACAAGCATCCTAGGTGCATTATTTTACTTCTTGCACATGGGAGATCCTTCTAGTGTGTTCAATTGGTGGTTATGTGATTTTTAAGATTTATGGGAAGGATGGTTAATGTCTTGTGGTTCCAAGGAGGAAAGTGAGTATTGATAGTAGGAGGTTCTATAATTTGCTGATGAAATAAATAAATAAAATTTTGTGAATGTGAAGGGTAACATGCAAAAGTTATGTTAGGGAGAAAGTTTTTTCATGTTGTTTCTAATTGGGTGGTAGCAGATCATACAATTGGACTTACTAATAAAAAAAATGTCATGGGGTTTTGAACAAATAGATTTCTAGCAATGTGATTATAACTTACTAGGGTTTGGAACAAATAGATCTCTAGCAATGTGATTATAACTTACTATAATGAACATGAGGGTGGAGGCAGAGTTTACACATGTGTGGGTAATTTTTTTTTAATGTTTTTTTTTAGTGTTTGTGGTGGTGAGATTGGGTTGACAGTTTATAAATCACATTCCATGTGTTCACAATGTGTCCAAGTTTTGTTAATTTTTTGAAATGTTTTTGTGAATGTAGGTGCCTTAAAATAAGGTTAGGTTGAGCCCACAAGTTCAATGTCCTTGTTTAGGGATAGGGTTTGGTTGCCCCATATTTAAGACTAAGGTTTATTATGGAGGTGACACATGATTTTGTAATTGAAAATATGACCAATAAGAAGTGCCAATGGGGTTACCAAGCAAAAGGTGTAGTTTAGACCACCCACATCATCATCTAAAATGGATTCTTCAATTTTTGATAATGATACAAATTTGATCCAATCCATCACATCATTGTTGTGGGACATGGAGAAGGGTCAAAACACGTAACTAAGAGCCAAAAAGGTCATTAGATGTTAGACATAATCAGTCGAAATCAAACATTTATTTTTTTATTACCATTTAAATCCATCGTAATCATGGCAAATTAGTCTTTTTCCCCTCATATGAATGTCAAGGAACTTATAATTAAAAATCCTTTGATCCAATTTTAAATTTTAGTTTTAAGTTAAGATGTTTGAAAATGTACACCTACTACGTCAGATGGAATCAATTTTGCAAAAGGACTCATATAATAAAAGAATTTTCATTGAAAAATATATGGATGATAAAAACATATTAGCCACATTCAAAAAACATTCATACTTTTTAAAATGTGGAATTTTAAAACTTAAAAATTCAAAGAATGTTTCAAAATTGTTTCAGAATTTCAAAGCTTCAAAAGTTTTTTACCACATATAAATGGGTTATAATGTACATGATATATGAAAAAAAAGGTTATATCTTAGAATATAATAAAACTAAAAAAATGTGAAATTTAATTTTTGGCGATGACTAAAATTTTGATCATTTTTCAAGATGAAACATTGAATCTGTAAGGAATCTACACACTTTTCACATGTATTCAATAATGAATAACAAAAAAAAAGTGATGCATTGCGGAACATTTAAATATTTTTTACAAGTTACAAAAAAATTCGTTCAAAAATTCATTTTCATGTAAATTTTGTTTTTGGGAAAAAATACTTGCAATCCTTTTCCAAAGTAATCCTTTTAGCTCCTGATTACAAGTTTTGACCTAGGACATTTGTGAAACACCAAAAGGTCATGTTGGTATTTGAGAATTATTGGCACCATCAAACTATATGATTTCATATATGAATTTGATAGTTGTTGTGATATGTAATAAATGCACAATCCCCAAATATTCACACCTTTCATGGCATGAAAAATTTTGTTCCAACATTTAAAAGGGTTGCATATGGATGATTACCATGAGTTTATGTGTGCCCATGAGGTTGAGATCAAGGAATGGTGACTATATTGGTTGCCCAATTGTGTTTCCATTGCTAGAAGGACTAACCCCATGTGATATGTTGATAACTCCCAAAAGCAATTTGGTTAATTCCCAATAATCCAATAAGGTTTTTTTCACCTCATTAAACATGTAAGGTTGCTTTAAAATTGGATTATTGTCCTCCATAATCCATCAATTGAACCTAATTCTAAAAGATTGTATGAAGCACCTACATGAGGTGTTTGAGAGGTTTAGCAAACATGACCTTAAGCTTCATCTAAACAAGTGTTGATTCTTCCACACTTAGGTGGATAACCTAAGGCATGTCATTTATCTAGGTGGGTTAGGGGTTCAAAAGGCCAAGGTTGAATCCATTTCATAGGTTCCCCAATCATCAAATGTTAGTCGGTTATGAACATTTTTGGGCTTCTGTAACTATTATTGGCATTTTTCAAATTAAGGATTTAAGAACGTCGCCAAACCTTTTATTCAATTCATAAGGATCAACCTAGAATACATCTCAAATGAAACATAAAAGTAAACATTTTAAAAATTGAAAACATGACTCACTTTTGTGACCATTTTATAATGACCCATTTGGGGGCAACATTTTTGATTGCATAAGGTTAACAATGGTATGTAATTACCCAACTTGACAATGATGGCCAAAAGTTTATGGTGGCTTATGTTAGTTTGTTCAACAACAAGACAAAAGCAAAATATAGTTTGTATGAGGGGGAATGTTTTACTATTGTTTGGATTGTTTTATCATTTTGATGTTATTTTTATGGTAGTTCCGTTCACACTAATTACAAAACGCCAGCCACTTAAGGTTTTGATGGAATCAAATTGTCTCACAAGAAAGTTTATTAGGTGGGCCCTTATCATCCAAGAATATAACTTTAACATAATTCATTAGGTTGGTAGGGTTAATTAGGATGCTGATAGATTAAATCAAAACCCAAATTCCAATGAGGAGGATACCATAAAGGTTCATTGGCATGTTGACATTAATTTGGAGGTTATAACAAAATAACATGCCTTTATATACCTATGTACCTTTTGGGGGTGTTCTGGGGATGGACTTATATTAATATGGGTAACATGGAATTTCAACATGTGGACATTGAACTGGAGGGTGATGGTGCCTTAGACATGTATGAGGATGCATTTGTTATTACATATTTACAAACATGTGAAGTTCTAATTAAATTGACACCCAAGGAAAGTGACCAAGTTGTGCATAGGGTTAAGTGGTTCAAGTGGAAATGCAATTCCTTCTTACAAATGTTGATGGATGCATGAATGTGGGTTGTGCCTTGCCCAAAACAATGTGAAGGCGTTGTTAGAAAAATTGGGTCATTTTGGGGTTCAACAAACCTATAGTTTATTTTAGGCATAATATTGGTGGCAGGGGATGCAATTGTAGGTTCAATAGTTTGTTTATCAATGTGTGGTGCGTGATCAAGTGCAAGCGTCATGTAATGCGCCTACATTTCATCTACTACCATTCCTTGTCATGGGGTTTGATTATTGGTGGAGTTTGGATTTTGTCAACCCAACAAATTTGACAAATTACACAATATTAGTTATGTTGCACTTTAGCCACATAACTAAATTGTTGAACACATAAATACATTGTGTTATGTCACTTTCCATGGATGTGTTCATTGGCCCCAAGTTTTTATATTCGAGCTAGGTGATTTTACACTTGCAGTAAACAACACCAATTATGATGAATGTGACTACATGGGTGTTGTTTTACATGTGCAAAAGGTTCTACCATCTTAAATGTCTTTGTTGGAAGGTTGAGATGGTTAAACATGGAAGGACCATGTGCATAATTGGAATCAATTCAGTCATTTTCCCAATGCGAATGGCTGAATTGATTCATCTTTAGTAATGATCCTTATCAACCTACGATGTATGTTGTGTGGGCAATCTTTAAAGGCCACCACTATGTTGACTTGTGATCAATATTCTTGAAGGTGGCATATGGGATGTCTTGTGCCACCATCTTAAAGGTATTGGTCAAAAAATGGTTTTGTCCTAGACACACCAAATATATATATATATATGTTCTTATGATTGTGTAGTAAGATTATCCTAAGTTTTTCCTTCATGATGATTCACACTTGGCTAAATATTTGGGGGGATTATAACTAGGTGATTAACAATGGGCTAACATTTGGATTTGATCGACTAGTCCTCTCACCTTAGAATAGGTGTTTATTGATTGTGGATTTCACAACAAGTGTTTCCTACATTATTATTCGGTTCTAGTGAACCTTAACCCCAAATAAGATGGTGTTTTAAATATGATGTGCCAATCAAGGTGTTTTTATGTTATTTTGTTTGGTGTGTGGACAATGATAGGTGTAGGTGTTGATTTGGTAGCACACAACAACTATTAGGAATGTTAGTTTAATTATTAAGTTGAATCGTAATTAGGATAATGATAAGTTGGGTTAGTGTTGTCAATTGTGTTTTAATTTGGAGCTAATTCATGTGTGAATGAGGTTTAAACTATTTAATGTTTGCATATATAATCCCGAGTTGTGGTTTAATCTCAAATCACCAAAATTCTAAAACACATTGTGTTTTTTGTTTTACAATTTTTATGTGTTATGTCACTTTTCTTTTGCCCTTGGTTTTGTGTGTTGTGATTTTTCGTTTAATGTTTTGAGTTTGGATTCCTATTTGTTGTAGGTGAATCTTATTTTTGTTTAGGAATGATGCTTAGTTTGGGTGTTTTAATATTATTTTGTGTTGTGCATGGACAACGATAGGTTTAGGTGCCAATACGATAGTGAACGACAAGTTATTAGTCTATAACCAATTTTTTATTGACAAATTGAAAATTATGTTATTCACCACAAGCATTTAAACACAACACACCTTGCAAAAATTACCATTGTGACTCTAAAAGGGAACCATCTTAGGTTGCATTTACTTGGAGAAACCCCATTTAAGCCATTAAAGGATGACCTAGACTTGAATAATATGTGCACAAAATTATAGTTAAATGTTAGGTGAATCCCCTCAATAGGATTATGATTTTAAATGTCTTGTAGAGGCTAAGGTGAAGTATGGAACTATTACCTTGCAACACTCTAGGGTGACAATAGAATGTTCCATACACAATATTGAAGATCATGGTGCCAAAAGTTATCCAAAATATGGCAATGTTTAGCCTAAGTATTGGAAGTGTGACAAAGTTCATAAGATAGAAGAATGTGGTATCAAATGTACCCAATGTGGTGCATACGGACATACTAAAAATCATTCTTATTTAAAACCAACAATAAAAGAAATAAACTCTACTTCAACAACCAACTATTTAAAACTACAATGGCCTTAATGTCACATCTTTGGAGTTGGCAAGGTACTTAGTAAAAGACTGCCCACTATTAGAGAAAAGGTTTTGGTAGACAAGGTTGCATAGTTTGAATAACATCCTTGAAAGATTGTTGAAAGAATCGAAGGCTTAAATAATCCAAATTTTTATCACATTTCATGAAGGACGATGTTTATTATAATACTTAGGGAATCAAAGTTTTTTCATTACAAAAAAGAAACCATGTCTTTTTTGCAAGTACTATTGTGACTAGACTAATTGTATAGTCAAGGTTAATCATGTCCATTTTGACTAAAACGACCAATTATATCTGTTTTGACTACAATCAAAAGGTAGGTGTGTTTGTTATGACTAACTAAAATTAAGTATATAATCAAATCAAACAGAATGTTATACATGTGGTAAATTTATCACTTATGTGAATTCCAAACCTTAACTAGCATGATAGAAATAAGTCATTCATACAAATGACTATAATATTATGTTGTGATGTCACATATGTAGCTAGGTACCCACATGAGGTGGTACCAACCTACCTATCTTTATATTACCTACACCTATGTTGCTATGTAAGTATTTATATATGTAGGTACCTACTTATTCAAGGCACTTACCAAATATATAAGTAGGGATGTAGGTTGGTTGGTACCTATCCACTTGGTCCTACCAAATCAAATTTTAATTACACTATGTAGGTACTTAAATACCTATTTATTTGGCACCAATGAATCAAATTTTAATTTCATAATAATTATCACATTATTATGCAATTCAAAATAGACACATGTGTGTTCATATTTTTTGCATTGAGCATATTTGTGACCACACAAATTGGTGGTTGGATGGTTAAGGCCTTGGAATGTGGGTAACAAGGTGAAGGTTCAAACTTCACTTTGGACATCTTATGATCATGACTAAAAAAAATATCATGATGACATGGTAATAAAAAATAAAAAATAAAAACTTGTGAAAGGTTGGGTAAGCAAGCCATGTGGTCAAATTGTTGGTTTCCACATATACTAATTAATATTGACAAATTAATTATAACTAATTATATTTTTAAATATTTTAAAAAGTTAGTAGTGCCATGTTAGTTAGCATACAATTCATTTAAGTCATGTGGGACAAATATTCAATATTCATATTAATTTTAAAAAAAATCTTAATAGACACAACATGTGGCATTATACATGTGATCTAACACAATAGTCACTTCAATCAAGTTGGACATGCTAGTGTGTCAGTTAGATTTCAATAAATTGTTGTTTGAAACCATTTATCCATTTTGATTGAAGCAAAATTTGTCCATTGTCTATTGTGACTAAAAATTCCATTATAAAAGCTAGCATAAAGATATGTTTTGTTGTAATGCACAAAGGTTTGGTGAAAGTTGCATATAGATGCAAGAATAAGCTAAAATCGAACAAAGGTGAATGTTGTCCACGTAGCCATGAAGATGGAACCTAAGGTGAACCTCATTGTTTAGGAAATGATAAAAGATTGTTATTATTTTCTTTCATGTTGGTGTTCTTCACATTGGTAAGTTCATTTTCATGGAAGCCTTACTGCAAGAAGATGAAGATGTCATTACTAAGCAAGTGGGCTTTTGGAATTCGAAAATGATAATATGAAATTTAGATACATGTTTATTATTGGGATTAGTTTTTTTCTAGTTTTGATTTTGTTTAGTTTAAGTTGTCATTTTCATTACTAATTTTTTTTTGTCATAGATGTTGAAATGATGTCTAGAGTTTTCTTATTAGAACAATGGTTATCATTTTATGATATGCACAATAGATGTATGAAACTAGTTGAATAATTGCTAGATTTATGGGGATATTGGAATGATGATGTTTAGGAAAATGTCAGTTTTCTTGTTTCTTATGTCACATTGTGTTGAGTTGAAAGGTAGTTATGTGTGTGTCGGGGATGTTGGGAATGCTAAGGCTTTGGGTTTTTGCAATTGCCATGGTATTGGAAGGTGTTGAGAGTAGAATTCAAGGGTGGCATAATAAACAAGTGAATGAAATCAAATGGCATGACAAAACTAACGTTCTAATCCATTAAGTACCAATTACCAATATAGTTTAGAAATAGTTTGTATTTGTTTGTTCATGTCAAAATGTTGTAATAAATTGACTTTGTGTGTAATGGTTATGGATGCAGTATTTTTGGTGTTTTGTGAATCATTTGCAAGCTACTTTTAGATTTATTTGTACTCAATTTTTTTAAATAAAAATTGCCATGAATTTGGAACATATGTAGATTAATTCAAATTAGTTGGAACCTAATTACTACCTGGGAACAAGCCAAACATAAACCATAAAAAATATATATTAAAATTATTTATTTATTATTGAAATAAATTTTTTAATAAAAAAACTTGGATCTAAACTGGTCTAACATTTTTGAACTTGGATTTGAACTAGGTCCCAATTTTTTTTAAGGAATATTTTTTTTTCCAAAACCAAGTTTGGAGGGGGGATATTGTGAAAATGCAACATTAATTCCTTCTTTTGACATAAATTCCCTTTCTTCATTAAAATTTTTGCCTAATTTTGCCTTATTTTTGGGGAGCACATTGTGTCACAAAGGTTCTGTCTACTTACTACCCTTTAAATCGTCCTCTGTAAATGCAGTCATTTTTGTAGGGTTTAGGGTTTAGAAGACCATCTTACCATATGCAAATATACAGGTCTAAAGTCCAAACCCATTTTCATGATACCTATTTGAAGGCTATACTTCATCCAAAGTACAATCTGTATGCCATTTTTGTGCTGCCCATGGACCGGCTCTTTATAACCCCATTCGAGCAGGTACCTCCTCAAAGGAAGAGGTTTCTTATCTCTGTTGAATAACTATGATTAGGTTACACCGAGTTGTGAAACCTTACCACATGGGCTGATTATCAATACATCTCAAACGAGTTTTGAAAACTTGTATACCATAGTAGCTTGGCAACTTTGACACATGTTTGTCGAATAATTAAATAATTAATTATGAAAATTTCATTTTGACAAATAGAATATAATCTTCATGATTCAATAATTTTCCTTCATAAAATTTTTTTTCCTTTGATTTTTTTCTTTTTTTTGGGGGCAAAAATTTCAACATTCTGAAAATAATATAATTAGTGTTGAAGCTGCCAAAGGTACTATTGGTATGAATTTTATGTTTGGAGGAATGGGAGTTAACCCTACTACAGGAGTGGCCTTTCCTGAGACAAAATACTTTATGATGTCACAGTGTATTTTGCTTGATTTTGTAGTTTCAAAAAAAAAATTGACTCAAAAAAATTAAAATTTCAAATTAGATAGATTGACAAAATTGCATGTACTACTAGATTCATTTGCACATTGTGTGTCCTTTGATGCTCCATTGTTAATAATCCACAACGTCTTGGCCACATGACAATTGCATTGTGTTCTTTTGTGCATTGAAAAAGCTTACTCTAAAAAGCTTACTCTACTACATACACCACACCACCACTAAGCTACTACTTATTATTACATCAGGGAGATATAGACAATTGATGTAAATAGGTAGGGTGTTCTTATGAAGGGCTATTAGTCCAGGCCAAAAACAGTGACAACCAATATTAGGAATATAATTTCCATGCAACCAATGAAAAGTCACGTCATGGAGTGAAGGGGCCTCCCCATTTGGCCATCCTACAACAAAATGGGGACATTTTATGGAGTTGTTTAAAAAAAATTGTGTGTGGCTGTGGCCATCACTAAAGGTGAGTTCACACTTGGTGTTAGAGATGCTAGTGAATTGAGTCCCTTAACATCATGTTAATCATTTAGGTTTTAAACCCTAGATAGTAGTGGGGGCTATCTTATGCCTATTGTTTAAGAAAAGGGATCTTGTTAAGGATATTAATATAAGCACAATATCCTTTGTACTCCTTACTAGTAGGTGTAAGATCCCTCCTTCTTGGGAGGGATATTCATGGATATAAAAGAAATGCACTCATCTGAAATACACTAGGAAATAAGTTATGTATGAGTGTATTTCGAGCATTTAGAGATAACTTAATTCCTAGTGTATTTGGAGGAACCTTATATCCCTTAATATCCATCCTATAAATGAACATGGATTTAACACCTACTATCTAGGAATGAAAATGACTTACACTTGTAATTAGGTGTAAGATCCAATTACCCACTCCTATGATATTCTAATCTAACATTTTTAGGGTTACGAAAACACTTGCCTCATACTTTACAATGGGTAAGGGCAAGGTGGTGGGGGTGGGGGGCATTAAAAGCTCAATTGTCGCAACCCCACTTTGAGGGAAGTGTGAGGTCGCCACTCACACTCTTGAAAATGAGACTTGGGAGTCTTCCGAGACTCACGAAAATTCAGAGCGCAAATGTAGGGGTCAAAACACCTTGTATTGAGGTGTTCTTTATATCGTTAGACGTCTTGAAGTGTAGATGTCCAAAATGGCTTCACATGAGCCATTTGGACATCTCTAGCATAAGTTATGGTTGAAAGAAAAGCCGGGAGTCAAACTGGTAGTTTGACTGTCGACCACTAAAAGTCGGGAATCGACCTGATTCCAGTGCGTGCAGGTCAAGTGTGACAAACCGTTGGAAAGTTCTCAAGGAGAGCTACAACTTTGGTTCAGACCTCGTCCCGATCCGAGCTTGGGGCGAGAAGTTATGAACGCCCAAAATCTCGGGAGTCCAAACCGGGATAGTTTTGGGACTTCACTTTGGGAGTCCTGGGAAAAATAACCATTTGGATGCAAGTGCGGCGGAGAGCTGTAGAGAATAGTATATGGGGGAAGGTGGTGGCTTCCCCCGAGTTTGGGCCGTGGTGAATCAAGTGAGTTTGAGGTCGCCCGTGGCTTGTCCCAACACTGAAAGTGTGTAGAATGAGTTCTAACCAACTTGTTGGTTGGATTTGGATGCAGGACCGAATAACTAAGTAAGCTTGTCCCTCTTCCTAGTCTAATCCCGGAGCTTTCAACATGCCCCTCTCACCCCCTTTAGTGTTGGAAGCTAGGAGCGTGTCCCGAGTCCTCCATACTTCCGCAACTTGAGTGACTTAGCCCCAACTTGGGACTAACTAGGGACTTGGGAGCGCGTCATTAGTCCTAGGCTTGTCATTTTGGGAAGTTACCCACACGGGGCTTAATTTTAGACTAAAAAAGTTTTACTTAAAATAGGGTTAAGAATTCTAAAATGTTTCAACTTAAGTAACCCATTAGGTAAAAAGTAGGTTCTATATGTAGGTAGATAGGTAAAAAAAAAGGTGACTGTTAAATAAATAGGTGTTAAAGGGTGAAATTATGACTTTTGATCATTATGGTTTCTTAGGAGATAAGATCGAGGGGGCAAGGTCAATGCTTTATTACTCACCATAAATAAACTACCCTCATTAGCTTACTTTACTATAACTACTCAAATAGTAAGTAAAAAATCATACAAATAGTAAAGGAGGAAGGTAAAGGTCTGTTGTTTAAATATAGACCTACCCTATTATAAGTAGTTTAATCCAAGGAGGCAATGGAAGAAAGTAGAGAAGGAAAACATGAAAAAGAATAAAATATGATAACTTAACTACTTTCCAAGGTTTCACAATACCTTCAACTCCCCCTGATGTTGCTTTATTGGGGTATGCAAACTTTATACATCCACTATTCCATCTCCATGCCTATAGGCCCTGAAGTGGCTTTGCTTACCGCTTGTAGTTGTTCAAAAGACTTCTTCCATTGCTATTTACCATCTATAATTGTTTTATTCTCTCATAGCTAGTGCTTACTACATGTAGTAGAACCTTTCAACCTACAAGTGGCTACCTACTAGTTTTCTCATTTTGATTTCTACCCTTGATATGGGTTGCTACCTTCATGTGACAACCAACTACTTACCTTTCCAGAGGCTATTAAATGGTATGCCTATTGCTCTCTCTATTCTAAAAACAATGTAGATTACCATTTCAAGGGAATAGACTTAATTGTACATTCTCCAACTGACCTACCTTTCACACTTATTAGTAGAATAAAAGACACAACATAAGAGATTCAAGTCCTTCAACCATCTTCCATTAAATCACACACATTGTACATACACATTCTTCCATTTTTCACACATTTTACAAAAGTATCAAATGCCATAGAAATCCCCTAACACTTTATTTAATCCTCCTTCTCCACAAACCACACAAAGCCCACATTAACCCCTAAAAAATAAGGCCCTTATCTTAATTCCTTATTAGAAATCTCTTAAATGATTGGGTGGATTACCCTCCAACCATTTACTAACTCGAGTTACTTAATCCCACTAGCTTCACCCCTTGAATAAGGGATGATAAGTCTACCATTAGTATTAGTTATTAAGAGGCCTATATAACTAACTAGTCTATAGATTTTTACATGTTAACAATAAGCATGGTTTATAGTATATACATAGGTAAGGGCTATTTTTACTACCTACCTACTAACAACCCACACCAAGTTTGTGGGTTGTTTATTAGTATGTAGTAAAAGAAACAATTGAACTAACCACCATGGTAATTGGTTAAGGAACTATAACCCAATAGAAAATTGTTGTGTGATTAGTTCCCATTAATCCTTCGTGGTGTGCTAGTGGATGTTGTTGGTTTCATTATGGTAGCTAGCCACCCATTGCCCATTATGTAATGGTCAATCCAATGATGATACCCAAGGATCCCTAGACATTGCTTTGCAAATCACAAGTAGCCAAATGAATAATTGTATAATGTTATGGGCAAAAACATTGCTAACAAATCCAAAGAAGGTGATGGAGTTTTAACTATTTATGTGACTATAATTTATAAACAACTAACCTTGTTTTTTTGGACATATTGTACTAGTACCATGGCAAGTTCAATATGGAAGTGTCGAATAATAATTTTATTTTGAAATTTCCATTATGAAAAATAAAATATTCTAAAAATATGCTAAAAGACTTTTTATTTTCCTTCACAATTTTTTTTAATTCCTAAAAATGTTGACATTTTCTGAAATTAATATAATTAGTGTCAAAGTTGCCAAATTTCCTTCCAGAATGTGACTTATAACGACCATAGAGGCTAGACTCCATCCTATTGTTTCAAGGCCATACAACCAATTTTGGTGTCTTATTTTTCAAGTAGGGTTTAGGGTTTTTAAACCCTACTTCTTTTAGACTTTTTCCAAGTTGGGACAAATTGGTCCATTTGCCAATTCTATGTTTAGGTTTTCCAATTCCACTTGTGATGGGTATTGATAGTGGGGAACATTGTAATTAAGGGCATCCACAATGGGGCAGACTTGCTAGGGTTTGGAACAAGCCCTGGTAGTGCCCCTTTCCACCTAACAAAACAACACTTGCCTTACTAAACTTGATGTGTTCTCGGTTGGAACTTGACCTCTCATGTTTGTACCATAATAAGAAACTTGATTTGGTGTCTTATTTCAAATATGGTTTAATGTTCTTTGCTTCCATAGGACCCATAATCAACTATTGGTTGCACTTTTGTTTCCATCATTCCACTTGTGATGCAAATTCATGGTGGGAAACATTGTAATTATGTGAATTGATAGTGGGAAACACCAATTATGCTTTTTATTTTTCATACCCTATACGCATTCAAAAAAAATCATGCCCCATTTTCCATGTTCTTCAAGCAAATTCACATAATTAATTCAAATATTTATTCTTTTAGCCTACCTCCATTCTTCACCCCCTATACCTATCCAAAAAAATTCATGCCCTAGTTTACAAGTTCTTCAAGCAATTTCACTTAATTAATTCGAAAGCTTATCCATTCAACACACCCTATATGTGCCTAGGAGTTCTTGTAATGATTCTATTCCAAGTTTGGAATAAAATTAACAAATAAAGATTGCATGTGTCTTGTAACATAGGGATATCCTTGCCATGCTTTGAGAACATGCAAGAAAACTTTAGACAAATGAGAAGGGGATAAAAAAAGTGGATGCAAAATGATAAGGCATAATAAATCTCACTTTCAATCCTTATTTTGAAAATTCTCAACTTTCAAACTATTAAAAAGAACAATACAACTCCTTCCCTCTCTTCGACCTTGCTTATTTTGTCATTGGTGAAAGAGAAAGATGCAACCTCATGTTATGTGATAAGGAGCACCTACAAACTTATTAGTAAGAAAGTGGATGATGACATTGTGATCATCATTGTGTAAGGAATAACAATGAATGATTATGCACCTTTCATGATCATTATGAAGATCCATACATATGATTATGGAGAAGATGCCAAATGTTTTAGATCTCATATTTAAAGTATCATGATTTTAAAAAAAAATTTGCATGAAGATTGAATGTCAAAAGTTTCTCCAAAGAAAGAAAATAAAATCCATTTGTTTATTAAGAAATGATGTGAGTGCCTTAATTTTAACTAGTAAAGGAATACCAATTACCAAGGGAATGCCAACTTCAAAGATATACCACCTTCCTACCTACCTATAAGGAAATATACAAAGCCCAATGGTCAATAACAACCTAAGCTTAACTATCCCACAAGAATGGTTAAAATAGCTAAACATTTTTTATAATTCACACTATATGAAACTTCTAATTTGCCAAATATTTTCTTCTAAATGGAATGTTTGGTTGCAACTTGCAAACTCAATAAAATCTTTACAACGAACCATGTTAACAACAATTGTCTTGTGCCAAACACTCCTCCATATCCATTTGTGGAATTGGGGTTACTCACCATGTTAGGTATTCATTATGGATTTTTTTTTTGCAATAATTTGTTGTTGGATTCTATTTCATATGAACTAGGTTTTGACTTTTTCACATCTAGGGAATTTGCCTCCAAAGACTGGCATCAAAGTCTCATATTAGATGTTATAAATTTTATAAAAAACAAAAACCACAAGACATCATTTGATTTGATGTCAAAGCTTGTGCTTCCATTTTGTGTGTTGGGCTTAAATTTTTACATTGCAACACCAAATATCTAAAAGCATGTGAAAACCATCAATAAATTGCATTACCTCCCAAAGTTCCATAATAAAAGAGGAGTGTAAGACATCCTCACACTTATAATCCTTCCTTGAATTCATGTTTATCAAAAAAATAATTTATTTTCTACCTCTTCTTTGTCAATTTCACTCTCTTTGTTGACATCCCAACAAATGTATTTTCAAGTATAATACAAACTTGGTAACCCTATTGTAATTTTCTTTTTCCTTATACACAAAGGGGTGGGAAAAAAAATAAAATCTTAAAATAAGACATGGCTAAGGGGAAAAAAACAATTAATTGGGGAGGGGGGGTAGATTTGCCAAAAAAATGATTATGGAAACTTCCCAAATTTTTAAAATTTTGGTTCAATTTAAGATTGGGTTTAGTTTTCTTTACATTTCACCCAATTAGAATTTTAAAAATTGTAGCATTATTTTTTTGCAAATATTGCACAACACACAATATAAAGATTATGTATTAATTGAGTTATATTGTATACCCAATTAAAATAAATAATTTACCTAAAAAAAAGGCTTGATTGTTGTTTTGTTAAAAACTTGTATTCATATGTAGCTAAAGAACTTAAGTCTATTTGAAAAGGATAGTTGCTCAATCTAAATTTGGGTTTCAAGTTCAACAAGAAGCCAATAACATGGTCCAAATTCAAAAAAAAAAGAATCAACAAAATTTTGAACCTTCAATCCAAATACCCTTAAACCTAACCAAAAATCAATTGAAAATTTCATTTGGAGAACCTATTGAATATTTTCAATTTCCTAACATTGCTTTATACATAGACAAAAAGACTACATTTACATCTTGTGAAAGAAAAGGGTCACCCCAAACTACTTGGGAATGTAACTTTTCAAAATTAAAAAAAAAGAAAAGATCATTTTTGGTTTACATATTGAATGTTGAGTGTTTAAGTCATTCCTTCCTTGCATAGGAACAAATTGGGCAATGACATTACCACATTATAACAATTGGAAAGTGCATACTTTCCAAAGAATTAACAATTGGATACCCCCATTTTAAAGCCATGTTTTTGAGAGGAGATTTTTGCACAAAAGGCATCAAGGGAATTTTGTAATGTATTTGGAGATCACTTCATATCCATGAGTATCCAAACTAGAAAATAAATGGGATATTACATATGCTCTTTGATTTTGAAGGATATTTTATATCCTTCGCATTTAAAAAAAAAAAAAGTATGAATCCTCCCCCTCATACACCTCATGATTTAGTATTTACATATGTTATGTTCATGATAACCTTCATCTTGTGATTTATGATAAGACATGTTGCCCATATAAGGGGACATGCCCAAAATGTGGGGTTGGATTTAACTATTGTTTCAACTTAGGCCCCTTATTTTGAGACCGCCCATGCCCTTGAACTTTACCTTGCACAAAATGTTAACATGCTTGGTTTAGGATATGTGTAACATAGACACATTTTTCCACAATGCATTTTCAATCATGTTCAAGAAAACTTGCAAAAGTAGAAGTAACTTGAAAATGTGTCTCATTGTCATATTAGCTTATAATTTGTTTTTAGAAGAACTAAGAGTTTAGAGGAAAGACTCATTATTGGTTTTTGTGTTAGTAGGGAAGTAGCATTTGTTCACTAGTTTTAAGTAATTTTAATGTGAGATTAGTTTCATCACTTTCACTTCGCATAGATTCACCTATCATTGGTGTTTATATTTTCATTATTATATTGATAAAAAGAGACTATGCAAAGATTAAATAATATAGTATTAGAAGTAATGTTAACATATAACATGTGGAATGCCCATAAAGTAAATAAGTGATATGTAAAATAAAGTCGGTCACTAAAGATTTAGTCCATACCTTTGGTTATTTATTGCATGTGGATATGTTGAAGATTAAGCCATGTCTTTTAGGATTGAGTTTTGAGGTGTTCAACTTTGGTTCCTTAATGTTTTAATCATGACATGATATATCATTGTGTTATGATATGAAATTCTTTGAGCTTTCAAGGTTAGATTGTCATTGACGATT
>Ga0116229_10007039_pt1 | contig 17930 bp, 16 predicted proteins | sample S1TSphgellanicum_3_FD_87313 | JGI IMG/M metagenome (GOLD analysis project Ga0116229, IMG submission 87313) | Host-associated microbial communities from peat moss isolated from Minnesota, USA - S1T2_Fc - Sphagnum magellanicum MG | ecosystem: Host-associated > Plants > Peat moss > Unclassified... | reverse complement strand
GTGGAGGCTACATCCGAATGGCACATTTTGTTGGGACTCCCGAAATGGAGTCCCGAAATTGTCCTGGCTGGACTCTCGGTACTTTGAACGGCCATAGCTCCTTGCCCCAAACTCGGATCGGGACAAGTCCTGAACCAAAGTTGTAGCTCTCGTCGAGAGCTTTCCAACACCGTGTTGCATTCTTCAAGATGACGTCGGGAAGAGGTCTATTCCCGACCTTTAGTGGTCGGAAGTCAAACTACCAATTTGACTCCCGGCCCTTCTTTTGCCCATAACTTGGGCTGCAAATGTCTGAATTGCCAATTCGAGGCCATTTTCGATATCTATGTTTCAAGACCTTTTCAATGACACCAAGAACACCCGAATGTGAGGTGTTTTGGGCCTTGTTGTCGAGCTCTGAACATTCAGGAGTCCCGGAGGACTCCAAACCTCCAACTTTTCCAAGTGTTGGGCTTCACCCCCACACTTGGCCAAAGTTGTATTTTTTTTTTTTCTAATTCCCATAAATTCCATTTGGAATTCACTAAGCTTATCGAAATCGTGGAAACAAGAAGGCTGAAGATTTTGTGAACTATGAAAACTTAGTGGATAAACATGTTGGAGCTTTTGAAACGAGTGATGGTAAAATACAAAACATTGATTGTGAAGATGTCATAGGATAATGTTTCAATTGTTCAAGTAAGGCTCAATCTAGACCTCCTTTGTGATCTTCACATGTTGTTGGGCTTGTTTTGTTTACTGCCATTATTGGAGGCAATGAATGCCTTAATCAAATTTGCACAAGGGAAAGACATTTTCTTTTGTGACTTCATGGTAGTTGTAAAGATCTGCGAAGCAAATCTTTATATGATGTATTTAGTTCCATCCAGTAATATCAACGTGAACATTTTCAAGTGTTTTCAGATGTGGTGGAAAACAGTTCTACCACAATCATGTAGGACTAGGTTATTGACCTCAACAACGATATAAAAACACTTCCTTTTTGTATAACTGGTCACAGTTATGTAACTCGCATTTTCAATTTGTTGATTGGGGCTAAACACCTTGTATGCAAGGCCATTTTTAAAACATCCATCATGCAAGTGAGAGGTTAGTGTTCTACTACAATTGACATCTTCATCACTAAGTTGGATTGACACTTTGTGGATTCTAAGTTGATGAATGCCTTTGGCATTGTGTATCCACAATTTTGGATGTAGCCTAATGCAAATTTTTCTTTCTCTTTACATATGGTTATCATAAAGAAGCATTATTGTGAAGCAAAGAAGGTGAAACCTTCACTACTACAAGTTGCAAAACCTTTGGATGTTAACCTCTTGGATTTGCAGATGTGCATATTTAAGTTCACCATGTAAACACAAGCACCAAAGACTATGGCTAAACCTTTTGATATTAATCCAATGACCAAGTTGTGGGTCACAATTAGCAACAATGCCTTACTCACTCAGCGGCTAAGTGAATATTTGAAGTTGGCTGAGATTGCAATGGTATCAATGTTTGGACTTCTAAAAAATGAATGAATTTTCTCCATGCTTACATTCATGAAAAATAAGTTGCGCAACAAGTTTGGTCTGCATTTGGACACATGTGTCTAAATGTTTCCACAAAAGTTTTATATACAAAAAAAATTCCCTTATCATGAAGCTATTACAGCTTGAAAGGATTAGAAAGTCCGAATTGGTGTTACTTCTTAGTAGGTTTTTTTCTTTTCACAACACAAAATTCAAATGTTTTTATTTCCGTGATCTGGACAAGTTTGGTGATTATGCTAGTGATTGAGCTTGGTTTCCTATAAGGTTATGAGGTTTATTGACATTTGGGTGTGGTGGGTCGGACTTTGAGTTGCATTGGGCAAAGTTTGATATGAGATTGGGGTTTAATTCCCCCTCAAAGTGTGTACAATTTGTGTTTAGTTTTTAGGTTTGCTTTTGCAACAATGTCACTTATGTCTTTGTTTCTCCTTCCTTTTCATCCCAAGATCCACATTTTGCATTGGCTTTTTTGGTGGGTGCTAGTTAGACTTATTTAAAAAATTAATGGGTGCCACTTTAACTTTTTTTGTTAAAAAAAATGAATAGCCACTTTGGGCTATCTTGAAAAATCCATGTTGGCCAAAAGTTGAATAAACAAATGTCCAAGAAGCCAATTAACCTTTCAGCCATATTACATAAGATGCCAATTAAGCATATTCAAGGGTAATCATGTTACCACTCATGCACATTTTATAAAAAAAAACCATGCCCTAAATATCAAAGCCATACTTGAAACATAAATACAAAAATGTTATTTGCAATTATTAAACACATTTGTATTATTGGTCAAAATTTCTTAAATAAGTTCACCTCAAGTTGAAATGATCATATTGTACTACCAAATTCCAATTAATTACTAAAATGACTAAATATACCCATTACCAAACAAAATTATATGAACATTCATCAAACATATCTAGATAATTTTCTTATTTATCTATTTTTTTAATAGTGCATTACCCATGTTTCCTCAAGATTTTCAAAACCTCCAAACAAAATAATCAATTATCAAACATTCAATAATAAACAGTTTGTTGCACAATTAATAACAATGAAAACAAAAATCATTATGTCTACATTGTATTAGAAGGTCATTCAATTACTAACCTCCATTTAGTTATGAACATGTTTATCATATGTTATTTTCAAAAATGTCTACCAAACAAGAAATTAAGTACCCAACAAAACAAAATAATGTGTGTTAAAAATGTATTCATCTCAACAAAGATAAGCACCAATGATGGGTGTCAAACATATGCTTATTGTAATGAAGATTAACATTAACAAAAAAAATTAAAATCATCATTGATTGTTACGTGTACATGTGATTGGCCTTGAATGTTTGTTCATGAAATCAATGTTGGTTTAAACAACTTCACAAAAGTCATTTTTGGATCAACAATGATTTTTTGGAATGTTTATTTGCATTTTATCTCACATTTTGTTTGGTTTCTCAACTTTCACATAACTTTTCACAATTTTTGACATAAACATCACAATAACCAATAAAATAAGTAGTTGATGTGCAAAATGAACATCAAAGTTAAATGAAAGATGATCCTTTCATTGGTTCCTTCCAAATCAATGTTGATTTCAGAATAAACAATGATTTCAAAGACATAAGCAAAGATTTGACACTTATCACTAGTAGAAAAATTGTCTTTTGCAACTTGTCTTATGTAACTAAAAAATCTCGCATGCAACTATTTTGGAGTTGCATGCAACATGTGCAATTGCATGCGAGATTTTTTAGTTGCATAAGACAAGTTGCAAAAGACAATTTTTCTACTAGTGCATGAATGAAACAAATGAAAATCAACATTAGGTAATTACTAAATATACATGTGGTTGGACTAAAACATTTGCTAATTAAATCAATGTTGATTTAAAAAACAATTTCCATGAACTCAATTTTTTTATAGCACTAATCTTTTGGACCATTTCCTTTGCACTTTACCACACATTTTGCTTGATATCTCAACTTTCACATGTGTTAATTTATTTTTTATAAATCACTATTCACATAAACCTCCATTACATAGGAAAAAACACAATGACAAACCATCTCAAACCATTTTGGTGGCATAGTAATGAACAATGATGAAGCATCATTCATACCAATTTTGCAAAAAATCTTGCCTAAACCCATTGTGTCTCATGAGTTCTTTTTTCACATGCATTACATTTTACTTTGTATCCACAAAATTAGGATTCATATGGGGAAACAATTTCAACTTGTATTTGATATCTGCTTATGAAAAAACTTGTGAAATAATTTGATATAAAAGGAATTTACTAAAACTTTATAACACAAAAAATGTGTTGTATACCATCTAACAAATTTGTCTTTGAAAAAAAAAAACATTTGATGAATGTCTTTAATTACAAAAAAATTAATTAGACTTCAATTGAAGTTCTTTTTCTTTTTCTTTATGTAAAGAAGGCCATTCCTCAAGTAGTTTGAATTCTCAAAAGTATAGTGTTATAAGCAATTTTGGTGGTGAAGGTTGTAAATGGGTTTTTAGAAATGAATGTTTTCCATACATTGGAAATGTCTACAAATCAATTTTTCACTTCAATTCACTTGAATTTGATTAGAACATTAATTTAACAAATTCAAGCTAAATCAATTAAACTATTTCATTTTTCTTTTGTTCACAAAAACCTTATGAAATTGTTTGGTGTAATCTTCGAAATTGTATGTTTTCAGTATCTTTAAAATATGTTTCAAGCTATCATTTTATTAAATAAAAAGAAAAGGAACAAAGCATAGGAAAGACCCACAAACATATAATAATATATTATAATAAGCTTTTGACCTAGATGGGTTAGGTGGCATCAATGGTAGCCAATAATTAAAATTGTTTACATAAAGTTGAGTGTATGAGAAATGATATGAAGACACATTGGGACATCCTATTGAACTAGTGATTTTTTATAAAAAATAATTACTCATAGTTCAAAAATGAAAACAAGAAATAATCAAATGGGTCAACAATTAATTTTGGTGTGATAGAAGCATAGGTTGTGCAACCTATTGTGTAATACCGTAGGACCAATAATGTGGTGAAAATATAAGAAAATCAAAAAATCATGACATGGAATAAGCACATGAAAAAACAATTATTTTTTCCAAAATACAAGTGTAAGGCTTTGTAAGGCTCCTTAATGTTGTTGAAGATGGAAATAAATTTCATTCGAAAGAAAGTTTTAACATTATGTTCATACTTCAAATGAATTGACCTTTTCCTATTAGAAAAGGTTTTTTTAATCCTTTTTTTGTAGGTGATTATATGGATGATGTTGATGTTGAACATGTGTTATTTGGAAATTACCCTACAGTGAATGAGTATGATAATTGTCATGACTATGGGGTTCAAAGGTAGAAAAATTAAATGGTGTTGTAAGTTATGAAGATGGATCATGTGATTAAGATTTCCAAAACAATCCCATGTATTTTACACAAGGTGCAACTCCTATTACCTGACCAACAATTTTCATGATGTGTAATGCACACAAATGTACAATTTTGAACAATGGTCAAACAAGAAACTAAAAAATAAATTTTGTTGTAATAATGTGCAAAAAGATTCTCCCAATGATGATGGTCATAATGGAAGTTGAAGAAGCCCATGTCATTTGTGGAAAATCTAATTGTTATTGGTGAATATAATTGCATTGTGGCAAAAAAGAGGTTTAAACTTCGGAATGCATGGCAATAACAATAATTGGGGATTACAAAACAAAAAACTTGACCTACAATTGTCAAATTGTTCTACAAATGAAAAAGGTAAAAACTCACAACCTACAACTCCAATTGGCCATGCAATTAATCGTGCATCTCTTTCGAATTAAACAAATATGACATAATGAATTCATGAAAAAATACAAGGAATAAGTTTTTTCCACATTACTAAACATGATGCTTGAAGTCCCCAACACCCATAACCACTCTAGACCACACCATTGTTGGTTGACTGACTAATGAAATTGAGGCTTCGCAAAATTTACTATTTCATCACCTCCTTCCCACATCAAAACACATGATACAACTTGAAGCATTTCACAAACCTTAATTCATGAACATGTCTAAGCACCAAAGTGATGAAACCTACCATAACATTCTCAAGGAACAAAATGATTACATGTATGAACACTACGCTAAAAATGTCATTACATAACTAATCCTATATGAGTACAAGTGGCATAAGCAACTAAAAATGACATTAACAACGGGTCCAAGTCAACTACAAATGGCATAAGTGACTAATCATAAAATGACATTTCTGACATAGTGGAGTGTAGTGTTGAAATATTTGAACGCCTCTTCAATTATATAGGTGTTCAACATGAACAAAAAATTAAGGTAACCCTAGCTCCCCATGCAACATGTATTACATAGTGTCAGATTATGGGAAAAAATTTATAGGTTGATTAATGTTAGAAATTGATTGCATGATGAATTAGGAAGTGATTTCAATAATAGGACAAGGACAAATCCAAAGCTTTGATTGAAAATCAACACAATAATATGGATTGAAGATCAAGCGATAAAATTCACATTATAAAGGACCATAAGGCACAACCTTCGAGGACTTGAACCGAGGTGGCCAAAATCCTCGATAAAAGACCTGAATTGAGATTCTCAGTACTCGGTCCAGACCTCGAGACGGACCTGAAATGAGGTTCCCAGAAAGAAAACCCGTTGGTGAGGACTTGAAATGAGGTCTTCATAGAGAAAACCCGTTGTTCGGGGGGCCAGGCGAGATGCCACGGGTGGTTGAAGTGGCGTAGCCATGGGTTGCCCTCACTCGTAAACAAAAACGTAACATCCAACAACATGATGATAACCATTAACAACACCATTCACTTAGTTGTTTTAGCTTTGGAGGTGAACCAAATATTCCACAACATGCACATTTTTGCATAAAGCTTGGAGGTCAATGAAATCCATCATAACCTTTACATAAATAATAAATTGAAAATACACCAGGGCTCATACTTGAATTAATGAATTAATGTAATACTTGCACCTTTCTCCCCATCCATTGCCCCTTCTCAATATTTATACATAGAGTCTTGATCCACCCAAAGTGAAACAAATGGATCAAAAACAAAATGAAACAAACATTTCGTGTAAATTTTAAAACATACACAAGTAGCAACAATGTTTTCCTCCTTTATGCAAAGATGACTCTTGATGGAAGCTTGGAGTAGTAATAGGTGGTTTTTTTGGTCACTTTGTTAATTCCATTTTTGGCAAATCTAATTTAATGAAATTGGGTTCAAAATTTTTAATATTCTTTCAAAGTAGTGAATCCCAAACAGAACCTTGCAAACTTCTTCATAGCCAAGAAGTTTTGAACCCATTGTTAAAGAAGGATTTATTGTGAAATTCAACCCCTTAGATATTGTTTTGCAACATCTGATTCCCCCATCCCGGACCATCTACAATTAAAATGGCTCCTAGATATCCATGATGTTGGCTTTTATTTTGACCTATATCCCATAATCATACTCATGGTGGATTTGATCAAAAAATATAATTGTTATAACATATAATTTGTATACTTTTTGGCCAAAAAATTGCACAAAAAAATTTGTTTTGCATGACAATAAAATCCGATCCTCCTAAAAATGCAAGTAAGGGTTTCTCATTAATGATGCCATAAGGGACCCCATTTTTTTTATAAGGGACATTAATTTCTTACTAAGGATTTAAAGAATTGGGATGGTGTCAAACCCCAAAACCTCATCATTCATTCCGCGACAGAATCGGCCTCTAAGACTCGTAATGTAATGGAATAGTCTGAAACCTTACTTCAGGGGGAATCAGATCATCGAACCCTAAAAACCTCGCCGTTCATTCCAAGACAGAATCGGCCTCTACGACTCGTAATGTACTGGAATCGTGTCAAACCCTAATTCAGAGGGTGGGGCATACGTTTCATCAAACCCTAAAACCTCGCAGAAGAATGTCTGAAGATGAAATGTGCTGAAGGAAGTTGCATGAAGGATTGGTGATGTTTCTGATTTTCATTAGGAAAGTCTGCTGTTGGAGGATTTGTTGAAGCGCTCAATTTGGAGGTATTCGAGTTTCTTGGCAAAATCTTCAACGAGCGATTTTTTTTGGCACAAGGACAATTTCGGGAGGAGTTGATGATGATGAAGTTCTGTTCTTCAGTGGTTGTCTGTTCTAAAGCTATTGATAAATCGCATTTGCCGCAGATGCATTTGTTCACCACTTTTCCTTGCGAGGCTATTACCATTTTCCTTGTGAGATTAGTTTTGTCGATACACATGTCAATGCTCGTGAAAGCGGAATAATAGCTTGTCAGGCTTGTTCACATTTGCAATCTGCTTCAAAGAATGTACAATGTCCAGGGAATCACCTCAATCTCAAAACTAATTCATGATGAGATGATTTTGGGTGAAGTGGATCAGGTACGAAACAACAAAGGAGGATTAGTGTTGCTGCAATAGAAACTTGGAGTTTGAGAAAGAAGACTTGATGTTTCTATCCTTAGACTCTTCACAAGAAAGGCAAGAAAACTCAAATTTAAAAGCTCCATCTCCTTCAGTTGCTCAAATTGGAGGCAATTCTAGTTGTGTCCTGCAAATGTTCCATGATGCCATTCATTCACGAGGAAGGGAAAAAATGATGAAGAGAAAAAGGAATGTCTTGCCACACTCTGCCAACAAGCATGATTTCTGCTGTAATCTGTTATTGATCCCCTCCAGGTCTCTTGAACCTGCTTTCCAAAGTAAATCTTGTCTTCCTTGTGGACCTGCCTTTTCCCGCATATATCTGCAGCTCCTTCTTCTTAGCATCTGAAGGAGATCTCATACCTGCAGGTCTGGAGTACAACTGCTCGAGTGTGCAACGCACACAAAGTAAAGATCTCATACCTGCAGGTCTGGAATATGATTTTTCTCATTTATGCAATGCACACTGATTGGATCGACAAAATGGGTTGACAATAACTGTTTGCATTCAAAGCTTGACAGCATTGACAGATGGCTCCTACACTATGAAATTGGTTTACCAAATCTCTCAGTTGCAGCAGCATAAAACCTGATTGTGCTCATACCTGGAGGATGAGCATGTGGTATCCATCAGTTGTGTCCACCATCACCGTTCTCTGTTTGGGATTTCAAGCTTTTTTGTGGCTGTGCTGTTACATTCATTCTTCATGTTCTACTCTTGCACGATATGACAGTTCGCATATATCAAATTCTTTATGTGACTTCGAATTTAGCAGCCAGTAATTCAGTTTTGCGCGAGTCAAATTCTTGTCAGTCTGGTTTCCCCTTCTACCTATATGCAATCAATTGTGAAGTTCACATCTGAAGTCATGAACAACAATTTTCTGTCTCTCAGAATTTGGCCCTCTCTTAAAAATCTTGATCATAAAACAATATTTCCAGTCCAAAACGGATTGTGCACCACATGTTGTGTGACCATCTTGTCATCTGAAGTCATGAACATCATTTTCCCTCTCAGAGATTAGTAAGAAATATACTTCACATCAAGTTCATCAAAAGAAGCTGACAAGCAACAGAGTTGCACATCAAGTTCATCAAGAGACAGCCCACAAGCAACAGAGTTGCAATTTACACCTTTCTTCTATCTCTGGTTTCTCTCTATTTGAGAAACAAAAACCATGTGAGAGACTAGAGAGAAAAACCTGTCTTCTCACCCGAGAATTCAGAAAAGTTCATACTCACAATTAAGACAACCAAAACAAGATTAAATCACTCAGAAAAACTTTCCAGATGAGTGAGAGAAAAGAGCATACTTTTCACCCTATTCACCAAGAGACAGTGAGAAACAAAATCCTTGTAAGAGGCAGGACCAAAACCCATAATTCTAACCCAATCCACCAAGAAACAGGAGGTAATGTTGGCACAATACAAGGCAAAAACATAGCAAATGCCATTGAATGCCCCAGCAGACACAAAACAGGGCCACTGTACCCTCATTTTAAACCCCATTTCATCAGCATAAAAGAAACCAAGGAAGATTTTTCTCTTTGTCTCTGGGCAAGCTCCTACACTCAGTAGATTTATCACTTCACTGCCAGGAATACGTCAAATTAGAGCATATGAACAAAAATAAAATTTGTCTGTCTGGAAAATTGCATCAAGACTATTTGGAGCCCTTCACAAAATACCCATTGAAAAAACTTCTCCCAAAAATACAGAACATTGGCAATACAGTAAGCTCCAATTCAACGATAGGTTGCACAAAAGCTGCTGAAACTCTCTCGCGGGATGCAGTAAGGAAATAAATATGTGGAACCATCTGCAATTACCAAAACCTCAGGGGGGAAGAAATAATGCTATCTGTAGAGACCTTTGTCCATGAAGGCAAACTATTTTCATTCTAAAGTCATGCACAAGACTCCAGAGTAACACACTCAATTCCTCCTTCAAGTACAGACGTGTCTGCAATAGTGAGAAAAATATATGCATACTTCTCACAGTCTCTCAGAGAGTTTTCTGTATGGTATTTTAGGTTCTTTTTCAGTGCAGTTGGAGCTGGGTCTCTCAGTATTGCCATGCCTTTCTCCCTGTTGATGCTGTTCTTGTCTAATTTTCTGTTGGTAGTAGTTTTCAAGTGTTGTTCAAGTTTGCCTCACCTCTGGCAATGGCTTTGGGAGTTGAACCCTGGCCGCATGGGTGGGTACAGCTCGCCCACTCCTGTGTTGCAAGCGTTGGTGCAATATTTCAGTCATGTGCTCTGCAAAATCAGGATCCCATCGGCTGATGAGGGCTGGATCCTCAGCATAACAGACATAGATTGATGTCACTGTGCTCTCCACCACCACTAGAGTTAGACCCACCTGTAAAACCCACAAATGTTCAGCAATGTTTACTCTTAACACATGTATATTAAGGTGAAAAAATCTTTCAAAATAGCCTGAAATGTTCGAAATCCAAGAACTAGGCCTGCCTTAGAGCAAGAAAGCCAACTTCAAGATTTTTCTGATCACCATATGCACCATTCTCAAAAAATTTAAGAGTGCTGGTACCCATATCTTTGAGCAGAGGTAAGCTAGTAGGGAGAGAACATTAGAGTTAAGAGCAAGTACCCTGCAAAGACTCAACAAAACAGCTCAGTAGAGTGAAGGTGAACATACCAGTATCATGCCCATGAGCATGGAGGTTGCACCCACCACAACTACACGATCTCTACGGGCAAACCATACCCAGATACCTACACAGGTACCTGTGATCAAGCCTCCCAGCACAATCCCCATGAGCAATACTGCCCCTGACAGATCATATGCTATCAATGCCTCCACTCCAGTCAACTGGAAAAGCTCCCATGCATCACGTGCAGCATGGTTGTAGCCTTTGCCATATGCTGCCACCTACAACAACACCCACCAAAACCACACCAGAATTTAAGGTATAGTGCTTACTGAGTAGCTTTGGAGTTTGGGTGTTTGATGGCTTCATATAGTCAAAGTACAAGGCAAAGCCCAGGAAGACAAGCTCTCCTTCCTCTACAATGAAAAGTTGTTAGACACCCTTAACAACCCTGAACTTAGGGGATTGGCAGGTTTGGAGGTTTTAACAGAACTTATTGTTCAGATGAAGTCATTGCAATCTTTGGAAGTCACTAAGGGAAGCATAGGTACAGGGCATGCCAGACTTTAATTGATGGCCCTCCATCTCAACAAGGAGAATTTGATACTCTACAAGAAACAGAATGGTATGAACAAACCTGTACATAAGCGTACTTGTTGAAAAACCGTACAAGTGTCTCTACCATGTTGAACAAAAAGTCCACACAACATAACAAGCACTCGTTTTTGCCAATCTGTGATCTCAAACCCCGTATCTGTGGCATTAACCAATTTATACAAGTCAATTACTGCTCCAGGAACTGAAGACACACTAAATTCTGTGACACAATTGAAACAATATCTACCTAGCACTACTGTTTGATTCAACCCACATAATAGTGAATGTTCCACTCATTGTGCCAATTTGAAGTGATTTCCTGATCAAACACAATAAGACTCATATCTTCCAAAGGGCTCATGGATACTGGAGAACTGAGAGGTTGAGGCACTCTGCATCCTGCTCTCATTTAGCCTGTTTCCCCAGCATTTTGTGTCTGGTGAAAGGTGACAATGTCTAAGTACAATGAAATAGCTGAAGAGTAACACTCAGAATGTTATGACCCAGTTCAACCCAAAACTTGTTTTCATAGGATAAACTGGATCTGGGCAGCTCTTCACCACATCATTTGTTGATACTAGTGTGTACTTCTCCACAATTTAAAAAAAAGTCCTAAATTCCTAATCAAATGCACAGAAAGCAGCACATACCGCCCAGCGGAGAGTTCGAATAGCAGCAGTAAAAAGGGACCCGTAGCAAATGCTTCCCAAGGAAGTTGTCACAGCATGTCGGAGAGTCCTAAGCAAGGGATGGCGAGGCATGGGAGGAGCTCCAGGAGCTCCTTGTCTGAGCACAAGGGTCACAAGCCCTGCAACTACTACGTGCAATGTGTTGCAAACAATTGCCCCAGTCCAAAACAGGCTGACTGATAACACCTGCCAGTTTCCTCTTGTTACTAAAAATTGTTTCTGAAAAGCAACCCTGAGAATAACAATCTAGATTGGTCTTGTGCTTTAGATCTACAACTCATCAAAGTCCAGTAATATAATGACCCAACAACACATATTTGACAACAAAAAGCATTCCAGCTGAGAATACTACCATCTTAATGGTCATTGCAAGAACCTCAAGTTAGAAGGTGATTTTTTCAACATTCAACAAGGATGTTTCTGGGTACAGAAATGTTGCGATCACACTGACATTACATGCTGCACACATAGAATGGATGCTACAAGTCCAAGCATGGAGGAACTTGCAACATTGGTGTCTAAGATGGAACTCTCTACCATAGGTGTGCAGTATGCAAGCTTGTATGGGTAAGTGGATTTAAAGCCTCTTTCCTCATGCTACCATCTGATATGTGACACATTTACTTACCACAAGAACCCACCAATGTAAACCATCATTCTTCTCCATACCCGAAGCTACCACACCAGACACACCAAATGTCCAGATTACCATCCACATGAGCATCACAGCCAAAAATCCATATGACACACGAATTGCCGATGGCATTGCCCAAACCAAACCCACTGACTTGCGCAACACCAGCATTGTAAATGGGAGCCTGCCAGTACCCACTTAATGTTAGTGCAAAATACCAGTTAGCATACATACATGCTTAAACTTGCACAGCAACAGTTGGAACCTATTGAGAACTTGATGGTCACCCATCCACAAGTTGAGCAATGTAGTAGAGAAGCAGAAATGAAAATGCATATGGAAAAGGTCCAAACCTGTCCATGACTGACATGGAGTACAAAAACTGCACAAATGCTCCCACAGCAAAAACAATGCCCCAGAAGATTTGGATGTGCCAGAAACAAAATACAGCGATCACAGCAAGATATGTGGTAACGCTGTGAACTACAATTTTGACCATTTGATCGGCACGTAGGCATAAAAGTGATAGCCAAAGCCATGCCAACACAGACCCAATTGCAGCTGCTGTTGCATACATTGGCCAATAAAACTCTGTCTTGTCATTCCCTGATGAGGAGAGCCTGTCCAATTTCTTGAACCTGTTCAATCCCCTGACAAAACATATCCAGAGTTTACAGGATATAAGGAAGGTCAAAGTTGCAGGATTGTGAATCTAAGTTTATGCCTTGAATGAGAGGAAAGCTTAAACTTCCATCTCCAAACTGCCTGACAATAATCTTTCTCATAGTGGCAAGAAGCATGACTTTACGACATAACTGCATGCAGATTGTACACATAGTGTAGTTGGCATGATACTGCTGTGTGTTTGCTTGATTGATAATAGGCAGGGCTGACCCTCTTCATTTACTCAACTCAATGGGTCTTACAAAAAGCATCTTTTGAGGTTGATTTGCATTAATCCACAATCTAGGTCTACAATTTGGCAAAAGTTATCACATACCTAAATCTGTCCATGCCGAGAATTGCAAGACATAATCCAAGGCCAAGCAAGTGAAGAACAAAGACGGCCAACCAGAAGATGTCTCGCCACTTTCGAGAAGGTTCTGGGGTTCGGGCAAGTGGAGGGGGTGTGCTGCTGCCCTCCCCCGAGTCAATGCTCTGAAACTCCTGCTCCAAGACCAAAACATAGTTGTGAACCCCCAACAACAAACAACAAAATCAGCACCTCTGAAACACCTGGTGTGTAATATGGAAATATAGTCCATTCAAACCCAATTAGAAGTTGCATTCACTTTTAATACATGATGGCTGAGACAATTGCTCTGTTGCTGAAGAAGTATGACAACCACACTGTTTCAAGACTTTCTGGACAAAACAAAAATGACAAGAAATGGACAATTCCAAGATGTGCAGATTTGTGCTAATGTGGTTGTTCCTTGCATCAAAATCTTGTCATTCCTTCAAAGCATTCAAAATTCATTTCTTCCTACAGAATGCTGGCCAATTGTGACCAGAGAGCCATGATTTCTCGCAAGCACAAAAGCACACACAATTGGGTACACACCCCTGACAAAAAAATGAGAGAATAATCAGGAGCTGAAAACCCAAAAACCCTTGTGGCACTTTGTTCAAATGGGTTACAGGCGCTGGTGGTAAAACCCTAGCTCTGCTTTCATAAGAATACAAGAGAAATACATCATTGAGAATGTTTACTTTGCATTGGCAACAAAGGAAAGAAGAATAGTATGGCTTCCATTCCAAGACCCTAAACCGCAAGTTTGGGAGTATCAACAGAAGATGAGATTGACAACTGACAAGCATGACAGGTGAAAGCAAACGCTTGACAGATTGAGCTAAAACCTCTCTACTCCAATGCCTGAATTGAGATGAAAAGCTAAGATAAAAAGCTTTCCTCCTTGGGGTACTAGAATAAAACCTTTTATTGCAAACCACATGTGCTAACCTTGCTAAGTTTATGGCTGGAAGAAAGAACAACCCAAAAACACACATCTCTTCCATGTCTACATCAGAAGGAGCCTGCAAAGAAGAATGGGGCAGAAGCATGGGAAGCATATGGGGAAGCATGGGACGCATGTATGTTTTTATCTGAGAACTCTGGAAGTTCAATCCGAACACATCCTGAGACACTTTCCTGACGAATCCCAGCAAAAATTTCGAATGCCTTGCGAGCGAACGACCCACTTGCCTGATCAGCGCTGGTGATGGAATGGAAGGAGCCATGCTCAGCAGCAACAGCAGCATCTTCCAGGCGATCACGAGCACGGGGAGGCGCCGCAATCAACTCCCCTGTAGACGGATTCTGCATATCAATCTCTCCCTCTCAACTCATATCCCCTCCTCCCTTCAGAGCTTTGGCTTTACTGTCTCCCCCTCATCCGCCCACACCTCGCTCTCTTGTTTTCTCTCTTCCTTGCTTCCCCCCCCCTCCTCCTCCTCCTCTTCCTGCTTTCTCTATGTAGATACGCTGTCGCTCACACAAACAGTAGACCAACACCTGTGTTGTTGTTGTTGTTGTTGTTCAGGTTTCTTCGTTGAGCTCCTAACTCAGAGCACAAACAAAGCACCGAAGAAGAAGCGAAGTTTCTGCAGGAAAAAGCAGCTGCTGTTGGAGACTGGCGATGGAGCGAAACAAGAAGACGAAGAGGAGAAGAACAAACGAAGAAGAAGAAGGAGCCAGCAACAGCAGTAGCAGCAGGTGGCTGCTTCCACCTCAATTGCGGATTTCTCTGGCGATGACATCAACAACAACAAATGCAGGGAGCTGCCGGGTCAACACCGCATCATCAGGAAAAGCATAAGAAGAGTAGGTAATAAACTTTTTTCCTCCGTGCTAGAGACCATGATGCCTCCTCGCGTCTTCTTCTTCTTCCACTAGACTCTTTTTTTTTCCCTGCTTTCCTTTTTTTTCCCAAAGCGTGGGAATCTTCTGATCGCCCTCCGAGTCCCTTCGAGCGCATTTGCTGCTGCAACAACGGTGGTGGAGCCCGTTAGAATGAAGGTGCTGAACAGCAGGGACGTTGTAGTAGACGGAGGGACGCGCGCGCTCTGTGAGGCATAATCTTCTGGAGGGAGATGCGCAAAGTCGTCCGATGTTCTTTATTTGTTATTCGCGGTGGGGTCCAGACTCTTCCTCCTCCTCCTCCTCCTCCTCGTCTTCTGACAGCTGCCATGCAGTACTTTTCACTGTTTTAGATTCTCCCACGGAAAACGAAAAGCGCAGATCGTGGACTTCTTGACGACGACGACAACAGAAGAAGGAGGCGAGAGCGAGACGTATGACTGTGCACATTTCCAATAATAGGGAGAAGAAGAAGAAGAAGAAGAAGGTGATTATGAAGAAGACGAATGTTGTCGGTCTTGGATTTTGCTGCTCTTCGGAAGGTAGTGGATCATGATGCACAACACATTATTCGCGGCACAGCAGTGATTATGATGATAATGATGATGATTCTTGGATGCTCGTTCTGTAAAGTCTTATCTTTAGGATCTTGCGGAGTTTCCTTGAGAGCTGCTTCATGTCAGACTCTTATTGCAGATCTCGAGTTTGCTGTGCCAGAGACTTCTGGTCACAAACAGAGGTACCCGCACAAGAGTTTGATCGTATACAAAAGCGCCATCAGAAGCAAACGCATTCTGGACGAGAGTAATGCCAGCAGTTTGCTGCTTTCATGTATTTGTGCAGCACTTTGCGCCTTGCATGAAGAGGTAAGTTTTGCTGCTGCCAAAGTTTGATTAACCTACAACTCTGCTTAGCAAATCGCAACACTTTTTTTTCTGTTTGCAATGATCGAAGTTCAGCACCAGAAGCAGATCAAAGTCGAGATGATCCTCAAAAGCTCATGCTCTTGATGTTCTCCTTGTTGTTCTCAAGGTGACTGAAACATGTGTGTGTCACTGGAGCCACTGTTCAAATGGCTCCTTGGTTTTTTCTATGGTTATTAGGGTTTCGGTCTTGTCGTTTTTCCCATTCACTCACTTGTTGGAATCGGGAAAGAGAATGGGTTGCAAGAAGGCAGTCAATGGGTGCATTTTTTCTGGCTATATCACTCTTTCATTCCTATGGAATTACTGCTTTTTGCTGCACTGGGGTTCTCTTTTTTGCTTCATGCTGTGTGTTGCTACTGCCTGGAAGATCAGTGATTTTTGCTGTCAGTGCTCCATGAAGTATCGCTCTCTCTGACATCTCATTCATGTCACCTGACTGTGAATTTTGACCACAAAACAGTGCCCAAGTCAATACCAGCAAGTATTTGTTCACCAGGTTGAAAGTCATGCGGTCTCTGGGATAGTGCTTCTGGTTTCCATGTTTTATATTCCTGTAATGTCATTTTATGTACAATGCTTATCTATGCCAACAAATTTGTGTAGTGCTTCTGAGTTTACACAAGCCTGGAGGCAAAATGCACATGATTAGGTTTTGAACCTTGCACATGATTTCTAATTGAGTGATTGCTTTGATCTGTAGGTGCTGGCAAATAGCTGTGGATGTGAAGTGAAATTAGTACATGGCCAGAAAGAACCTGGCAGCAGCAAACTGCAACCCATATTATGTTCCCTGATGAAGCCTCCATCAAGATATCTGCATCTCCGATGCAACCTCCATCAAGAAGACTGTGCAATGCGAACAAAAAGTTGAAGTAGGATTTGGATTCAGGTTCAATTCTTTTTCATATGATTGGTATTTGTGCACCTATGTAGGTAGCCTAGCTTCTATGGCATATGGTATTTGCCCTTTGAGTATAACATTTCTGCTATATACAAAGTTTGTGTAGGGTAAAGCCCCAGGTGGGGTTTTACCCAAATAAGGGACCCCTGAGGTGGGAACTGAGGGTGTGTCCTGTGTTTCAGTAAAGCCCTGGTTGATGGGCTTTATCTGGTGGAAAGACCATGAGAATTTATTTTTTCCACTTTTTTCCCATGATACCTGCTGGGTATCATGGAAAAATGGTGAAAAAAAGAGGGTGGTCATTTCAAAAAATGTAATGCATTACATTTTTCAAAACACCCTTCCCCTGCAGATGCAAAATAATGCTCTGTTAGGCTACCTGTAAATACACTACAAATTTTCTCGTAGGTCTTTACACAAATGTGAGCATCAGGATTGACAACCTGTAGAAGGTGCTATCTAATTGTCTGGGTGGCCAGCTTTAGTTTTGGCAGGCTTGCGCCACAATTTGTTTACAAGTGAAATGGTTCCTTATCATGTATGGAGAAAGTATTTGCTGGATGGGGGCATGCTATTTAGTTGTCAATTTGTAATAATTCTTCCCATTCTGTCTTTCTTTTCAGTGGGCATTGGTCCAATTCCTGAAGTGGTGCTGGTCTTGCAGATGCAACTTTGGCTCTGCTACAGAAAGAGTT
>Ga0116229_10007035_pt1 | contig 17935 bp, 15 predicted proteins | sample S1TSphgellanicum_3_FD_87313 | JGI IMG/M metagenome (GOLD analysis project Ga0116229, IMG submission 87313) | Host-associated microbial communities from peat moss isolated from Minnesota, USA - S1T2_Fc - Sphagnum magellanicum MG | ecosystem: Host-associated > Plants > Peat moss > Unclassified... | reverse complement strand
TAATAGGCGCTGTTGTGAATGCTCGGGCTCATGAGAATGACGTCCGTGGCGGGCGAGCAGCCCCGGATCAAATCGCCCACCATGGCAGCGGAGAGGTTCGTCTTGTGGGCGAATTTTGGCGAGAGGAATCCGTAAAACTCCTGCTCATCCAACACTTCGTTGAGCAGATATCGTCGGATCGGCCAATACTCGTACCAATCTGGCCGTTCGTTCGCGGAGTTATCCAGCACCTCGAAGCCGGGATCCAAATCTTGCCGCGGCGTGTAGTAGTTCAATATTTGATATATAGGCATCGTAACCTCTCCATCAACGGCCGGCAAGGCGCGAGCGGCCGGCGAGCCGCGCGAGCAGCGCGACGTAATCGGCCTGATATGCATGCATCGCATAGTGCCGCTCTACATGCTCTCGGCCCGCCGTGCCGAACTGCGCACGCAACGCCGGCGAGACGATCAAGCGCTCCAAGCCGACTTCCCATTCATCGGCGGTTCTGGCATGAAAACCGTTGACCCCATCGATCACGGCTTCCGTATTGGCGCCGACGGGCGAAGCGACGCAAGGCAGCGCCGCCGCCATGTACTGCAGCAGTTTGAATGCACATTTGCCGCGCGCCCATTCATCGTCGGTCAGCGGCATCACGCCGATGTGGGCCGTCGCGAGCGAGGCGGCCTCCGTCGCGGCGCTCCAGTCGACGGGTTCCACGTGGATGCCGGGCCAATCGGGAAACCTGGAACAAATGACGCGTAACTTGAGTGTCGGATGCCGCATCGTGAGTCGGGCGAGTGCGGGGCGCAGTATTTCAAGGTAGATGAGATTTTCCGGGCTGCCGATCCACGCAATCGTCAGGGAAGCGCCGGGCGCACCGTGGGTTGCCACGTAGGGCGCCGTATCGATCGACGTGGGCAAAATCTCGATCTCGCGGGCGGTGGGACGCGCGGCTCCCGCCAACACCTGGTTGCCCGCGGCGACCACGTCCACCCAGCGACAGGTCGCCGCGAACTTTCGGCGTCGCCACATCGAATCGTCGGCCGCCTCGCCGAGCCGGCGCGGTTTGCGCACGTAGATTGCATCGTCGACGTCGAACACCCGACGCGAGGTCAAGGCGGACAGCAAGCGCGCCTCGAGAGCGCTCAACTTGATCTGATGCAGCACGGTGACGTCCGCCCAACGCAGCATCTCACGCCGCTCCCACGTGCGCACGCCGTACCGGCCGCCCGGGAACCGCTCCAAACGGACGTCCCATCCCGCACGCTGCAAGGGATCGACGAGACTCCTCATGCGATGTCGAAACGACGGCTGGTCGAGGTCGTAACCCAGTAGCAGTGCATTCGGCATGCGTGCGTCTATCCGCAATTCGCCGCAATCAAACCGTCGATGGCGCGCAATGCCACCTCGATCCCATCGGTAAGCGCAAGGGCGCTTGCGCGGCCCGCCAAGGCATCGAGCGACCCACGGTCGGCGAGCAACGTCGTCGCAGCGCGCAGGATGCTGTCGGTGTCGGGCGCAGCGCTCACCGCCACTCCCGCGTTCACGCAGCGCAGGATACGTTCGGGCTGGTCAGCGGCGATGGGCACCGCAATGCAAGGCTTACCGCATGCGATCGCCTGCAGCAGCGTCGAACCGCCATTGGCGATGACGAGCCGCGCCCCACGCATCAGCTGGGCTAATTCGGACTGCGGCACCCCAGCGAACGTGCGCAGGCGTCTATGGGGTTCAGCCCCAGGCTGGATCGGTCCGACGAAAACACCGTCGAAACCGGCCGCCGCAAGGTCCCGCGCGGCCGCGTAGAAGCGCGCCACCGTGGCTTGCCCACCAGGATGACCCGTACCCCCACCCGGCACGATGAGCACATAGCCTTGCGCAGCCAACCCGACCCGATTGAGGATGAGGTCCGGCTTCGAATCGCGATCGCAAGCCAGTATCACGTCCAGATAACGAACCCGCGGCCGGCGTCGGATGCGAAGCTTGAACCTTTCGAAAGCGCTCAACGATCCGGCGATGAATTCGGGGTAAGCGATCCAATGCTCGTCGATCAAACCGAGCCAACGTAGTCGGAATGCCTTGCGTCGCTGGCGACGTCGCGCGCTGATATAAACCACGGCGGCGCCACAGCGCCGTGCCGCACGCAACTGCGCCGTCCGGCCCGCGTTGTCGAAGATCACGACATCAGGCCGCCATTCTTCGATGAGCTCGATGACGGCGCCAGAATGATGAGTTGGTGATGATGCCAGCAAGGTGGCGGGAAACGGCGCGCGAGCCGCGTAAGGTGCCTCACGGCTCAGCATGAATCGAATGGACGAGTTTGGCCAGCGTGCGGCCGCGCCGTTCGCGATCGCGAGCGAGCGCGCATACTCACCCATCCCAAACCGGCCTGACACGGGTACGAACAGGAAACGCGGTGCCCGGTCAAGCAAAGGCGGTGAACCAACGATCCAGCACCAACAGATACCAGGCCCTGCGAAATTCGCTGCTCACCGGTCGGCGCAGAACGCCCCGTGCCATCAAACGGGTCACCGCATCCTGCAGGATTTTCGGATTACGCTTCAACCAGCCGTGCACGGGGAGTCCGAATCCGGATTTTGGCCGGTTGAGGTGTCCGCTCGGCAGGCGTGGCTCCATCAAGCGGCGTACCAACAGCTTGCCGCGGCGTCGATGCGGGTCCACCAACAAAGAGGGGGCAACGCTCAGCATGAATTCGACCAATCGGTGATCCAGCAAAGGCGGCCGCACCTCGAGCGAATGTGCCATGCTGGTACGGTCCACTTTGGTGAGCAATCCCTCGGCAAGGTCGGTGTTCAGATCGAGCCAGCGCAGCTGCACCAACGGCTCGAGGTGCGGCAACCAAAATTGCCGATAAAACCAATGGTAGTCGTAATCCGTCTCGCGCCACTCATCCGTCAACAAGGCGTCGACCTGATTTGCAGCCAAGCCGCCGAGCGCGACGGCGAACGCCGGCAGACCTACCGCCGAACGTCGCTGCATCGACGCGCCGAGACGAGACAGTGGCGGCAGTATACCGGCTAGCGACCGGTTCAGAAGCGTGGAGCGCGCGCCGATATTCGACCAGTAGCGAGGATAGCCACAAAAGATTTCGTCGCCACCCTCGCCGCTCAGCGCGACCGTCACCTCGCGGCGGGCGAACTCGGCGATCAGGCAGTTCGACCACGCTGCGCTGTCGCCGAACGGTTCATCAAACAGCCGCGGCATGGCGTCGAGCGCCGTCGAAAAATCCGCGCTGGATGCCACCATGTCGGTGTGGCGCGTATCGAGGTGCCGAGCGGCGCTGCGCGCGGCATCGAGTTCGGACCGGTCGCGCGCATCGAAGCCCAGGCTGTACGTGCGGGGACCCTCGAGGTAGTACGCTGTCAGTGCCGAATCGATGCCACCGCTCAAGAATACGCCCACGGGCACGTCGGACAACGTATGCGCCGGCACCACGTCGCGGAGCAGCGCATCCAAATGCGCCAAGGTCTCGTCCGCGCTTCGCGTGGCGATAGCGACGGATGGCCGCCAATATCGCTCGACGCGCACCCGCCCATCCGCCCAAGTCAGCACGTGGCCGGCCGGCAATTTGGCGATACCCTGGTAGATGGTTTTCGGGGCAGGCACATAGCCATGGAAAAGGAAATCGCGCACGGCGCTGCGATCGATCGGCGGTGTTCCCAAGACCAAGAGCGCCTTCAACTCCGAGGCGAACGCAATGCCATCCGCACTCACGCGGTAATACAAGGGCTTGATGCCAATCCGGTCGCGCGCCAGCAGCAGGCGGCGCGAGTCCGCATCCCACAACCCGAAGGCAAACATGCCCGCCACCTCGGTAAGGCCGTGGCTGCCGCGCTTGGCCAGCAAATGCAGCAGAGTCTCGGTGTCGCCACTCGAGCGCCAGGGCCCCTCGAGCGTGCGCCGCAGTTGCGCGTGATTGTAGATTTCGCCGTTGTAGGTTAAGGCCAGCGAGTCGAGCAACATGGGTTGGCGCCCGGACTCGGACAGGTCTTGTATGGACAGTCTGCGGTGCCCTAAAGCGACCCCAGGAGCGCACCAGACTCCCTCGCCGTCCGGACCCCGATGCGCCAGCCGCGCCGCCATGAGTTCCGCCGTTGCGCCGGTTGCCCCCGGGCCGATGATACCGACAATGCCGCACATGACGGGCAGTCTATCAGCCCGCCCTTGGCCGAGCCTCTAGCCTTCGGGCGGCGCTTCGTTTAGGGTGCCGCTTGGAGCTGTATATGGCAACGCCCGCCGATCAACGTCTGCTCGATTTACTCGACAAATGGCTCAAGAGTCTCGAGCTGCATCTCAAATATGCTTCGCTCGACGACGAGAGCTACGCTCAAATTCAGGCGTGGCCCGAGCATCAACGGCCGAGCCGTTGGATCGTGGACCTCGCGAAACAAAAGGCTCTCGCGCTACAGACTCAGCTTCAAGAGCGGATCAAGACGGGCGATGTCACGTTCTCCGATTCGTTGGAATTGATGAGTTTTCTGGCCAACCTGGTGGGCGCCGATCACATCGAGCGCTTCATCCCGCTGGCACATGGCGAGTCCGACCGTGTCGCGGCACCGGCGACGGGTGCGGCACCTGCGACGGGCGCGGCGCCTAAGAATGCGGCGCCCGCGGACCATACGACAGCCACGGCTACGCGTGAAATGCCGAGATTCGCCGCGGGCCACAAGCGCGCGCCGCAGCCGCCGGCCACGCCTGCCGTGGCAAGGACGGAGCGCAAGACACCGAAGCCGGCCAGTGAAGCGAAGGCGGCTCCGCCCAAGAAATCGGCTCAAGGCGCCGCGCCGAAATCCACGACGGGATCAAAATCGATGAATGAACAAGTCATAGCAGACGCGGCGCGCCTCGTACAGTGGGGCCGTAAATGGTATGAATTGGCGGAACTCATCTCGAGCATGGCGGACCGCCCCTCGTTGATCGAAGTGCGCCGTATACTGCAAGATAACAAGACGGTCATCGACAGGAAGGCCGGTCGCAGCTGAGGTTTCCGGAGCGGGTACCGCGGTTGCTCAAAAAAATAGGGAACCTCCCATGCACTTCCTTGCTCAAAGGCGCTCATGATTACGACGAAGAATTTATCGAAATGGTATGGGGACAAGCTGGCGGTCGACGACTTGACATTTAACGTCTCGCCCGGCGAGGTTTTGGGCTTCCTCGGTGCCAACGGCGCCGGCAAGTCCACCACCATGCGCATGATCGCCGGCTTCATCGCACCTTCCGCGGGCCAAGCCAGCGTTTGCGGACATGACATCGAACGCGATGCGGTTGCGGCCAAATCCTGCATGGGCTATCTGCCCGAGGGCGCGCCCAGTTACGGTGAAATGACGGTGGCCGAGTTTCTCGATTTCGTTGCCGACATCCGCGGGCTACGCGGCGCGCAGCGGCGCCAACGACGGGAAGTGGTCACTGGCCGCCTCGCCTTGGAGCCGGTCATCGATCAGGTGATCGACACGCTGTCCAAAGGTTTTCGGCGCCGCGTCGGCTTGGCCCAGGCGTTGATCCACGACCCGCAGGTACTGATCCTGGACGAACCCACCGACGGCCTGGATCCCAACCAAAAACACGAGGTGCGGCGCCTCATCAACGAACTCAGCAAGGACAAACTCGTCATCGTTTCGACTCACATCCTGGAGGAGGTGCACGAGGTATGCACCCGTGCCATCATCATCGCGCACGGCCGCATCGTGGCCGACGAGACGCCGAGCGCACTCGAGGCGCGATCGCGTTACCACCATGCCGTGAGCCTGCGGTTCGCTAGACCAGAGCAGCACGCCGCCGCCGCTCGCGAGATCGCCGCCTTGGCTGAAGTGTCGGCGGTGGAATCCAACGAACGCGATCTGCGCCTGACGGCGGTGCCTCGCGCCGGCTGCAATGCGCTGCCCGCGGTGAGCGCGACGATCGCACGCAACGACTGGGACGTGCCGGAATTGCACTTGGAATCGGGACGTCTCGATGAAGTGTTCCGCTCATTGACCCAGCCGGAAGGGGCACGGCTATGAATCCGGTGACGGTGGTTTTTCGGCGCGAGTTGCGCAGTTATTTCGCAACGCCGTTGGCGTATGTGTTCATCGTGATTTTCCTCGTGCTCGCCTCGGTATTCACGTTCCAGGTCGGCGGGCTTTTCGAGCGCGGACAAGCGGATCTTCAGCCGTTTTTCCGATGGCATCCTTGGTTGTATCTCGTCCTCATCCCGGCGATTTCCATGCGGCTGTGGGCCGAAGAACGCAATAGCGGCAGCATCGAACTGCTGATGACCCTGCCGATCACGCTGTGGCAGGCGGTGGTCGGCAAGTTCCTCGCGGCCTGGTGTTTCGCCGGAGTGGCGCTGCTGCTCACATTTCCGGTTTGGATCACCATCAATTATCTAGGCGACCCGGATAACGGAGCCATCATCGCCGCCTACGCCGGAAGCTTTCTGATGGCCGGCGGCTTTCTGTCCATTGGCATGTGTTTGTCCGCGGCCACGCGCAACCAGGTGATCGCCTTCATCACCGCCGCCTTGGTGGGCTTCATTTTCCTTCTGGCGGGATTTCCGCTGGTGCTCGATTTCGTCCGCGGCGTCGTGCCCCAGGTCGTGGTGGACGCCATCGCCTCCTTGAGTTTCTTCACGCACTTCGAAGCGATCTCCAAGGGCGTCATCGATTTGCGCGACATCGTGTATTTCGCCGCGCTGATCGGCTTCTGGTTGACGGCAACCGCCCTGGTACTCGACATGAAAAAGGCAGAATAGGTGAACGCCAACTCTCAACCGCGGACGGCTTGGAAGAGGACCGGCTACGGCGTCGGTGGCTTGCTGGCACTCGCCGTTTTGTTCCTCGCCATCGTCATGCTGTCGAACGCGGGATTGCGCGGCGTGCGTTTGGATTTGACGCAGAACAAGCTGTACACCCTGACGCCCGGCACCCGCCAGGTGTTGGCCGACCTCAAAGAGCCCGTCAATCTTTATTTCTACTTCTCGCGCGATGCGGCCGCCAAGCAATCGCCGCTCATCATGCCGTATGCGACGCGCGTACGGGAGTTTCTCGAGGAGATCGCCGCTCGTTCCAACGGCAAGGTGCATTTGCGCGTCATCGATCCACAACCCTTCTCCGAGGACGAAGATCGCGCCGCGGAATTCGGTCTGCAGTCATTGCAGAGCGGCACCGGGGACGCGCTGTACTTCGGCTTGGCCGGTACCAACTCGACGGACGGCCGCTCCGCGATTCCGAGCTTTCAACCGGATCGAGAGGAGTTTCTCGAATATGACGTCGCGAAGCTCATCCATGAGTTGGGGACGCCCAAGAAGCCGGTGATCGGTTTGATGAGCTCGCTGGGGCTGCAGGGACAATTCGATCCATCGACTGGGCAAATGAGCGAACCATGGCCGATCCTCGCTCAGATAGAACAGATCTTCACGGTACGGCCCGTGACCTCCGATGTCGACCACATCGACAAGGACGTGGACGTTTTGATGGTCGTTCATCCGAAGAATCTGCCGACCAAGACGCTGTACGCCATCGATCAATTCGTGATGCGCGGCGGTAGGATGCTGCTGTTCGTCGACCCCAATTCCGCGGCGGACACCAGCGGGCAGGATCCGCGAAATCCGCTCGCAAGCGCGATGGCAAACCATTCCTCGACGCTCGAGCCGCTGCTGTCGGCATGGGGCATTTCCTACGATCCCGGCAAGGTGATCGGGGATCTGGAACTCGGCCTCGAAGTGCGCTCGAGCATGCAAGCGCCGCCGACTCGTCATATCGGCATTTTGGGTTTGCGTCATGCAGACATGGCTCCAAAAGACGTCGTCACGGCGTCGCTCGACGTCATCAACATGGCCACCGCGGGCGCGCTCGCGGCGCGACCGGGCGCGAAGACCACGTTCGAACCGCTGCTGTTGAGTTCGACGAGCGCAGCGCCGTTGCCGGCCGAACGCTTCAGCGCGCTGTCGGATCCGTCGACGCTGCGCGACGGTTTCCGGCCGACGGGTGTTCGCTATGCCCTGGCCGCGCGGTTGACCGGCCCGGTGGATTCCGCATTTCCACAGGGGCTGCCGGCTGACCAGAAACCTGCCTCCGGACCACCGCTGGCGCACATGCCGAAATCGGTGGCGCCCGCCAACATCGTCATCATCGCCGACACCGATCTGTTGATGGATTACATGTGGGTGCAAACCCGACAAATGCTCGGCCAGAAAATTGCCCAGGCGTTCGCCAATAACGGCGACCTGATCGCCAATGTTCTCGACAACTTGAGCGGCAGCAGCGCCCTCATCAGCATTCGCGGTCGCGCCAGCTTCTCGCGTCCGTTCGAGCGCGTCGAGGCGCTGCGGCGATTGGCGGACGATCGGTTGCGCAGCAAGGCGTTGGAACTCCAATCCGAACTACAGCAGACCGAGGCCAAATTGACCGAATTGCAGAGCAAGCGAAACGATCAGACCTCGCTCATGCTGTCACCCGAGCAAGAACAGGAATTGAAGCGGTTTACCGCGGAGAAGGCGCGAGCCCGCAAAGAACTGCGTGAGACTCAGCGCGGCTTGGACGTGGATATCGACCGGCTCGAGTCCCTGATAAAAATCCTCAACATTGCCGTGGCGCCGCTCATCGTGGCCGTGGCCGGTGGCTTCATCTTAGGCCTGCGCCGCCGGCGCAAGTCGCGCGGCTCGCGCAGGGCGAGCGGCGAAATTGCGGTGAGCGACACGTGAGCCGCCGGCGATTCGCGACGCTGCTGTTCGCCGCTGTCGTGGCCCTTGCGGCCGCGCTGTGGCTGGCGACCCAGCGCAATGCGACTCGAGAGTCGCAGGGTGCCGCCTTGCTGCCCGCACTGGCGGGCCAGCTGAACTCGATCACTGCGGTCAACATCCGCAAGGGCAGTACGACGCCCGCCGCGACCCTGCAGAAGTCGGGCGACACCTGGACCGTCGCCGAGCGCGGCGGCTATCCCGCCGATGTCGCCAAGCTGCGAAAACTGGTCTCAGCGCTCAGCGACGCAAAAATCGTCGAGGAGAAAACGTCCGATCCCGCGCGCTATGCGGCGATCGGCGTTGAAGATGTATCCGCGCCGGGAGCCACCGGCACCGAAGTCACCATCGTTGCCGGCAGCGGCCAGCAATCCGTCATCGTCGGCAAGTCGGTGGGTGAGGGAAGTTTCGTGCGCCGCGCCGGCGAGAAGCGGAGCTATAGCGTCGAACCGGCGATCACGGTTGAGACCGATCCGCACTTTTGGATCGATGCACGGCTCATCGATGTGCCGGCGTCGAAGATCCAAAGCATTGCCTTCACACCGCCGTCGGGGTCCGGCTATGCCGTCAGGCGCCCCAAGCCGGATGCCCCCTTCAACCTCGAAGGCGCGCCCGCGGGCCGCAAGCCCTTGGATGCCGACGCCCTTGCACCGGCATCGACTACGTTCACGGGACTGACCGCCGAAGACGTATCGCCGCTCGACGGTATCGACTTCAGTCAGCCGTTCGTTGCCGAATTGACCTTGACCGATGGCGACGTCATCACGCTCACCGGCGCGGTGTCGGGCACCCATCACTGGGTGCAAATACGATCCAGCAAAGATCCCGCACTGTCGGCGAAGACCCAGGGAAGAGCGTTCGAAGTGGCAAGCTATCGGTACGATGAGATTTTCAAACCGTTGGAGAGCTTCCTCACGCCCAAACCGACTGCCGTTGGCAAATCATCGCAAGCACGCGAGCCAGTGCCCGCCGGCCGAGCGGTTGCGACCGGCAAGGCGCCTGCGCCGCAACACCCTTGACGTGTCTTCAGGCCGCCCGCGCGTGATAACGGGCAGCAGCACCGGATTTGGACGACGCTTCGCCGCGCTCATTTACGACGCTTTCCTGCTGGCGGCATTGCTCATCATTTACACCTTTCTGGCGTTGGTGTTCACCGGCGGCCACGCGATCATGCGTGACACGGCGGGTCCCTGGTATTACGTCTACTGCGCGGGAGAATGCGCGGTTGTGGCTGCATATTTCATTCTGAATTGGGTGCGCAGCGGCCAGACGCTCGGAATGCGCGCCTGGCAGCTGCGCACGGTCAGCGACAGCGGTAAGCCACTGCGAATGCGGGCCGCCGTGCTGCGCTGCTTGTGCGCTGTCATCGCCTGGACGCCGGCGGCGCTCGGTGTTCTATGGCTCTACGTCGACCCCGAACGCCTCGCGATCCACGACCGGCTGTCGAATACAAGGGTCGTGAGGCTATCGCGTCCTTGAGATGGCGATGCACGTGCAGAAACCGATCACCGCGGTGGGAAGCCATCCCACGATCACGGGATTCACGTTGAACAACTGACCGCCGTTTTCTACGGTACGCGTGATGAGAAAGAAGACCACACCGAGCAATACACCAATCACGGTGCGCGTGCCGGCACCCGTCGTGCGCAGCGGCCCAAACACGAATGGCAGGGCGAGCAGCGTGACGACGATCACCGCGAAGAGACGCGCAATCCGCGACCAGAAGCCGATCTCGTAGGATGCGGTGCCGAGACTATTGCGGCGCAAGTGGTCGATGTACGACCAGAGTCCGCGCAGGGTCAGCAAATCAGGGTCGGTCGCCGCCAATCCGAGAAAATCCGGATTGATGGACGAGGTCATCGTGACTTCGGGGACGACCTCGCTTTCGATCTTATCGTCGCTGAACCGAGTGGTGGCCACATTGTGGAGACGCCAATGGCCCGGATCGGCCACCGAAACTCGGTCCGCGCGTTTGACGGACAGCAGGCGGTTAGCGCCTAATTCGTACAGCGACACGCCGCCAAACGCTTGATCGACTTCGCCGGTCTGGACGCGCAGGATCAAGTTTCCATCCTTGACCCATGCACTGCTCGAGCCGGCGAAGCTGACATCTGCCAGCTTGCTCGTGGTCTTTTCACGCTTGGCGAACTGGGCCATGGGCGGCGCGACATACTCGCCGAGACCATACATCATGATCGCGAGCGTGAGGCCCGCAAGACCCACCGGCCATGCGATGCGCCACACGGACACGCCCGACGCCCGCGTCACCACGAGTTCGCTGCCGGACGCGAGGTTGCCCAATCCCATCAGGGCGCCGATCAAGGCTCCAATGGGCAACAATTCGAAGGCTTGTTCGGGCAAATTGAGGAACGTGAACATCATCGCGTCGCCGGCGCTGTAGTTACCGATGCCGATGTCGCTTTGCTGACTGATGAACAGGAACAGAGCGCCGAGTGTCATCAAGACGCCCATCGCCATCAGTGCGTAGACCAACACCGTACGATACAGATACCGGTCCAGTGTGTTCACGCCTTGTTCGACTCCCGGTAGACGAGATATAGACCCAGCGCTAGGACGCCCGCGTGCACCCACCAGACGCCGACCAGCGGCGGCAGGTCGCCCTTCTCCACCCACACCTTGGCCGCCGTCAGCAAATTCGAGTAAACGAAATACACGACGATGGCGAAGCCGACGCGCGCGTAACGGCCTTGGCGTGGCCGGAGTCGGCTCAAGGGCACGGCGACCAAAGTCAGTATCAAGGCCATGAGCGGACTGGAGGTTCGCGATTGCAGCTGGGCAATGTCCGAAGACGTGTGCGTTCCCCACAGCTCGCGGGTCGGCTTGGTGTCCGGGTCTTGCGGACCCACGCGGTCCGCCGGCGTGGAAATCGGAATGCCGTGCTCGCGAAACTCGATGACGCGGAAATCGCTTTGACCCGGTACGCCCTCGTAGCGCCGGCCATTGAACAACGTCACGAAGTGCATGCCGTCCGCGGAGACCTTGGAATAAGTGGCCGTGTCCGCGAGAGCGACTTCGATGCGGCCCTCGGCCTCGCGGCGCACGAAGACGTTGTGCAGCACGCCGTCGTGGTCGACCCTCTCCGCGTAGAAAACCGCATCGCCACCGCTGAAGGAGCGGAATCGACCGGCGTCCAGCTGGCCAAACTGCGCCTCCTTGTATGCCGAGCGTCGAATCAACTGCACCTGCTGGTCGGCGCGGGGGACTTGGAAGAAAGACAGCCATGCGAGTCCCAATGCAATCACGGCGGCGAAACAAAATAGCGGCGCCAACAACTTCGCCGGGGCGAAGCCGCAGGCCTGCAGCGCCGCCATTTCACTGTCGTGGTAGAGCCTCCCGAGAGTGAGCACCACGGCGAGCAACAGACCTACCGGAACGATGACCGATAGGTTCATCACGGCACCGAGCGCGATGAGATCGATCACGACGTGCCGCCCATACTGATTCTCGGCCGCCTGGCCGAGCACCCTGGACAATTGGTTGGAAACCAGGATGGCTACCAAAACGCCGGTCACAGCCAGCCACGTTTGCACGACTTCTCGCAGCACATAGCGTTGCACGGTCCATTTCATGCCGTCGAGCTTAGAGCCTTCGCAATAATCTAGTAAACTATTTGGCTCGGCGAACGTCCAGCATAAGCGTCACTACGGAGTTTGGGATATGGAATTCAAGGCCATTGTCGATGTCAAGGCGCACGATGCGACCGATTGCGCGATCGTCGGCACCTATGAGAACGGCGACCTCGGCGTGGCTGCACGGCACATCGACGCGCAAACGGCCGGTGCCATTGAAAAGCTTCATGCCAATGGCGATTTCAGCGGCAAGGTGGGCGACACGCTCCTCTTGCCCATGCCCGCCGGCACGGCCGCGTCGCGGGTACTGCTGGTCGGGCTCGGCTCGCGGACCGGCTTTGGCCGCAAGCAATATCGCAAGGCACTACAGTCGGCTGCCACGGCGCTCGGCAAGACCGGCGCCGTCGATGCCATCATTTACTTGCCGCTCGAGGAGGTCGGGGATCTCGACATCCTGTACCGCGCCCGCATGGTGGCGGAACTGTTCTGCGTGCAGGCCTACAAAGTTCCCGACCTCAAGACCGGCACCAAACCGAAGACGCCCAAACTCAAGACGGTGAGCGTCGCCACCGACAACGCCCGGTCGAGCAAGGCGGCGGCGGACGGGCTCGCCATCGGTGAAGCCATCGGCAGCGGTATCGCCTTTGCGCGCGACCTCGGCAATCTACCGCCGAACGTGTGCACGCCCACCTATCTCGGCAATAGCGCTCTGCAGCTGGCGAAGGAATGGCCCAGCATCAAAGCGAAGGCGCTGGATGCCGCGGCCATCAAGGCACTGAAGATGGGTGCCTTTTTGGCCGTGACGCAGGGGTCGGATCAACCGCCACGCTTGATCGTCTGCGAGTACCGTGGCACGCGCAAGAACGTCGCACCGATCTGCCTGGTGGGCAAGGGCATCACGTTCGATTCGGGCGGCATCTCGCTCAAGGATCCGCCGGCCATGGACGAGATGAAATTCGACATGAGCGGCGCGGGCACCGTGCTCGGCGTGCTGCGAGCGGTGGCTGAACTCAAGTTGCCCATCAATCTCGTGGTGATCGTGGCGGCGTGCGAGAACATGCCCAGCGGCGGCGCGATCAAACCGGCGGACATCGTCACGACCATGTCCGGACAGACCGTTGAAATCTTGAATACCGACGCCGAGGGCCGGTTGGTGCTCTGCGACGCGATCACCTACAGCCGGCGGTTCAAACCGGCCGCGGTCATCGACGTCGCGACCTTGACGGGCGCCTGCATCATCGCGCTGGGCAACCATTTCAGCGGTTTGATGAGCAATGACGAGTCTCTCGCGGGTGAATTGTCCGCCGCTGGCGCGCGCGCCGACGACCGCGCATGGGCCCTACCGATCGGCGAAGAATACGTTGACCAGCTGAAGAGCAATTTCGCCGACATCGCCAACGTCGGCGGCCGCGAGGGCGGCGCCTGCACGGCGGCATCATTTCTGTCCAAATTCGCCAAGGATCTCAGTTGGGCGCATTTGGACATCGCCGGCACGGCGTGGCTGGGCGGCTCGCAAAAGGGCAGCACCGGCCGTCCCGTGCCTCTGCTCGTCGACTTTTTGGTGAAGCGCGCCGGTTCGAAATGACCGATCGAGTCGATTTTTACGTGCTCAAAACCGCGACTCCGAGGCCGCGCTGGACGGTCGCGTGCCGGCTTACGGAGAAAGCGTACCTGCGCGATTTGCGCGTCGTCGTTTTGAGTGAGAATGAGGCGGACGCCGTGACCATCGATGAATTGCTCTGGACCTTCAATGAGCGCTCATTCGTTCCGCACGGCCTGCTGCGCCAAGACCAACCCATCGATGCATCCGTCCCCGTGCATTTGACCGCAAACTTGGACGCCATCGAGAAGGCGGACGTACTCGTCAACTTGAGCGACCGGCTGCCGACCGGACTCGAGCGATTCGGGCGCATCGTCGAGATCATCGATGCCGACGGCGAACGACTCAGGCTCGGCCGCGAGCGCTTCAAGGCCTATCGGGATCGCAAGCTCGCGCTCGAGACCCACCAACTGGATGAGACGGCGGATGTCTGAAACGCTCATGAACCCCGAATCTCAAGATCCACGCGATATTCCCATACTTACGGACGCCGTCGAGAAGGACGGCCGCGCTTATGCCTTGTTTGACGCCAAGTCCGTGCACGCCGCCATCGTCACCGAGACGCTGAAGCTCGCCGACTCACTACTGCATCAGGCGACCAAGGACATCGAGGCGATTCTCTTCGAGCGCGTTTTGGACCAACTGAACGCTCGTCTTCCGGAATTAGTGGATCGCGTGCTGCGTGAACAGGCGGCGGTGACCCCTTCCCATGGATAAAGCCTACTCGCCCGAAATCGAGTCGCGCATCTATGAAAAGTGGGAGGCAAGCGGCTGTTTCACGCCGAGCGGTCACGGGCCCGCCTATTCGATCGTCATTCCACCGCCCAATGTGACCGGCACGCTGCACATGGGTCATGCCTTCCAAGACACCATCATGGATGCGCTCATTCGCTACAAACGCATGCGCGGCTTCGACACGTTGTGGCAGCCCGGCACGGATCACGCCGGCATCGCCACCCAGATGGTGGTGGAACGGCAACTCAATGCCACGGGACTCACGCGTGCCTCGATCGGCCGGGAGGCCTTCGTCGAACGGATTTGGGAATGGAAGGAACAATCCGGTGGACACATCGCCCGGCAGTTGCGCCGTCTCGGTGCATCGGTCGATTGGCAACGCGACCAATTCACGATGGACCCGGCGCTGTCACGAGCGGTGACCGAGGTGTTCGTCCGTTTGTATCAAGAAGGGTTGATCTATCGCGGCAAGCGCCTCGTCAACTGGGACCCGGTGCTCAAGACCGCTCTCTCGGACCTGGAAGTGATCGCCGAGGAGGAACAGGGGAGTCTCTGGCATCTGCGCTATCCCTTGGTCGATGGCAGCGGCTTTTTGGTCGTCGCGACGACCCGTCCCGAGACGCTGCTCGGCGATGCGGCCGTGGCGGTCCATCCCGATGACGAGCGTTATCGCCACCTCATCGGCCGCACCGTGCGCCTGCCGCTGACGAGCCGCGAGATCCCCATCATCGGCGATGCCTACGTCGATCCGGCTTTCGGCAGCGGCTGCGTGAAGATTACACCGGCGCACGATTTCAACGACTACGAGATGGGACTGCGGCATGGTCTGCAGGTCATCAACATCATGACGCCGGATGCCACGTTGAACGACGACGTACCGGCGGCGTATCGCGGGCTGGACCGCGGCGTCGCACGCACGACCATCGTCGCCGATCTCGAGGCGCTGGGATTGGTCGAACGCATCGAACCGCACACACTGACCGTGCCGCGCGGCGATCGCAGTCATGTGGTGCTCGAACCGTTGTTGACCGATCAATGGTTCGTCGACATCAAGCCGCTGGCCGATCCCGCGATCCGAGCCGTGGAGGAAGGACGCATCCGCTTCATTCCGGAAAATTGGTCCGGCGTCTATTTCGACTGGATGCGCAACATCAAGGATTGGTGCATCAGCCGTCAGCTTTGGTGGGGACACCGCATTCCCGCCTGGTATGACGACGCGGGTCGTTGGTACGTCGCGCGCGACGAGGCTGCGGTTCGTGCGGAGCACGGTCTCGATGCGTCAGTGCCGCTGCGTCAGGACGAGGACGTGCTCGATACGTGGTTCTCATCGGCGCTCTGGCCGTTCTCCACGCAAGGCTGGCCTGACGACACCCGGGCGTTGCGGACCTATTACCCCACCTCGGTGCTCGTGACCGGATTCGACATCATTTTCTTCTGGGTGGCGCGCATGATCATGCTGGGCCTCAAGTTCACCGGGCAGGTGCCGTTTCGCGAGGTCTACATGCACGGCCTGATTCGCGATCACGAAGGACAGAAAATGTCCAAGTCGAAGGGCAACGTGATCGATCCGCTCGACATCGTCGATGGCATCACGCTCGACGCCCTGTTGACCAAGCGCACCACGGGCCTCATGCAACCGCAAATGAAACCGGCCATCGAAAAAGCCACGAGGAAGAGTTTTCCGCAGGGCATACCCGCCTTTGGAACCGATGCCTTGCGCCTGACATTCGCCTCACTGGCAACGCAAAGCCGCGACCTGCGTTTCGACATGGCCCGCGTCGAGGGTTACCGCAATTTTTGCAATAAGTTGTGGAATGCGGCGCGCTACGTGCTCATGAACGTCGACGGGCGCGAATCGCATCCCGAGGGTGCTGAATTCAGCCTCGCCGATCGATGGATCCGCACCCGCCTTGCCGGAGCGCTGCAGCGCGTCGAAACGGGGTTCGCCGAGTACAGGCTCGACGCGGTGGCGAGCGCATTGTACGAGTTCACCTGGCATGAGTACTGCGACTGGTATGTCGAATTGTCGAAGGCAACTTTGTTCTCCGAGACGGCCCGTGACAGCGAAAAGCGTGGTACGCGTCATACGTTGATACACACTCTCGAGTTGCTGCTGCGGGCTTTGCATCCGCTGGCGCCCTTCATCACCGAGGAAATTTGGCAGCGCGTGCGCACGAGCGCCGCCGTGACCGGAGACAGCATCATGCTGGCTCGCTTCCCCCTCGCCGACGACCTGCCACTCGACGCGACTGCGGAAGCGGAGATGCGTTGGGTCATGGACTTCATCGACGGCGTCAGACAGATCCGCAGCGGCATGGACATCGCGCCTGGCCGCAAAATGGACGTCTTGCTGCAGAACGCCAGCCTGGCCGACGCTGAGTATCTCGCACGAAACGTGCACTATCTGGTGAGGCTCGCCGGCATTGCGCCGCCGCGCCTGCTGACGCCCGCGCAGACCGCGCCCATCTCGGCCGTCGCGCTGCTGGGCCAGCTCGAAATTTTGGTGCCCATGGCCGATCTGATCGATCCGGATGCTGAACTCGAACGGTTGGGCAAACGGCAACGCAAAGTCGAGATGGACTTGAACAAATTGACGAGTAAGCTGGCGAACGCCGATTTCGCGAAAAATGCGCCCGCCGACATCGTGGCCAAGGACCAGGCGCGGCTCACGGAATTGCGCACGGAGATGGGCCAGCTCACCGCGTTGGTCGAACGGGTCAACGCGTTGCGCGCCGGGTGATGCGCCGCCAGCCATGAATTCACGTCCGAGTTCACCGGCGCGCGAAATCGCAGACGTCCTCACCCAGCTCAATCGGGTGATTTTGGGCAAGGAAACTCAGATCCAACTGTGCCTGGCGTGCCTGCTGGCTCGCGGCCACCTGCTGATCGAAGACATACCGGGCGTCGGCAAGACCACGCTGGCTCATGCGCTCGCCAAGACCTTGGGGTTATCTTTTCAGCGGGTGCAATTCACCAGCGACCTCTTGCCAGCCGACGTGCTCGGCGTGTCGATTTACGATCGCGAGACCGGTCAATTTCGTTTTCAGCGCGGACCCATTTTCGCGCAGCTCGTGCTCGCCGACGAAATCAACCGCGCCTCACCGAAGGCGCAGAGCGCGTTGCTGGAAGCGATGGAGGAGCATCAGGTGACGCTCGATGGCCAATCGATGCCCCTCCCCGAACCGTTCTTCGTGATCGCAACGCAAAACCCACAGGACCAGAGCGGCACCTTCCCGCGTCCGGAGTCTCAGCTCGACCGCTTCTTGATGCGAGTACAGCTCGGATACCCCACCG
>Ga0116229_10007034_pt1 | contig 17936 bp, 29 predicted proteins | sample S1TSphgellanicum_3_FD_87313 | JGI IMG/M metagenome (GOLD analysis project Ga0116229, IMG submission 87313) | Host-associated microbial communities from peat moss isolated from Minnesota, USA - S1T2_Fc - Sphagnum magellanicum MG | ecosystem: Host-associated > Plants > Peat moss > Unclassified... | reverse complement strand
TTTTCTTTATCTAGAAAAGTGCTTGCACCAATCAAGCCAGTGTTATTAAAATTCGCTAAATTACCATTGCTATCCACACAAGCGGCGATCGCTATTGGTGGATCGTCAGCTAGTTGATAGGAGCCGGTGGATGGGATGCTGGACCAGTTAAAAAACTGGGAATACATGTATTGATCGTTTGGTGTAGCGATCGCATCGGCAATCTGGTTTGAAGTTTCGGCTATGTACTTGTCTATTGTCTGATTGGGGTCATAACCATAGATCAAGAAGCCGTCAGTCCACAAACGATCAAGGGTGACTGTCCCTGACATGAATTGAGCTTCAGTAAAACTGAAAGCTGCTGATCGAGGGTCTAGGTTGGTCGCTACTCGGCGTTTGGGTCGGCGGATCTTTACGATGTCCCCGTATTCAAAAGCGCCGGGTTCATAGTCCCTAGTAACGACCTTGGGGTAAACAGAAATTAAATTTAACTGGGTCAGCGCTTCTTGGGCAATGCGCACCTCCAGTAACGAATCATTAGCGGTAAAAGTTGGCATTTATCCTTATCCCTTCATTTAAGCCTTGTCCGAGAGTTCCCCCTACCGAGAAGCTGCATATTGCTCCCTTAGTTGGGCGTTCAGTGCTTCTCTGCCTTCCTTGGTGTTGTAGTTGTTGTATACGTCTTGAGCGCTCATACCATCAAGCTTCAACTTACTAGCTCCGTTATTGCCGTTGTTACTTGGTGCTGCATCTGTACCAGTACCGCCACGGGGAACCGCAAAATGGGCGAAATCGCTTTCCAGCATCTTTGGGAGGATATCTTTAAGTTCCAATTTGGTCGGTTCTCCAAACTTGTCTGGACCCTTGACAACGTAGCGATCGCCGTCTTCGATCAACAGCCCACGGCTTTCCAGTAAAGTCAGTAGATCTTTTTCAGTATTGGGGCGAATAGCGCCTAGTCCGCGCATTAAGTCCAGTGCTTCGCTGCGCATTTTAAGCTGGCGTTCAGCAGCTTCTCTCTGCTGCAATGCTGTATCGCGCTCGGCTAACTGTTGTTGAAAGCCGTTCAACTTATCCTCATATTCTTGACGGAGTTTAGCGATCGCATCATCAGCCACAGAAGCCACAGATTTATTATCGGACTTGTTTTCTGATTCTTCATACTCTTTCTTGACTTCTGCGATGAACTCTAATGAGGGCTTAATCGCTTCAAATCTTTCATTTAGCTGATCAGGGATACTAGCGATCGCCTCCGACAACTTCTTGGAATTATGCTGTTGCGCTTCTAGTTGTTCATTGATTGGCGCGATCGCGGTCTGTACGACTGTGGTAATAACTTCTGGCAGTGCTTGTTTCACCGCATCACTAATAGCCTTAAGGGTTTCTGGATCTAGTGCCATATGGGTTTCTGGATTCAAGTTACTTGATATTTCCCAGGGAAATCTACTAGCGGTAGCCAGGTTCCCGCAAAATGAGCAAGCTAGAGGCATTAAAGCGCAAATTTGACGAATCTAAAATAAATCGTGATGCAAAGGGAAGATTTGCGCCTAAAGACGCTGCAAAAATAATAGCTTCTAAGATCAACGGAAAGGCTAAAGCTACTAAAGCTAAAGAACTAGATAATCTCACAGAAGAAATATTTAACGAGCGCTACAACCGCTACAAAGAGAATGGCTCGTATAAATATTTGGCTTTTGATGGTGGCAGGACATACAAAAAAATTCTAGAGACGGAAGGAAGAGAGGCAGCAGAAAAGGCGTACTTGGAATTTATGCGAAAGACTTCCAGGAATTTGGCGGAGAAGGAATACAGCGAAAGTCCAGAGAAAAATAACAAGAAAGAAAGTGATAAACAAAAAGCTAAATTATATAAATCGCTACCCCAAAATCTTCATCCACTTGTAGAATCTGATGTGTTAAATATACAAGATATTAAAAATCGACTTGTACAAAAACACGTAAGCGAACTAAGTAAATTGCCAAGTAATCTTATTAAGAAAATAGCCAATTCAGATATTAAAATTTATTTGGGTAATAGTACGATCACAGGATTAGACGGTAATGGACACATGAAAGGTGTACGACCTAGAGGATGGACAGAAGGTGATACATGGGATATGGTAGCAGGAGGCTACAATAGACTTACTAAGTCCGTATGTGCTGGCATAGGTGTGCATGGCAGTACAAGCCTTGTGCTGCATGAGTTAGGGCACTCGCTAGGTCACGTATTTAATCATGATCATGATCGTGAATTAAACCAACTTCATATAGATATATATGACAAGCTAGATCCTTATCTACAGCAAGGAGGCAAAGGCGGATATGCGGGCAAAGAAGAATTACTGGCGGAAGGTTTTGCAAATGTAATAATGAATAAAGAACATGCCACAAAAAAATATGGACAGGATTTTGTTAACTATATAGAGAGGAAGGTTTTAAATGTTAATGCCAGCTAGACTTGAGAATGGCGATATTGTTGTACCTGTTAGAGTTGAAGCATCCCAAGGAATGATTGGCGATAGCGTAAAAACGTTAAAACCGACAGACAAAGATTATAAAGCATGGGACGAGTGGCTAAAACAGCGAGGCGCGCTAACTTAATCTCCTATATCTGGTAATAAATTATTCGGGTCTTCAGCACCTGCATCAATTTCTTGCAAAGCTTGCTGTACTTCTGACTGCTCTAAGTCGTAGGTGCGAGCAACTCGCTTGATAAAGTGTTTCTGGACTGCTTTTTTGAACGTTGGCGATGGGATTTGCGCTTGATCGATTCCCGTCAAATCGTTTAGCAACTCTGCAATAGAGAAGCCTAAAAATTCATCGTATCCAACAACCTCCCAGTTGACTATTTCGTTGTGCGCGATCGCTGCCACTTTCAAAACCTGCACCAAATATTCTTTAACCAACTGCCCGTAACGCTCCAAGAGAATTTCTTCGGGTCTGCGATCCTCTTTTTTTGATTCTCCACTACGAGCAACAATAGCTGCCCCATCAGCAGCAGACATGGCTATTTGCTGAAGGACATCGTAAATATCCCGCTTAATTTCAGCCCTGTAACCTATAGCGGTTTGAATTGATGCGCCGCTACGCTCAAATGCTGAGATAGCTTGACCAGTTTTCAGAGTTATATAATACCCGTTTCCAAGCTTCTGATTTTGCAGAGGATCATCGGAGTCATCCTCGACACCGCTGATTACTGGAACTGAGTAATTATTTGTATACAACGCATATTCAAGCGCTGCCGTCTGGTTAAAGTAAGACCTTTGACAGTCAAACAACTGAGAAGCCATCCATAGCGACTTAGGCAAAGTTAGCGTCACCACTGGAAATTCAAACACGCCTCGGACATTAAATATGGGTTGAGCTTCTAAGTTAGTCGTAATTACCACATCTTTAGCCATAGCCGTATCTATAAAAGGCATGGGCGGGACTGGCTTGTTGTCTTTAGGAATTTTTGTAACGGTATACTTAGAAGTCAGAATTTGATCATTCTGGCGATAGTAAATAGTAAAAATGTGCTGCGGAACAGGTGGAACATCCCAACCAGATCGGACTAACTTGAACTGGTGCAGTTTTACGAAATCAAATCCGTTAATCCCTGCGTCCCAGTCCCAGAGAGCGGATCGGGGATGAAGAATTACATAAGGGTTTAAGGCTCCAGCCTCTTTCTGCTGGGCTAGACTTGTGGCATCTATTTGGGTTTTAGTGTCAATCTGCGCGATCGCCTTTCCAGTTGCCAAAGCTTGAGCCATTGACTCCATCAAGAAGGTGTTAAAGCTTGCTCGTCCGTCATCATCGCAAGGTAGCAAAGCACCATTTTTTAAAAAATCATTAGTCCAAAACGGGTCATCGCTACCTGTAGGGGTAGCGGGATTTTTAAATAACTCGGAATTAAAACGAGATAAAATCGCCCCAATTTTATTGCAATAAGTTGCCAGTTTGACCCGTTCCCTAATCACTTCCTCTGGTCTGCCATCGGGATTAGGCAGCAACTGTTTTTTGATGTCATCTGTCATGCTATCGCCGCCTTCAGTAACAGCGGTCAACAAATCCCAATAATCGGATTTGTCCTTATGTTCGGGGCATCTGTATCTAAGAGAGTCGAGGGTTGGCATAGAGAATCCTAAGGCTATTCATCATCAGTGCGACGGCGGACAGCGCTAGGCATCAAAAAGCTCTGTACGTCGTCTAAGCTTTTCTCTAGTCTATCTAGTCTCTTTTCTGAGCGAGTTTCCAGCGCTGTAATTCTGGCGCTAATTCCATCCATCTTGTTAGTGTAATCGGTTAGATGTACCGCAAGCTGCTGTTTGATGGATGCTAGTTCGGTAGTAATAGTATCCTTTATCCCATCGATCGCAAACAACATCTCATTTCGAGATTTATCAATCTTGGAATTTAAATGCTCCTCCAGCTTTCCCGCTTTGAAGACCACTCCAGATATTGATATCAAAGCGGAAGCGGCGACAAAAATTGACTCCAGTGGAATGGGGGTCATGGATAAAAGTTTCAATAAAATATACAGCCTAGAGTTCCCGTTTTAGATCGCCATGCAATTTTCGAGGTGCTGCAAGATACCTTGAAATACTGCCCAGCTAGCCCCATTTCCTACCACTTCCATAGCCAGAGATTGAGTAGCTGGAAGCCAGATTTTATCAGCTGTTTGTCTGTCCCCGAAAAGCCTCAGACATGCACGAGGTGTGACCCTGACAACGCGATCGCCTACAGCATCTAATTGGTGGGAATGCCCGCTTCGTCCCATTGCTCTAATAGTTGGCGCGGGTTCATTTGGGGAGTAAAGGCGATCGCTGTCCCGACCTCCTCCAGCCCTTTTGATTAAAGCCTTGTAGCTAGTATGTCCGCTTCTAATTACCCCCGCCGGGCGATCGCCTGGGATTAATTTAGTCCAGTTAGAGCGATCAGGAATCAAGCAGGTATTAACCAATTCAGGGAATTTAGCTTTTTGCCACGGCGCTAACTCTGTTTCCGGTAATTCAGGGATAAGGTCGGCGATCGCCTCATACCAACCTTTAATCCTTCCCTTCGGAGGTTGGATGTTGGGGAAAAATGTTTTGGCTGCAATCAGGTACAAGCGATCGCGGCTCTGTGCTACCCCAAAATCCTTAAGATTTAGAATTTGATAGGTGAAATAATATCCGTCCAGCGCCTCAGTTATCAATTTAAAAGAGGTGAATTTTGCATAACCTCGGACATTTTCTAACAGAAATATTCGGGGTTGTTTGGCGTGGATGATATTGGCGATCGCCGATGCTACCTGCACATCTTCCGGCTGCTCTCCTTTATTATTGGCAATGCTGGCATTCTTGCAGCTAGGAGTAGCAATAATCAGATCTGCATTTTGCGAACCTTCAAAAACTACGTCTTGTACTGGCTGATTATAAATTCTCGAATCAGGAAAGTTTTGGGCGTAAACTTCAGCGATTTTGGAATCATATTCAACCGCCCAAATTGGATTACCCAAACCATGTAAACACATTCCCATCCCCGAACAGATGGAGCCAATTTTAAGGTCAGTCATACTAAACATTCACAAGGTTTAAAATCCAATACTTGTTGAAAGTGGATTCCGGGAACTTGTTTGCGTACCATCGCCCAAAATTTGTTTTTGTCTATATGCTCAGTGGCAGGAACTCCCGCTACTTTCATCGGAGTGAACCTACCCTCTAAGCTTTCCAGACTTTCATCGGAGTGAATCGTAAAGCCAATATATTTTTCTGTTGCCTTTGCTTCCTCCCAAATGTCTGGGCGATCGCAATAAATCACGTACCAGTGCTGCTTACCAGCTTTCAGGCAACCCATGCAATTGGCGTGCTTGAATTGGGTGTAAGTTGCAGGGGGAGCGATACCTATTTCAGTAGTACTTAAAATAGTTCGCTCCCACTCCGCTAGGGGGTAAGCTGACTGATACCCCATAGCTTCAATAATTTTGCGACGACGGATTATGCGATCGCTCTCGCTTTTATCAAAACCGTAATAAATCATCGCTTCTCCAGGTCGATGATTGGCAGACATGTAATTAATGAATGGTGCTGTTTTCAGTCTATTCGTGCATAATTCCTTTCCATTGCTAACCTTAAAAGCTTTAGCAATGGCACAAACTTGAAATTGGCTAGGAATTGATTCGGGATTTTCGATTCCTAAAATATTGGCGTAAGTTATTGGTATTCCCAAATGTTCAGCTATTTCTTTTTTAAAGCGCTTGATATCCTCATGCTCATATTGAGGATTTATATCATGATTTAACAAAATTACGTTTTGATTGCCGTGCCTTCTGACCACCTCAATCGCGGTCAATGACGAAGCGTGTCCACCCGAAAAACACACTATACGTGATATTTGCTTACTCATGTTCACCCTCTAATATTTGATATGTCAGAGGGTGAATAACTGCGTAGTAATCGCCGCCATTTCCTCTATTTTCAATCAATACTTTTACGATTTGATTAAGTGCAGAATACAACTTGCGGCGCTGTACTTTTAGCTTATACCTGATTCTGCGTTTACGTCTTTTACTAAGTTGCATTTTCCCATTCCTGATAAGCAATTCTGAAATCATCCAAATTCACAAAATCATCCGGATCTGGTGGTTCATCACCATTTAATTCACGACAATTAAACAAACTTAATTGACCCTGTGGGATGGGATTTAGATTATCCCAGTGGGTAAAATATTCTCGAAAATACTCTCTTCCATCTGCATTTTTGACTATTGGTAGTAGCTCCTTACCTTTATAAATTTGAAACCTGATTATAGTGACAAGCTTGCCAAATTCTAGGAAAGAATGTCCAATTGTGAAAGTGCGATCAGCAAATTGATAACCGTTTGACATTAATTTCACTCCATATTTAGAAACTCAATCCCTGCATCTTTGCAGAAATCTTTCAATACCACATTTCTACGATGCTGCATTATTTTGAAATGCTCAACTTGGTTGATAAGACTTGGGGCGTTTTCTGGATTATCATGAAATCCCAAAATATCCGTCTTAGGAATTGTACGAACTCCTAATCCGCGCTTTACATCTTTGCGCCAAACTACAGCACAAATAGTAGCGGTATCCGCCTGCCATCTATTGTTTTTTGAGCTTTTTCTAAACTTAAATCGAGGATAAATATTAACCAAATAAGGAGGCTTGGTAAATAGGAATTCTGCGCGATCATTTGTTGGTTCCAAAAAAGTCAAGCGAACAAAAAACACTACACCAATTTTTGCAGCAGACCAAGCATTAGCAAGAATAGGGTAAGCCTCATTAAATGGCGGGTTTGTTATCACCCAATCAACAGGCGGGAAATCAATGAACCAAGAATTTGGATTAGTTGCGTCAAGGTGATAATCTGCGTCCGCGCTTTCATCAATATCATTTGTCCAGTGAAAATTACTACTCAAGCAAGGGAAAAACCTTGATAAATTCCCGCCACCAACACAAGGATCGGCTAGTATACCACTGAATCCTATATACCCAGCTAAATGACTTAAAAACCATGCTGGCGAGTCGTATCTATCAAATCGGTGTCGCGTATTATTCATATTTTTAAACCTTATGACTCTAGTTCTGCAAGTGAAACGAAATTAGTATTTTTTGCTTGCAATGAGTCCACCCACTCAATACCTGTAGGAACCAGAGAAGCAATGTCAATTTCCTCATTAATTGTTGTGTTTAATTTTCGGTTGTTAACCCAAGTAAGACCATGTTTAGCATTATGCGCTCTTATCCTATCTAAGTGTTTATTCATTTCCTGTTTAATTCTTTCCGGCTTTGAGCCGATTAGAGAGAATATTGCGCCTTGAGTAATAGCCCATTTCTTATCTTTACTTCGACAGGTATTATTATATTTTTCTATTGCTAGAATAGCCCTTCGAGTCAATTCCCGTACTTTACCTGAATGCTGTTGTCCATCGCTCAACATCAATTCTGAAGTAGGAACTAATGACAAATCTGATTTATGTTTACGATACCTACCAACACAGCCATTGCAATATACTTCCACAGCTCGTTGCACTAAATCATTAAATTGCATCCCCGATTTAGATGAAGCCTGTTGAGCGATCGCTATAATTTCGGGATCAATTTTTATTCCAAATTCTGCTTGTTCCAATGGTTTATCAACGCTTTGAACGAGTTTTTGATAAATAACTTGCATTTGCCCTTGCTGGACTTGAGCAATTAGATTCACTGTAAAATTCCTAATTTTGTCATCAGAAATTTGCAATATACGCAAAATCTCTTTGAGAGTGGATATTTCCGCTTCTGTCAACTTAATTTCAATCATTGCTGTTAGCCCTCTAAATAAATTCTTAAATCGGAAATTTGCTGCGGTGAAAGTCTTGTTCTTAACTTTTAGAGCTTTGCTTTCTATCTGCCTTTGTTAACAGAGGCTATTTGCGCATCTGCCTAAAAAGATGCTATCGTTCTCGCTTGTAATCATTTTTAATTCTCTTAAGCTACTTCTAGAATTGTTTCTAAGGCGGCTAAAATTTTCCTTTTGATGATTTGTACATGGATACCCCTGTCAAGAGGCAAAGATTAAAAATTTGCTGGGGATGGGAGTGTTTTCTTTCTAGCGATCGCCTTCACCATTTCCTCTATTCGTCTCCTGTTTCGCTCCATCTGCTCTGGGGTAAGAGATTCCAGCTCCTGCTTGAGCTTAATTTCTAAAGATGGCAAAGCCGCAAATTGTTGCCAATCTTCGCCGGGTCGCCTGTCAAGCCCAGAGTCCTCCCAAAGTTTCTGGATATCAGCGGGGGTTTTCGGAAACCAGTGCCCCCCATTTCCCAGATAGTGGTTGACCATGTTCAGAAAGCGTTGTTTGGTGAATTTGCTAAAAAAATCAAACCAGATTTGGGCGATCGCCTGATTCTTGAAAACCGGGTGGTCGTTTCCATAAACCAAGGCAAGCAGATTCATGCCTTCAGAAAATTCTTCTAAAGTCAATCTCGTCATTTATTTTCTCCTTTAAGCATTTCTAAAAGATTCTGCGATGCGGCTTGAGCCGCTATTTCCTGAATAGAAACCGTTGGAAGGGAATCGCGCCTACAAAAATCCCGCCAGTATTCCTCAATTTCCACAAGGCGCTCTGGATTCGCTTGAGCGCGATTGATGTATTTCTTGGCTTCACGGCGCAGCTCAACCACCGACATAAGCTTGAAATTTGGATATTTGCGAATCGAATCCGCGACGTAAGCCACGAACTTGGGGTCAATGTCAACGCGAGATTTGCCCTGTTCTGTTAGCAAACCCTGCCAAGACGCGTAGTCTTTGCCCGTTTTGGGGTCTTTGCCTGTCAGTGCAGTGAATCCGTCCCGCGCCGGAATATTTGTCCCGTTGAAGCCATTTTGGTTTTTAGGGGTGATTTTGGCTTCTTGGCTTTGGGGGTTAACTGGTTCCGGGTCGATCAAAATTTCGACTGCGATCGCTACCTGCTCGACCTCCGCCCCCTCTTTTTCGATTTGGGGGACTATAGGGGGATCTTCTTTTAGATCTTCTTTTAGATCTTCTTTATATAAAGTCAAACGGTTGTTTGACCGTTGGCTCAACGGTTGTTTGACCGTTGGCTCAACGGTTGTTTGACCGTTGGCTTTTGGGGAATCAACGGTTGTTTGACCGTTGGCTTTTGGCAATTCGTCAAGTGCTGACTGAACTACTTCAACCATGAACCGAAATTCAAGTGTTCTCCTGTAGGTCTTTTGCTGCTTGGTTTGGATAAAGCCTCTCGCCTCAAGCTTCTTTAATCGATCCCTGATCTGCTTGTCCGTCGAGATCCCGACAAGCAATTCCTCAAATTCGCTAACAGAATGAGCGCCAACCCAAGGATTAATTTCGTTCGGGTTTTTTGCGATCGCCGAATTAGCCCAATACTCAAAGATGTTGAGAATAGCAGCGGCTACACAGTCTTTATCTGTCAACTGGTAGTAATCACTTCTGACTATAGCGATCGCCTGACGCGGCGCGTGGGAAATACACGATTCTCTGCTCATGAAATCCTCCAAAACACTATTGTCAGCAACTTTTTTGGTGGTGGAATCATGCTGCAATTGGCTCCCCTTTCAAAATACACTTCAAGGGTCTCTGGCTGACAACCTCCAGCCAGTCAATAGCAAGAAATACATAATTTAAAGTTGCTCCAACTTCCGTCCCATACGCCATCAATTGAATAATATTCCTCGCCCTCATTGATTTGATGGCGACATTCACAGCACTGGCGAACTTTCCGAGATTTGCGTTTTACCTCTCTATAAAAAGAGGGTTTTTCGTAGTCGCAGCTACACATGATTTCCGCCTACGCCACTAGTAATAAGCTCGACTGAATTGCCTCAATCAGTGATTCTCTGAAAGGAATCAATTTTATCGGCATACCTTTGTTGTCGCGGACTATAGAGTAATGTCCATTCTTGTCCGCAATTTCTAGCATCTGGTCTGGAGTAATTTCGATCAGCTCGGAGTATTTAACTCCGTAGCTCAAGCAATCTAAAAATACACTTTTACTTTTGCCTCGAATTTCATAAGCTTCTTCGCCATACAAATTCCACCACGAATGGGGGTTTCCCTTCCATGTATAGCGACTAACTCCATTTCTTATGGAATCGAGTACCTGTTGGTTTGGAAAGTTTACTTTCTTGCCAATTTCCGTCTCTATTTCTGCTTTTAATTCGGCTAATTTTCTGGCGACAATTTCTGAGTGAGGAAGAGGGCTTAGGGAAGATGCTTTTTCGGTAGATAATGATCGCTTCTCTGAAGTAATCAGCGATAGCTGATAAGAAGTGTATACTTCGGTCACGATAAACCTCCTAAACTATCAGGTGTAATTGCTCCAGGCTCTAGCCCCCATTGATGCTTCAGTAGTTCTTTATAAGTTGCCTCTCGGACAACCATTTGCTCGTAAAGCTTGACTAAAAAATCTTTGGCTTGCTGATGGCTCATTTGTTCCACTTGTGTAGCAAACGAGCGGATATTGAATTGTTGTTCTAGGGTAAGTTCCGCCATTTAAGCCGCCTCCAACTCTGATAATTCATTCGCAGAATTTTTGAATTGCTCGAACCATCCCATACAAGCGGCTATAGCTACAGCGCTGGCAACCTCTTTAGTTAAGTTGGGTGATTCGCTATTAGAAACAAATTTCGGCAATTCGCCGCGCTTCCTAAATAATATTTTGATAACCAGGTAGCCACTGATTGGCTCGTATTGAGCCAAAAATTTATGTTCGCCTTCGTTGGTGGAAATTAACTGAGAAAGTAGCACGATCCACTCTGGAGGCTTCGCGCTTCCCCAAGTCTTTCCTATTAGTTGCTGTAGGCGATCGCTCCTACTCCGCAAAAATTTATCAATTAAATCATTCCTAGAGGGAGAAGAATTAAGCTTGTTCCGCATTTCGTTAATCAACTTTTCCGCCTGTAAAATTGCGGCGTATTCTTGGCTGTAATCCGATATTTCTTGCTGCATAAAACAAAGCTCCAATTAATAGAAATAAAATGACATTGTTGATTGCGATCGCGTAAGTTAACGCAATAATTTCGGGAATCATGCGCCGATAATCCCTCTAATTGGGTTGGATGCTTCTAATAATTCGAGCTGCTTGATTTTTCTTTCGCCTCTGATGTAGGCGATCGCTTGACGCTGTAGGTTTGCGATTTTTGAGCCGATTGAGGCATATTCGCCTACCACTGACGGGGTTATGTAAGGCGTAGTTACACAGGCTACTAGTCCTGCTTCACCTATCCTGCATTTCCCAGAGATGGTTATCCCTGGCTCGTCCCCTTCGGCTTGAGTGAACGAAATACCAACGATTTCTGCGTTTTGCCATGCTTCCTCGTCCAGTCCAGCAAATAGGATGAGTTCTGGTACGAAGGCATTCAAGGCAGTAACAAACTCTTCTACGGGTTTGTCGGAGGAAGAAAATTTAATATCCCTATTTTCTACGGTGAACTTGGGATCTATTACAGAGCAGTGAATCTCTATAGTTTTTCCTAGCTTGACCTTGGAGAGTATCGTCACTTCTCCGGTCGGTTTCTCCGGGACTGCGATCGCCCCGTTGTTTTGCCCGCTATCATGCTGCTTTGCCATGCTTGCGCTCCTTATGTTCCTTATGATTTTTTCGTTGGGCTGGTGGCTGCTCTAGCAACTCTCGACAGCGCCTAATATGAAATTGATAGTTTGCCTTTGACCTTCCTGGTAATCGAATATCTCGATAGTGATATCCCAATCGAAAATCCCCAAGCCGAATGCGATCGCGCAACTGTTCAGCGTTTACAAACCCCAGTAGCTTGTAAGCTTGAGCGGTAGACAGCCACTCTTCGTTAACCGCTTGCTTCAAAGAATCAGTAGCCACTCTCTCGAAATCTTCTGGTATTAGCTCCGTTATCACTCGCTTTAATGAAACGGTGGCAACTTTCCTAGAATCTTCCGTCATTACTGAGGTAATCGCGTTTGCAAAATCAGTCCTAAAATTCGCTATTACCAATTCAGCGATTTCTTCCTTGAAATTTGCTGTTATCAACTCGGCGATCGCCTCTCTAAAAACTGATTTAACCATCTTCTTGATGGCTTGCAATTCTTCTGGAGTCACGCGCCCTCCATTCGTTGCTTAACTAGGCGCTCATGCCTTTTTTGGTCAATCCGTTGCTGTAAAAGAGCCACCTTCCACTCCTGCAAAGCTTCTGGAGTTTGCAGTTCTATCTCCGTTTGAGGACGAAAAACTTTGCTCCTTCTAGGAGAAACGTGGATTGATTTGCTGGTTCTGGTTCTGATTCTGGTTGGTGGACTACTCCTGTCCTTTTTAGGCTTGGATGGTTTTTTCTCCACCACGGGATTAGGTACGAAATCGGGACTAATTCGTGGATTGACAAAGTAGACGCAGCCGCGATCAGGATTGACTGATCCGATTTTGGCTATTATTTCCCGGCGATCATCTACGTCCCGTATTCGGATCACTTGCCCAATCTTTAGGGCATCTGCGCACTTGATCGCTTTGCCTATCAAGACGGCGTTAATGTCAGCGAGGGAGGCTCTTACGATTACGATATTCATGGCTCCTCCTCGATGGTGAGGGCTAACCCCAGAAATGTAAAGGCGACAACCAGTACTAGGTAGACCGAAAACAGTGTCACGGCTCCCAGTAGCTTCATCTTGGTATAGACAACAAGTATGAGAAGTCCCATAGCTAGTACGAACTGGGCGACTAGGATGCAAATGGCGATCATGATCCCTCTCCTAGATATCGCTGGCGATCGCTCGCATCGAATATCTTGTCCAGATCAGACAAGTACTCTCGTTTTAGCTCTGGCACATCCTGAATTCTTGCCTTCATCGTCCAAGCTTCAGGCGATATAGGGTTATTTGCCAACAAACGGTTTAGCGCTCTATAATCCGGGCTTCCATTCTTGGTTCTTAATCCGTAGCGCTTGCACAACTCTGTTTTAGTGATGGTTGTGCCATCATTTATCAGTTCTTCGCCGTGGACAATGCGATCGCGGTACTCGATCACTGATTGATAACCTAAAATCTTTTGCTGAATTGCTTCGGGGCAGGTGACAACAATTAGATGGCGCGTGTCTAAAACTGACTTCTCGGCTAACGCTCTCTGTGCTTGCGCTTGAGCCAAGGCTAGTTCTAGCTCAAGTTCGCGGAGGCGATCGGATTGCTGAGGGATGACTGTTTCAGCCTCACGAGTTTTCACAGCAAAATAGCTCTGTGCGGCTGCTATCTCCGGTTTACGAGGGTCGCCGTTCATGGCGGTTAGATAGCAGGCGTAACGAGAGAGTTTGAAATCTTTCACCACTTCTCTGAATGCCTGAGATCCGCCAATTTGCGCCATTTGGACGACTTCGGCAAAATGGTGTTGATCCATTCCCGTGTTTTTGGCACTGGCGATCGCTCTTTCAACAGTATCTTTTATTCTTTTCCAGGACTGATACCCTAGCAAGCTCATCAACTCTGTGGCTAGCCAGTATTCAGATCCATCATCTGCCATGCGTTTGATTTGATCAAATGGATTAGCGATCACAAGCGTCATATTGCCCCCTTGTTCAAGAGCAAGAGGGATGGATTTTTTTGTATCTCTCTTAAACCTATTGAAACCAAGATGTCTGCCAATTGGACTAGTGTTAGATCATGCTCGGCTGCAATTTTCCTTACCTCTTTGTGTTTCCCAGGAAGAATTTTTAAAGTAGGGAAATCGCTAGAATTGACTCCCATTGCGGCTTGTCTCATATTTGCCTTCATACCTTCAAGCTTTCCATTTCATTTTAGGCTTAAAAGCCAAAAACCGCAAGCCAGAAATATAAAGTTATATGAAATTACTGGATGCTGTAATAATAGATTTAGTTTTAGGCTTATGAGCCAAGCACCAAGCTTCTGGCAGCTTAATACTTAAAGGAGAATCATGAATGGATAAGAAAAAATTTTTGACCGACGCTGGGATAAAAGAACTTGGCAGGTTGATCAACCTATCGAGGAAGGCTAAAAACTGGACTCTGGCACAAGCAGCATCCCTTGTAATCCTGCCCAATGGAGAGAAGCTTAGACAAGAATCGTTGGGGAAAATAGAGAAGGGATACGGTATCCCAGAATTCAACACACTGGTCGCGATCGCCGCCGCCGAATTTGTGACAGATGCATCTGGACGTATACTCAGTATTGATGATTTTATTAATATCGCGTCGGAATGTTATTCGATAAACCAGCCATTGGAATTTGCTGATATGGTTGCTCACGCTATGCAGGTAAATAATATAAGCCAATCTGTGCTAGAGGCTGCGTTTGCTGATCTAGAGCCAGGGTATTTTGAGATTGAAAGATTGAGAGACATACAAGCAAAAAACGGCGAACCCGCAACGATAGCGGAACGCCGTTTTATAGTGGCTAGGGTTGACCCCATGAACTCAGTATTTCATCGCTTGCAATGGTTTGGACCTGATTCCGAGATCCTTGCTAAACCGGATAATTCTAAGCATTACACCAATCAAAACTAAACAGGTACTCTCTCTTTGCAGCTACATACGCGCACATAGCCAATATCTTCCAGTAGCATTATCTGGAAATCGGCATTGTAGCGCCATTTTTTAGTGTGATCCTTCATGATCACATCTCGCCGCGACGCATCAGAAGAATACGTTAAGTATTCAACATCTTGAATCAAGACTCTATTTTTTGGCGATCGCTCAATTTCCCTGGTCAATATAGATGTTTGGCGTTCCATTTCGTCTTGATCATAAAGTCTTGTTACATCTTCCCCATGAAGCATGAAAGGGCTACGTCCAGTAAAGGACTTTACGGCTTGAGATGTTAATATACACTTAATGGGTAAACCCCATTCCCATTTTGCGGGTAGCAGGGTGATATAAGTAGCATGTTCTGAGCTGTATGCTATTTCCAGTAATTGTTGATAACTGGAAATATGACTCAAGACAGATGTGTTTTGTTGTGCCATAATACCTGTATGATTATATGCCTTTGCGTGAAGAGGAATGGTGTGAATTACCATTCCTCTAACTTTTAGTATTACGCACAGGTAGGATAATTTTACACAGGTTGCACATCTCGCCAGCTCGGAGGATCTTTCGCTCAGAAATTCGGCGATTGCGCGGCTTGGAGAGGAGATAACGACACAATTTCCTTCCTCATGGATTGTGCAGGAGTCCAAAACTTCCCTAAAACTACAAAGATTCTTGATTTTCCTTGCGATCGCCATGTTTAGCCCTTGTTAGGCGCTACTGCCTATTAGGTTTACCTATTCCCTGCGTTTTTTCAGTATATACTTTTCGGACAAGCGACACAGACGTATAAAACAAATATACACTGCGTAGAAATTTTTAGACTAAGGGGTGTTCCCCCCCCCCGAAAAGTAGATAGATGAGCGCTTAATGAAGGCTATATCTAAAACTTATTTTTTAATAGTAGTAGCTGCACAGAAAACCTTCTCTGACTCAAGAAGCTAAACCGCTTTCTGCCAGAATTCGGTCGTGATTCATGCAATATTTGGTGATAATCCGACTTGCTAAATTCATTCAAATATACAGAAACGGTCGCATACTGCTTCCAAAAATTTTCATAAAGCATTCCTAGCTACATATATTTGGAATGTGAGCAATGAACAACTTTCTAATAAATTTATTAGAAAGTTGCGCGAATCTTCTCCATCTTCACCCCTCAAGTAGTCCTAGCGCGATCGCTTGCTGCACCTCTTCATCTGAAAGTAGCCCGTCGCGGAACATTTGCCCGATTACGGCTTTACGCACGTAATCAGACGTAGAGGACATAGCTCTTAATTTTATATCCGCCCAAGGTGGGAACTTGGCGGCTATAGCTAACTGCTTGTCAGTAGTCCCCAGTTTTCCCGAATACTTCGCCATATATTTACCCACTCAACACTTAAAATATTATCACGTTAACGTGATTTATTCATAAGAATTCCTGATGAGGTAGGCACAAAAATAGTCAAAAGATTTATACAAAATCCCTTGACTATCACGTTAACGTGATTTATTATATAAATATAAGGGAGTTGAGAAACAGGTTAACCCTTATAAAGGAGGTGAACAACATAACAGACTTACCCACTAACGGAAACGGACACGGGGAATATGCCCCGGAGAAGGAGTACGAAGTTTTGGACGTGGACTACTGGGGAAATATCATCTGGCGTGATTCAGACGATAAGGGCAACGTGAAAGTTGTCGAAACCAAGGAAGTCCTGGAGGAGCTAGAAATAGAAGATGAAGAATCTGAAAACTAGCGCCTGATTAATCGAATCCCCCTAGAGAGCAAGTCTAGGGGGACTTTCTACTAAGAATTTATATTCAGGATAGCTTATGGCGGAAAGAATTGTTTATCCGATTTATTTTTTGCCGGTTAAGAAAAAAGAAACCGCTTGGTACTTTGATTATGGAAGAAATTTCTATAATCGAGATAGCATACCAGTGCCAGACTGCGATCGAGAAAGCATGTACGGTTTAACCAAGAAAGAGATAATTGTCGAACTATTTCGCATAGCAGCAGGGAGAGCTGGCTATTACTTAGTTAATATGCGAGATAAAAAATATTACTACTGTGGTTCTGCTTGGGAAGACATCAGACTGAAGCTAAGAGAATTGGGTATCGGTAGGGACGAACCAAATTACCCAGAAGTGGATTAGGCTTTAGCAAAATATCTTTGTAGGAGAGCGATCGCTCGGATAATTCCCAGGCGATCGCTTTTTATTATCAATCTGACAGGTGATCTCATTTCCAGTACTGAATAAAAGACGGTCATCGAGAGAATCGAGCGCGATCGCTCCCTCTCTACTTGATCATCCCTCCAATTCTATCCGCCTGGATTCCAGTAGACGCTTCATTTAGCGCGTTGATAGTCTGCTGGGGTATGATCACCCTTTTGTCGTATATCGAATATAGGTTGCGATCTCTGTTAGGTACATAAGTACCGTTAATACAGAATCCCAAGAGTTCAAAACTAGATGATGTACTCCAGTATTCGAGAACTTGAGTAACGATTTTGGTGTTATCTATGCTTAGGTTCCCATATTTCCCCTTCAGCTCAAATACTGCAATTACTGGATCAGTAGAAGCTGTGACAGAGTTGGGTATGAGGGAGCCTTCACCGTAGAAAAGTGGCTGGGCTGCTAAATCATTTTTGATTTTGTAAGGGCGCGTATTACTGATGAATGGTCTGTAGGGAGTAGCAGCACCATGATTAATCATGTCGTACTGGGAAACATATCTACTTACGTTTCCATTGTAGATTTGACAAAACTCCGGACGGTTCTGCGGTTGTTGAGAGCTTGCTGCTTGTGGTTTGACAAAACAGATGACTAAAGCTAACAATGCGATTTTCTTCATAATGCCATGCAGTAGTTTACGCCTGATTTTCCTATGGCATTAGTAAAGATGGTTGTGATAGCGATCACGTATATGTTATATTTTAAGCAAGACAATTAGTGATTTTTTGTGA
>Ga0116229_10007032_pt1 | contig 17940 bp, 14 predicted proteins | sample S1TSphgellanicum_3_FD_87313 | JGI IMG/M metagenome (GOLD analysis project Ga0116229, IMG submission 87313) | Host-associated microbial communities from peat moss isolated from Minnesota, USA - S1T2_Fc - Sphagnum magellanicum MG | ecosystem: Host-associated > Plants > Peat moss > Unclassified... | reverse complement strand
GGAAGCCGAACTCACGCCCGACATCATGCGCATGATCGAGTCGCAGTACATCATGCTGCCGATCATCGATCGCATGTGGGTCGATCATCTCTACATCATGGACGCGCTCAAGAGCGGCATCGGGCTGCGTGGCTACGGCCAGAAAGACCCGCGCGTCGAGTACGAAAAAGAAGCGTACGAGATCTTCGAAGATCTCAAGACGAACATCGCCGACGAGGCGATCAAGGCCGTGTTCTCGGTGCGCGTCGAGACGCAGCCGCCGGAGCCCGAGCCGCAGCCGGAACTCGTCGCGGCGGGTTCGTTCGAACAATTACCGACCGGCGAGATCGTACCGCAGGCCGCGCCGCAGGCGCTGACGCAAACGCAAGCGCCCTCACGCATGGATCCGGCCGCCGCGGAACGGCTGCTCGGGCCCGCGCCGCGCGCGCTTGCCGAGCACGTGCACACCAATCGCGACGAGCAGCCGGCGGCGAAAGCGGCGGCTGCCGGCGGCGAGAAGGTCGGGCGCAACGAGCTCTGCCCGTGCGGCTCCGGCAAAAAGTACAAGCGCTGTCACGGAACGGGCGCCTAACGAGGGCTTGCTGCGAGAACTGTTCGCGCGATCACGGCGTGCCGTATCGCTGCGTTTGATTGCCGCAGATGGGGTATCACGTGCGACGGATTACTTTCTTGAAAGGACGTACGCATGAAACTTCGAGCTCTCGCAACCGTCGGCTTGTTCGGCCTTGCGACCGCGACGGCGGCGCTCCCGGCACTGGCGCAGAACGGCCCGGATGCCCCCGCCGCTCCGCCGATGGCGCCGCCCGCGGCTGCGCCGATGAACGGTCCCGACGGCGCACCCGGAACGATGGGTCCCAACGGCGTTCCGACGTACACCACGTGGCAAGATCAGTGGAACAGCGGCACCTACGATAAGCGCCATGTCATCCTCGGCACCGTGGCCGACTTCAAGCCGTTCCGCCTTGAAGTTTCGCGCGCCGACGGCCCGACGCAGACGATCGACCTGAAGCAGGGCACGACGATTCTGCCGACCGGCATGACGCCGATGCCGAACCAGCGCGTCGCCGTGGTCGGCTACTACAGCAACGGCACGTTCATCGCCAACCGCGTGATCCTGCACGGCTAAACGATCGCGAACCCGACGGCGCAGACGCGTCGTGACGGCGGCAGGGCCGATCGTGTCGAACGCAACGACATGATCGAATCCCTCGCCGCCGTTGCTTTTTATGCGGGGCTCGGCGCATTCATCTACGGTCTCGTACGTCTCACGACCGCATCGATCGAACGCCGCACCGTCCGCGACGCGATCGGCATCGTCGCGATCGTCTTCGGCGTGGTGCTCTTCACCACCGCGGTGATCATCTATCTCCACAGCCCCAAGAGCATCTTGCCGTTCTGAGCGATGCGCGCCGCGCGTCACTCGAAGTAGATGATGTGCGGCCACAGTCGGGCGAGCGAGGGGTGCACGCCGCGGCACAGCGCGATCGCTTTGTTCTGCTCGAAGCCGCGCGCGTACGTGGCCGACGTCGTCCCGAGCACGGCGACCGACGTGCAATAGTGTCGCAAATCCGGTGCATCGTACTGCACGCTCAGCACGTCGCGAGGCGATTGCCCGCGTTGACCCCACAGGCCGTATTCGTTCTGCCCGCTCAGCGCCGGCGGTAACCCGAACGCCTGGCCGTAGAGGTCGATCGCGGCGGCTTCACCATAGTTGTCGACGAGGATCGAGGTCGACGACCTGTTCGCAAGCGGGATGCGATCCCACGCGGCGGCGACTTGGTCGACGAACGTGTGCCAGCCGAGCATGTCCGCAAAGGTCGGCGGCATCGGCGCGCCCGCATCCGCGCGCTCTTGCGCTTGCCCCACGAGATGGAGGGCGCGTTGATAGGCGATCAGCGTTCCGGGGTCGAGTACGGGGAGCGCAATCGGGAGGATGACCGCCGAGGCGGCCGTGGCGAGCACGAGGTATGCGCGTCGCGCGGCCGTCGCGCGAACGACGCGCGCGAGCGCGACGCCGCCGATCGCGAAGAGCGATGCATAGGCGGGCGCGAGGTAGTAGTCCTTGCCCCCGCCGGCGACGATCGCGCACGCCGCAACGGCATAGGCAATCGGAAGGAAGCGCAGCGTGCGCAGGTCGCACATTGCGAATGGTGCGATCGCTCCGGCGATCCAGATGGGTGCGAAGAGCGGGTTGAACACGAAGATCTGATTGACGGCGTACGCGAGCGGCGGCGTCACCGCATCCTTGAGGTGCGCGTGCTCTACGAGCGCGACGAAGGGCCATCCGTTGGCCGCTTGCCACACGACGGACGGGAGCGCAATCAGCACGGCGATGCCGATCCCGATCCAGAGTTCGCGCCGGCGCAGCAGATCGCGTGGCCCGGCGACCGCAATGCCGACCGCCAGCGCAACGAGCCAGAGCGCGATGCCGTATTTCGCTTCCAGCGCAAGGCCCGCAACGGCGCCACCCCAGATGAGTGCGCGGCGGTCGTCGCGCAACACGGCGCGTGCGAGCGCGTACGCGACGAGCGTCCATCCCAGCGGCTCGAAGACGTTGGTGTTGAGCGTCGCGGTGAGGCCGGCCAGCATCGGTGCGGCCGCTGCCGCAAGCCCGGCGATCCACATCGCGCCGCTGCGACCACCCAGGAGCCGTACGAAGGCAATCGCGACCCACACGAGCGCCGCCGCCGCGATCACCGCGGGCAAACGGACGACCCACGTCTGACCGCCGAGCGCATAGCCCGCGGCCGCGAGCACGGGAACGAGCGGCGGCTGGTCGGCGTAGCCGAAGGCCGGGTGCTGCCCGCACACGATGAAATACAACTCGTCGCGGAAGAGGTCGTACCGGTTCGCGACGGACAGGTGCACGGCGGCGGTCGCCGCCGTGAGCCCGATCGCGATCCGGTTGCGCATACCTCGCCTACGTTAGGCGCGCGTGCGTTGTTTCAGGAGCGGTCGGGATCGGGGCTGAGGAGCACGAGCAGCGTGATGCCGGCGAAGGTGAAGTTGCGTCCGGCGGCATCGTTGCCGTTCCATGTGGATGACTGCCACATCAGAAACCACTCGCTGCCGATCGTGAGAAAGCCGGCGCCGAAGAGCACGAGCACCATCGTGAGGCCGAGGACCGCGAGCGGCGTCGCGGCCACGAAACGCTCTGCGTCCGCCACGCCGGCGGCGAGCCCGACCGTGGCAACGATCCCGACGATCGCGCTGAGCGATTCCCACGCGATGATCGTATCGTACGCCACGGTTTGCGCGAGCGGATTCGTGATCGCTCGCCAGAGCAGATGCGAGCCGGGGAAGATCGTGTCCATCGCCAGCACGTGGTGCACGAAGGCGGCGTTGGAGTCGTAGTTCGTCAGGTTGCCGAGCGCGACGAGCGTCATCAGGAGCGCGATCGTCGCGACGAGCGCCGTCTTGCAGACGCGAACGAGCGTGGCGCGAGCGACCGGTAAGCGGGTCATCGGCCCATACTACACGACCCTCGCCCACGTCCCTCTAGACGTGTGGCGCACCCTATCGCTTGCATATCGCGATATATCGTGATAGATTGTGTTGCATGAAGATATTTCGACACGATCACGAACACCATCACCACATGGGCCAACGATTCGGCGGCCGCGGCCGCTTCGGACGCGAGATGTGGGGGCCGGGCGGAGGCGGACGCGCGCGGCGCGGCGACATCAAGTTCCTCATCCTGGCGGTGCTGGCCGAAGGCCCGCGCCACGGCTACGACATCATCGCGGAGCTCGAGGAACAATCCAACGGGCGTTATCGGCCGAGCCCGGGGTCGGTCTACCCGACGCTCACGATGCTCGAAGAGGGCGGCTTCATCACCGGCGAGCAGGCCGACGGGAAGCGCGTTTTCACGATCACCGACGACGGTCGTCGCATGCTGGAGAACAAACCGGCCGGCGCGGCCGACGCCGAGGACGACGGCGTCGACCTGCGTGGAGCGGCGATGAAGCTCGGCGCGGCCGTGATGCAGGCCGCTCGTGCCGGCGACAACGCGACGCACGAGCGCATCCGCACGATCCTCGATGCGGCGCGCAAAGAGATCTACGCGATCCTGGCCGAGAGCGACTGAAGAAGGCTCGCTGTTCGGCGGCCCGAAGCGCAATCGGCCATGAGTGATGCACAGCGTGCCGCCATCGAAAAGTCGCGTGAGCGCCTGACCGCGCTCAAGGTGCGTCTTTGACGACGCCGGCAAGCGCCGGACGCTCGCCGAGCTAGAAGAACGCTCGCGCAGCGACGGCTTCTGGGACGACGCGCAGGCCGCGCAGGGAACGATGAAGCGCCTCGCCGAGGTGCGTGGCGACGTCGAGGCCGTCGCGAGCGTTGCACAAACGCTCGATGAGGCGCTCGAGATGCTCGACGTGCTCGGCGACGAGCCCGGCACCGAAGCCGAGGTCGACGTCGCGATCGCCCGCGCCGCAGCCGAGTTGGACGCGCTCGAAATGGCCGCGAACTTCGATCGTCCGTACGATTCGCACGGAGCGATCGTGACGATTCGCGCCGGCGCCGGCGGAACCGACGCCGCCGACTGGACGCAGATGCTCGGCCGCATGTACCTGAAGTGGGCAAAGCTTCGCAACTTCGACGGCGCGGTCGTGGAAGAAGCGCCGGGCGACGAAGCGGGGCTGCGCTCGATCACGTTCTTCGTGCGCGGCAAGAACGCGTACGGCATGCTCGAGAGCGAGCGCGGCGTGCACCGTCTCGTGCGCATCTCGCCCTTCGATCAGCAGCATCGCCGCCAGACCTCGTTCGCCGAGGTCGACGTGGTGCCCGAGATCGAGGAAGGCGACGTCGAGGACATCGAGATCCGCCCCGAAGACCTGCGCGTCGAGACGTTCAAGGCCGGTGGTGCCGGTGGACAGTACGTCAACAAGACCGAATCGGCGATCCGCATCATCCACATTCCGACCAACACGATCGTCGCGTCGCAGCAAGAGCGCTCGCAGATGCAGAACCGCGACGTCGCGATGTCGATCTTGCGCGCGAAGCTCGTGCAGCGCGAGCGCGAGGAACGCGAAGCGAAGCTCGAAGAACTGCGCGGCGAACGCCGGGCCAACGAGTGGGGCTCGCAGATCCGTTCCTATACGCTCAACCCGTTCCAGCTGGTGAAAGACCACCGTACCGGCGTGGAAAATTCCAACACCGAGGCGGTGCTCGAGGGCGACATCGAGCCGTTCATCTGGCCGTATCTGCAAGCGCGCGGGCGGCTCGCGCCGAGCGAAGCCTAGTGGCCCGGATCGACGTCATCGTCGTCTGCTGGAACGACAAGGACAAGATCACCACCGCGCTCGACTCGGTCTTCGCGCTCTCCGAAGTGCGTGACGATCCGTCGTTCGCGCACGTGATCATCTCCGACAACGGATCGACCGACGGCAGCCGCGCGTTCTTGCGCGAGCGCTACGGCGGCCGCCTGACGATCGTCGAGAACGACGCGAACCTCGGTTTCGCGGCCGCGTGCAATCGCGCGTTTCCGCACGGCACCGCGCCCTACGTGTTCTTGCTCAATCCCGATGCCGAACTCAAGGATCGCGCGCTCGCCACCATGGTCGCGTTTCTCGACGCGCACCCGCGTGCCGGCATCGCCGGTTCGCGCACGTACAATTACGACGGCTCGATCCAGCAGTCGTGCGGCGAGTTCGACACCTGGGCCGGCGCATTCTTGCGCTCGAGCGCGTGGGGCGAGTGGGCACCGTTCCGTCGCTTCGCCAACGGTGCGGCGCTGCGCGATTTCCACTACGACGTGGAGCGGCGCGTCGACATCGCGATCGGTGCGGCGCTCGCGATCCGGCGCGCGCTGATCGCGGAGATCGGCGCGTTCGACGAGCGCTATTTTCTCTATCACGAGGAAGTCGATTTCGCCAAGCGCGCGGCCGACGCGGGCTGGGAAACGTGGTTCGTGCCGAGCAGCGAGGCCGTGCACGAAGGCATGGGCAGCGCAAAGGGCCAGTACAGCGTCGAAGCGCGCAAGCAGAAGTCGCGCCGCGCGTACTGGATCAAGCACCACGGCTACGTGTGGTATGCCGCGCTCGTCGTCGCGCTCGTGTTGCGCTATGCGCTCTACGCGGCGGTGCTGGCGGCGACGGTCGCGGGCGTGCGCCGGGCGGCACGGCGCGGATGATCAGCCCGACCGCCATCGTAACGTTCGAGCGTGTCGACGGCTTCCGCGTCGTGAAGTCGTTCGGCTACGCGTACGGTCAGGCGACGCGGCCGCGGAATCTGCTGCGCGCGACGTTCCGCAGCATCGGCGCCTTCATCGGCCTCGCGCCGATGGAGTACCTCACCGATGCCGAACGCGCGCGCACCGACTCGCTCGCCGAACTGCTGAAGAAGGCGGAGGCGACCGGCGCGAACGGCATCGTCGGCCTGCAGTTCCAAGCCTCGGAGACGGCCGACGGTTCGACGCGCGTGCTCGCGTTCGGCGAAGCCGTGCTGCTGGAGCCGGCGCCGTGAGCTTGATCGAACGCGCGCAGCGCGAGCGGACGCTGAGCGACGCGGCCCGCGTGGTCGAGGCGTGCCGGAAATGCGGCATCGGTTCGACGCGCTCGAAGAGCGTGTACGGCGAGGGCAACCCGTGCGCCGAGGTGATGTGCGTGGGCGAGGGCCCGGGCGAGACCGAGGATCGGTTGGGGCGCCCGTTCGTCGGCCGGTCCGGTGAGTTGCTCGACAAGATGCTCGCCGCGATCGATCTCGCGCGCGAGGACGTGTACATCTGCAATACGGTGAAGTGCCGGCCGACGCTCGACAACGGCCATCGGCTCGCCAACCGCGCACCGACGCCCGATGAGATGAAGAACTGCCGTCCGTATCTCGAGGCGCAGATCGAGATCATCCGCCCGCGCGTGATCCTCGCGCTCGGCGCGCCCGCCGCGAAGTCGTTCATGGGCGAGAAGTTCTCGATCACCAAACAGCGCGGTCAGTGGTATGACGGCCCGCTCGGCATTCCGATCATCGCGACGTTTCACCCCGCGTATATCTTGCGCCAAACCGGCGGCGCGATGACCGAGGTGAAGCGTCTCGTCTACGCCGATCTGAAAGCGATTCGCGCGCGACTCGATACGCCCGCGGTCGACGCACCCGCAATCGTGGAGCAAGCTTCCCTCTTCGAGTAAGCCGGCCGCCCATGCGTACACATGCATACGTATGCAGCTTTTCTGCATACGCGACGGACCGTGTGACAGAAACATACTTAAAGCAGCAATAACGTAGCGTTCATCCTTCGCTAATATCCGGATCAGACGCTACGTGCAGACGCGCTTCCCCGCGTCGATCGCTTTCATTTATTTGGTGGAGGTTCTCGTGCGTTCCCGACTCAGGGCGTTGGCCTGCAGTCTGATTTTTTGCGCCTCGATGAGCGCACAGGCATCGGCGCAAGACCCCGGTGCTGCCCCTGCTCCCGCGACCTCGACGACGACGACGACGGCGACGGCGACCGACATTCGCGGCGTCGTCACCGGCGTCGACGGCAAACCGATCGCCGGTGCGCGCATCGACGCGCGCGGCCCCGCCGACGTGTCGGCGACGACCGACGCGAGCGGATCGTACGATCTCCACGTTCCGCCGGGCATCTATCGCGTGACCGTGTCGATGCACGGCTTCGAAACGGCAACGCAACAATCGCTGATCGTCACCCCGACCGGCGTCGTTGCGAACGTGAGCCTCACGGCGCTCTCGCCGTCGGAGCGTCAGACGATCGGTCAGGTCGACACCACCGCACAGCGCAGTCAATTCAACACGTCGCCCGCGGCGGTGAACACGCTGACCACGCAAGACTTCGACGATCAGGGCCGTACCGAGAATTTGGGCAAGATGCTCGACGAGATTCCCGGCGTCAGCACGGTGACCGCGACCGGAAGCTATTTCAGCGGTCTCGGCATGCTCGACGACTCGTGGCTCAACATCCAAGTCCGCGGCGCGTTCTCGTACGAGACGGCGCAGACGTACGACGGTTTTCCGTTGCTCACCGCCGACCCGGAAGCGGGCTTCAATGCCGGTCTGATGACGACCGTCGGCCTCAGCAGCATCGACATCGTCAAGGGCCCCGGTGCGGATAGCACGACGATCAACGGCGCGGTCGGCGGCACGGTCAACTTCCACTCGCTCGATCCGACGGTGAAGCCCAAGATCTCGCTCGACGTGAATTCCGACGGCCTCGGCGGTGAATTGTGGAAGGTGAACGCCACCGGCACCGTGCTCCACGGCCGCCTCGGCTACGCCCTCGGGTACGAATCGAGCAACTCGCCGGGTATCTTCAGCGCGCACGGCGGCTACCCGAGCGATTGGGTGCAGGGCGGCAACTACAACGACGTGTGGGTCATCTCGTACGAAGGCCAGAGCTATCTCTATCCGGGCTGCACCAATCCGAAGGGCGCGCCCGCGAACGACGGCTGCATGGGCAACACGACCACCGTCCACACCAACCCGACGGAATATCAGTACGAATCACCGTACGTGATGTGCTGCCGCACGCCGCTCAGCAAGAGCGACAATTGGAGCGAGTACGGAAAGCTCGTGTACCACATCACCCCCGACACGAGTTCGAGCAACATCACGGCCGATCTGCTGTACTCCGGCACGCTGGACAAACTCGAAGAAGGCGGCTATCGCGGACCGACGCTCGACGGCGGTGTGTTCGAACCGCTGCTGAGCGCCGGGTACAACGGCAGCATCCCCTACGGCACCGTGATCGACGCGCCGTGGTACTCGGTCGACGACGCGTTCACGACGCGCTGGCAGAACACGCTCGAGACCAACATCCGCGGCAAGATCGGCCCCGGTTTCTTCCGCCTCGGTTACCTCTCGCTCTATCAGATGAACGACTGGTATGAGCCCGCTCCGACCAGCCCGATCAACACGCAGATCTGGGGTACGGTCGACCTCGTGCCGTTCGTGAACGGTCAGCCCCCGTCGTATGCGTCGGTCGCAACGGCGCCGAATGCGGGCACCGACGAGATGGTGTTCAACGGTCAAACGGTGCAATTCGAAGAGCATGCGATCTATGAGTCGGACGAGTACGAGCGCATGCACGATTGGATCGCCGACTATCGCGTTCCGATCGCCGGGCCGAACAGTCCGGACAGCGTCGCGCTTTCGTGGACGCAGAGCGTCGTGCAACCCGAAGACGGCACGGCGAACACGATCGACGGCATCTGGGCCGAGGCCGCGCTGCAAGAGCCGGCGGAGCACTACAACCTGCTCAAGCAGACCAACGACGAGTTCCGCCTGACGTCGACGATCCAATCCGGCAAGTTGCTCTCGCTCGCGAGCCTCTACTACAACGAGTACGACAACGATCTGAGCCCGCTCGGCGTCGGACCGACGGAAACGGCCGTGACGTTGGCGGCGCAAGCGAATCCGGCAAAGAGCTCGACGCCGCCGGGCCCGCTCTGGAACTGGGTCACGTACGCGCCGAACGTCATCGCCGCGTTCCCGACCGCGAAAGCGATTCAGAACTACGCCGACACGTTCACCAATAATTACAACTACGACCTGAAGCCGCGCCTGGCGCTCGCGTACCATCTGAACGACGACACCTCGCTGCGCTTCTCGACCGGCGGCGCGATCGTGCCGCTCCCGATCCTCGCACTCGCCGCCGGCGGCGCCTCACTCCCGACGTTCAACACCTCGTACAACGAGTACACGCAGTCGATCGCTCCGACCGGACTCAAGCCGGAGACGTCGTGGGGCTACGATTTCGGCTCCGACCTGCGGATTCCGAAAGCCCGGATCACCATCAAGGGCGACGTGTACCTGACGAACTTGCAGAACCAGTTCTTCACGCACGACCAGGTCGTCGGCTCGTATAACGGCATCGACAGCACCGGCAACAACTACGGCAACGCGCCGCTCATCGATACGTCGCTGCAGAATCTCGGTCACTCGCGCTACGAGGGCATCGAACTCGCCGTGCGGCGCGACGTGACGAAGGGCTTCGGCTTCACCGCGCAGGGCTATCTGGAACGCGCGTATGCCTACGATATCCCGGCCAGCTTCTACACGCTCCCCGGCTACACGAGTTGCAGTTCGACGGGCGTCGGCTGCCAGAACCTCGGCATCGTCCCCAATCAGAACTTCAACAACGGTGGTGGAACCGGCGGCCCGAGCGGCGTCATCGGATCCGACTTCTCGATCGCGCCGTACTCGGGCGGCTACGGCGAGATCAGCTATCACTGGGGGCAGTACAACAGCTTCGCGCGCTTCGGCGGCACGTACTACGGCCACTACAACACGTTCCACGAACCCGCGTTCTTCTTGCTGAACATGAGCGTCCACCAGCAGATGGGTCCGCACATCGCGCTCCAAGCTTCATGGGATAATATCGGGAACATCTACACGAGCCCGTTCACCGGCGGGTATGCCGCGCAGATCCCGGCCGTCGCGGGTTCACCGGCGGTGGAAGCCAACGGGCAGTACGCGTTCGCGCCGTACCTGACCGTGTCGCCCGATGTCGTCGAGTTCGCGCTCCAATACCGATGAGGTGATGCTACCGATGCGACTTCGCCAACGCCTGAACACGAGCAGCGCCGCCGCGCTGCTCTCCCTCGTTGTGCTCGGTAATCCGACGGGCGTACCGGCAGAGGCCGTTCCGACGACCGCTCACGGCGACCCGATCGTCAACTCGGGTGCCGTCACCGAATTGCAAACGTCGTTGCCGCTGCGCGAGGTCGTCGATCCGAGTGGGAAGTGGCTTGCGATCTTGCACGGCGGCTTCGACGTGCACGCGGTCGAGATCGTGGACCTCGCGACCGGCAAGATGGGCGCGCGTTTGGCGGTGCGTGAAGCCTACACCGCCATCGACTTTTCGACCGATGGCAAATCGCTGATCGTCGGCGGCTCCGGCGGTGAATTGACGAGCATCGACTTCGATCCGGCGACGGGCGCGCTCGGCGAGGGCTGGCGCGTCAACGTGCGCGGCCTCTATCAGACCGTACTGCGCGCGCTGCCGGGCGGCGACGTGCTGATCGCTGCGCGCGAGGAGCGCAGTGCGCCGGCGAGTGCGCTGCCGTCGAATCCGACCGGCCTCACGACGAAACCGTTGAGCGCCGGCGGCTACGTGATCGAACGGATCGCGCTGCCCGCGCGCGACGACGTGCGCCAGAACGTCGTCGTCCGCTGGGCGGTGCCGCTGCCCGGTTCCCCGTCGTCCATGGTGCTCTCGCCCGACGGACGGCGCGCGTTCGTCACCGCCTGGCACGCGAATCAGCTCTCCATCATCGATCTCGATCGACCGGGCGTGATCGCGAACGTGGCGACGCCGGCGCATCCGCTTGCGGTCGCCTACGCACCGCAGCACGGCTTGCTCTATGTCGCCGCCGCCGCGACGGATTCGGTCGCCGTGATCGACGCCAACGCCGCGCGCGTCGTCGGCTCGATCGACATCGGCATGCTGCCCGGCGTGAAGGTCGGCGCGACGCCGAATGCGCTCGCGCTCACGCGCGACGAGCAGACGCTCTACGTCGCCAACGCCGACGAAGACAACGTGCTGCGGGTGCAGCTCAGCGGCAACGGCGGCACGCTGACCGGCGCCATTCCCACCGGCGTCTATCCGACCGACGTGGTGCTCTCGGCCGACGAGCAATCGCTCGACGTCCTCGACGGCAAAGGCCACGGCGTCACGGCGAACCCGCAGTATCGAACGCCGTTCTCGGTCGATGAACCGACGTGGCAGAAGATCTTGCAGGCGAGTCCGCAGACGGATCCGATCGCGAGCCAGGATTTCACCGGGAAATTCGACACGCGTTACTATATCGCGAGCCTCGAACCGGGTCTCCTCGAACGCGTGAACCTCGCGCGCGTCGACGCCGCAGCGGGCCTGCGCACCTTGCGCGATCGCTACGTCTGCCGAGCCGGCGACGCGCCGCATCTGCCGCCGGTCAAGCACGTCATCTATCTGCTCAAGGAAAACCGCACCTACGATCAAGTCCTCGGCGACGATCCGCGCGGGAACGGCGATCCGCAACTCGCGATGTTCGGGAAGCGCATCACGCCGAACGTGCACGCGCTCGTCGATCAGTTCGTGTTGCTCGATAACTACCGCCTCGAGGGCGAAGTGAGCGCACCGGGCTGGGAGTTCGGCTTCGACGCCTACGCGACCGACGTGAACCAGCGCACGTGGCCGGCGGGATATGGCGGTCAGCCGTATCCGCAGCCCGCGGACAACGAGCCGCCGTCGGCGGATCCGGGCGGCGCGCTCTGGGACGACGCGATTCGCGCCGGCCGCACGGTGCGGCTCTACAACTTGCCGAGCGACTGGGTCGACACGCTCGCGGCGCCGTATGAAGCGCCGATGATCCAGCGCGATCAAGATCGCGTCTTCCAGGATGCCGACGTGTATCGGGAGTGGCTCGCCGAGTTCCGCACGTACGAAAGGAACGGCAACTTGCCGGCGCTCGAAGTGATGCCGTTCAGCGGCGATCATACCTGGGGCACGCAGCCGTATCAGTTCACGCCGAACGCGTTCGTGGCGATCAACGATTACTACATCGGCAAGATGGTCGACGTGCTCTCACACAGCAGGTATTGGAAAGACACCGTCATCTTCACGACCGAAGACGATGCACAAAATGGGCCCGACCACGTCAGTTCCGAGCGCTCGTACCTGATCGCTGCCGGCGGTTACATCAAGCGGAATACGGTCGATCACACGGCCTATTCGATGAGCGGCCTGCTCCGTACGATGGAGCTGCTGCTCGGGTTGCCGCCGATGACCGAGTACGATGCGAGCGGGCGAGTGATGGCGTCGATCTTCGCCTCGCGCCCGAATCTGGTGGCGTACGAGTCGCGGCCGAACGAGGTGAGCCTGACGGAGCGCAATCCGCCGCATGCGATCGATGCGGCGCTCTCCGAGACGATGCGCTTCGACGTGCCCGACGAGAACGATCCGAACCTGCTCAACCGCGTGCTCTGGGACTACGCGCTCGCGAACGGCAATCTGCCGCGCAGCGCACGCTGGGCGTGGAATCCGCCACCGTCGCAGAAATGGTTCGATCCCGACGACGGCACGGGCGGTGATGAAGAAGATCCCGACGATGAGGATGCGGATAACTGATGTTCGTTCGACGTCTCTCGCGCGCGTGCGCGCTCGGCGCGGTGCTCGCCATGGCGTTGGTCCCCGCGATCTCGACCGCGACCGCGCAACCGACCGTCACGTGGATCCCGGATCTCGTTCACTCGCGCGCCGAGTTCACCGTCGCGCACATGGTGCTCTCGAAGGTGTGGGGACATCTGCCGATCCGCGACCTGCGCATCACGACGTCGGGCACGTCGCTGATCCCCACCAGCATCGAGGCCGCGCTCAACGTCGAGCACCTCGATACCGATAATCACACGCGCGACGCCGACCTGCGCTCGGCAACGTATTTCGACACGCTGCAATATCCGTACATGACGTTCCAGAGCACCACGATCAAACCGCTCGGCCCGAGCCGTTTCCAGCTCACCGGCAATCTCACGATCAAGAACGTCACGAAGAGCGTAAGCTTCCCGGTCGACGTGATCGGGCACATCCCCGACAGCGGCGGGACGCGCGTCGGCTACGAGGGGACGCTGACGATCGACCGGCGTGACTTCGGAATCACCGACGATCGCTTGATGCAGGGTGTGCTCTTCGTCGGCTACACCGTGACCATCGGCATCACGGCCGAGGCCACGAGCCCGCTGCCGTACGTGAAGTAACGCCTCGGGTGTTCGTCCTGCGTCGGCACCGGGTGGTGTCATGGTGCGCCGCGGCGTTGCTCGCCGGGTGCGCGCACGCTCCCGACGTTCCGGCGTGGCTCGTGCTGCGCGCCGGTGTGCAGGCGCGTCTCGTGGCCTCGAACCCGCTCGAGCCCGAGCGCACGACGATCTTTCCGTCGGCCGACGCGGCACGCGCCGCGTTGCGCGGTCCGGCGCTGCGACATGCCGCGGCCGGCGATCTCGTGACCGTGACGCAGATCGACGGCACCGTGGTCGACGGCCGCCATGCGGTCGCGGTCTCCGACGCGCACGGCGTACTCGGCTGGGTGGTCGCCGAAGATCATCTCCGTCCCGTGCCGCCGGCCGGCACGCCGCTCCTCGTCGTCGCGAGCGCCAACGGCACCGCGCAAGACCTCTTTTCCGACCAGGACGACGACGACGGTCAGCCCTTCGGAGCGGACTCTCACGTGACGTACGAAGGCTTCACGAGCGACCCCGGCAACGCCGAATACCACATTCGCGTCGACGACGGCCCGCTGGCGGGCGAGAACGGCTACGTCGTCGAGTCGGAACTCCAAACCCCGCAGACGCACGCGTTTCGCTTCGTCGCCGCCGGCAACTGACGTGAAAGCGCTCGTTGCGGCCGTTCTTGCCGCTCTCGTGATGATGAGCGGTGCCGTGCTCCCCGCCCGAGCACAGGACGCGGCGACGATCGAGGGGATCGTGGCCGATGCGCAATCGGGGCTGCCGCTCCCGGGGGCACGTGTCGTCGTGATCGGAACGTCGCGCACGGCGCAGACGGACGTGCATGGTGCGTTTCAGATTGCGGGATTGGCGCCGGCACTCTACCGGTTGCGCATTTCGCGCGACGGCTATCAAACGGCGGACTCAGACGATATCGCGCTCGCGCAAGGCGAGACCGATCACGTGACGTTGAGCGTCAACGTGACGTCGAACGCCGATAACGGCACGGTCATCGGGCACACCGCGACGCGCGCGAGCGCATCGCTGCAAGAGTCGAGCACGATATCGCGCACGCTCTCGACGGAGACGCTGGCCGACGCCGGATACGATCGCGCCGCTGACGCGCTCAAGCAGTTGCCGGGCGTTTCGAATTCGATCACCGGCGACACCGGCGCACTCGGCGATGACATCCCGCTCGACATTCGTGGTCTCGGTGCGGCGGAAACCGTGACGACGCTCGACGGACATCCGATCGCATCGGGTGCCTCGGGCGGCTTCAACTTTCAGATCTCTCCGCTGACGGGGATCCAGTCGTATAGCGTCATCTACGGAACGGGCGGCGGCGACGCGCTCGGCGTGAATGCGGTCGGCGGCGTCATCAACGCGCAGACCATCGCGCCGACGAGCGCGTTTGCCGCCAACGTCGGACAGATCTACGGCAGCGACGATCGGCTGGGAACGAACGCGCAGGTGACGGGCACCGCCGGCCGGCTCGGGTTCGCGGCGGCTGCCGGCGTGTATGGAGAAGATGGCCCGATCCACGACGCGACGACATACGATCCGGCCGTGTCGTGGGATCCGTCGTCGAGCGAGGCGGCGATCGTCGACGCGGCCACGTATACGGTGGACTCCGGCGCCGTTTCGCGCACGTTGCTCGCGAAGCTGAGCTACGCGCTCTCGCCGGCGACGACGCTCACGTTCACGAGCTTCAGCTCGACGTATTGGGAGAACAAGACCGGCAACGGCGATCAGGATTACCAGACCTACGGCTACGAACTTGCGGCAGCCAACAAGCTCCTCAAGAAGAAGACGTCGAGCGACCCGTGTCCGGCCGGCGAATTCCAGGCGGTGAACAGCTACGGCGTTGCGTGGGGGACGGGGCCGAACGGACGGCCGGACGGCGGCGCCCTCGACGGTTGCGTGACGCCCGCGCAATACGCCACGGATACCACCGGGCCGGCCGGCGCGGGACCCGCCTATCAGAGCATCGGGTTGAACGACGATCATCTCAATCTGGTCTCGACCGCGTCGAACCGGCAGTTCGAACTGGATCTCGATAGCAATCGTTATCTCGTGATTCAGAGTCGCGCCGACGGACTGCCGGATTACGTCGGAACGTCGACGTCCGGCGGCACCACGTTCCCCTACGTGCAGGTGGCGGGCACGGGCGGTTCCTACAAGAACTCGCTTTATCTCACGAGCGGCGGACACATCGCCGAATCGTTGCTCGGCCGCGACAACGATGCGACGGTCGGCGTCGAGTACGACAACGCATCGGATTCGCTCACGACCAACGACGTCGGCGAGATCACGGTCGGCAACTCGAATGCGTATTACTGGGGACCGTACATCCGCGATACGTATCGCATTCCGTCGATACCGCTGACGATCGACGGCAATGCCTATTTTTTGCACGCGTCGGCCACGAAGACGTCGTACGTGAATCCGCGGCTCGCGCTGGTGTACACGCCAGACTCGCGCGATGTCGTGCGGGCATCGGTCGGCGCATCGACCACCCAGCCGACGGCGAACTATCTCAATCAGCCCTTCGTTCCCTCGAATGCCGTGCAGTCGATCATCGGCTCGGGCGGTGGCGGCAAGCCCACCTGCTCGTCGTTTTCGGTCGGCAGCGCACCATCGTCGATCTTGAAGCCGGAGCGCGGCGTCGACGAAGAATTCAGCTACGGTCACCGGTTTTGGGCCGATACGCAGATCCAGGCGACGGTGTTCAACGAGAACGTGTACGATAAGATCTTCAGCGGGATCACCGTGCCGATCGATCTGCAGCGTCCGCCGTTCTCGATCGCCGCGAGCGTGGTCAACGGTCTGACGACGGCACTCGACGCGTACTGTGGCGTCGGCGGGGCCGATACGGTCATCACCGAGACGGCGAACCTCGGGCAGCTACGCACGCGTGGCATCATGCTCAACGGTCGCGTTCGCGCTAATCCGCGCGTGTTCGTCGACTACGACTACGCGGTGACCTCGACGTCGCTCGTCAGCGGCGTGACGCAATTGCTCGAGAAAAACCTGACATACGTTCCGGGCGCGCAGCTCCCGCGCGTTCCCTTGCAGACGTTCACGGTCGCGCTCGATGCTCGTGTGTTTCCACGGCTCGAAGCGCGGTTCGATCTCAATACCGTCTCGGCGAACAACACGAAGGCGCTGCCGGCCTATAATGACAGCGATGTCGGGCTGAGCACGCCGCTCGGGCCGGTGCGTCTCTCGGCCGGCGTGACCAACGTGTTCAATCAGTGGACGGATCGCTACTCGCTCGAGAATTCCGGCGTGCCGTTGGCCCTCAACCCGTACGCGACCGCGGCAAGCTTCGCGCCGGAAACCGGGAGTTCCGCGACCGAAGAGCTCGCTCTCCAGCCGCGGATGCTCTTTCTGAACCTGGTGCTCCGCGTACGCTGATCGATCCGTCGTTCGGCGACCCCGGCGTAACGGCGGGTCCCCCTTTCGCCTCGTGGTAGAATGAGTGGATATGGCTGCGCGGACCGGGCAAGAGATTTGGATCGACGATAAGGCGCGCCGCGCCGGCCATGCCGGCGGGGCGGCGTTCGCGCTCGCGCACGGCCTCAAGAACTACCGCCTGCAGCAGCTCTACCGGGCGGCCACCAAGGAGCTGGTCGCCGATCTCGCCGCCGTGACGGTCTTGCCGAAGGAACTCCGGGCCAGCCTGGCCGCCGAGGGGTTCACGTTCGATAGCGTCGAGCCGGTCGTCGTGCAGCATTCCAACGACAAGCAAACGATCAAGGGGCTCTTCCGGCTCCACGACGGCAACGAAGTCGAGGCGGTGCTGATGCAGCACTACAACGAGCGCAATACCGTCTGCATCTCGAGCCAGTCGGGGTGCGCGTACGCGTGCGCGTTCTGCTCGACCGGACAGGCCGGCTTCACGCGCCACCTCACGCCGACGGAGATCTTCGATCAGGCGCGCTACTTCGCGCGGCACCTCGCTGCCGACGGCCGCAAGATCACCAACATCGTGTTCATGGGGATGGGCGAGCCGTTCCACAATTACGACGCGGTGATGGACGCGGTGCGGCTGCTCAACGACGGGCAAGGGTTCGGCCTCGGTCATCGGCACATCACGATCTCGACGGTCGGCATCGTGCCCCAGATCGACGCGTTCGCCGATGAAGGCGTGCAGGTGAACCTCGCGATTTCGCTGCACGCGCCGACCGACGACGTGCGTTCCTCGATCATGCCGGTGAACAAGAAGTGGTCCGTCGCCGAGCTGATGGCCGCGTGCGAACGCTACATCGGCAAGACGAATCGCAAGGT
>Ga0116229_10007028_pt1 | contig 17946 bp, 7 predicted proteins | sample S1TSphgellanicum_3_FD_87313 | JGI IMG/M metagenome (GOLD analysis project Ga0116229, IMG submission 87313) | Host-associated microbial communities from peat moss isolated from Minnesota, USA - S1T2_Fc - Sphagnum magellanicum MG | ecosystem: Host-associated > Plants > Peat moss > Unclassified... | reverse complement strand
TTAGGTTTACTCTAATAAACCTTCAACTTTTCCCAATATGCAAGCTCAATGTTGATTGGGCATTTTGTTTTCCCTGCCAATAATCTACTTTTCAATTTACTTTTTTAAATTTTGAACCACCTCTTCACCACATTTTGAACCCCATTGTTGAAAGTTCATTGTCCACATACTCAAATTCCTTATCTAAGGTTGCCTTTAACTTTTGTAGTGAGTTTGTGGAATGGCCTTCCCAAGTGAGAACATTGATGTTTAAAATCCATAGAATTAAAGTTTTCATTACTTCATCCCATGAGTTCTTTCCATCACATTTTCCATCAATGTCACCCCCTGCCCATATCTGAATTTAATGGGGTTTTTGTCAATTTGATTCCTTTTGCTTCAATTTTTGCATCATTTTCCTTCTTGCTTGTTCTTTGAGCCATTTTAACTTCATTTTCTAGCTTCATTGGATGTGTAATTCCTCTTTGCATAGATGGTGTTTGCTGCATTAATGGTTCACTTGTTGCCCCCGCAAATTGGCCAACATTACTTGTAGGCATTTGCATCCATGGCCTAGGATATGAAGGCATATTAGTAGGTTTTACCATTACCATTATTGGCTATTGCACCCATCCAAGTGGTGGTTGCCATTGCCACTGCCCCTCAACACATTACTGCATAACAAGCTGCTACATAATATGTTACTACATAATAGGTACATGAAAAGTTGCAAAGTATTCTGTTTGTAACAACTTTCTTTTCTTGTCTGATTTTGTTGCATTTTTTACTCCCACAACTCTAGGGGCCTCATGTATTACTCCCTTTCATCTTCAAGTTCTACATGATATTCAAACCATGTGACAAAAGAAAATTAATTAGTGTGAAAGTTAATATAACCATGCAAGTGTAACAAATTCTATACATTGCAAAGGTTGGCATTTCAACTAGCCTTAGCAACATAGACTACCACATGAATGTAATGTACTAGCTTTACATTTTGAACATTGTGATGTGACTTAAAACTCTTCCAAGCTTCACACATGTGTTTGAACAAAGCTTTAGTTTAATGCATTTACTTCACTTACGTTTTTTTGGAATTTGCATTTGCATACAAACTTGTTGACTAGATTAGGTGCATGAGCTAAACATTTTGAAGGTAACCATAGCCTCAACAATTGCAAATTTGTAGAGCAAAATGCAAAGTTGAAGTTTTAAACGAAAGTAAAAGAATATCACATATGGGTTGAGGAAGCAATAACTTGAAACCTTGGGGAGGTAAAATCAAACCTACTAATAACAAAGGAATCAACTAAAGAATTAAAGAACAAAAACATAGCTTTAGAAAATAATAATGTTGCAAACTTTATTTTAAATTGCAAAGTAAGCTAAAGAATCAGATAACAAATTTTTCTAATTACATATGTAGAGAACTAGAACAAGAGCAAGTTGTCTTTTATTACATAACAACCTAAAGAATTTTATAAAAAAAATGTCAACAACATTACACCTGGTGTGTAATCTACATCATCTATCTTTGTCTCTATAGATGCATCCTCCATTTTCTTACAATCATCATATTCTTCGCGCTCCTCACCCTCCTTCCCTTCCAAGGCACCTACAACTTCTTGCAACCTCAAGCTTCTTCGTAATGACTCTCCTAGCTTAGGTAATAAAGATCGTATGTGTTTTTTCTTGTTTTGCCTTGAGTGACCAGAAAGTACTCAGACATTTTCCCATTATTCCTAAACTTTAGAAAATGTTTAGGATGTTTGCCATTTCCAGTCTAATGTTATAGCATGCACAAAGATGTATTCCAAATGGATTTGTTAGACATCCATGTGACTCAAAAGCATGGAAACACATTAATGAAAGGTTTCCAACACTTGTTTTAAATGCTAGGCATGTGCACCTAAATCTTGCAATAGATGTTATGAACTTGTACAAATTGAACCATTCAACATGCTCAATTATAATATTCTTCCATGCTTAACAACAAAGAACTTTTTTGTGATGTTTACATTGTTGACTCCAAGGAAAGAATCAATTACATTGGATAATTTTGATGTTTATTTACAACATAGTGGAAGAATTACAACACTTGTGGGAGGGAGTTCCTACGTATGATGTGCTAAAGCCAATGGGCTTTAGGACCTTCACATTGAAAGGCGTTTTACTTTAGATTGTACATGATTTCCTTGGTTATGGTTGTGTTGCTGGGGTGGCACACCAAAGGTATGTTGCTTGTCCAATTTGTAGACCATAATTCAAGGGTGAACATTCAGTGGAACTTGGGAAACAAACATACACTACAACACGACGTTGACTACCAGAAAAACACGGTACAGGTCAGCTAAAATGGTAGACCATTTCGATGGGATGTTGGAAACACAAAATAGACCATGTCTAATCACAACTCAAAAGCAAATATCGAACAAATCATTACAAATAATGGCTCAACTCAGGCAATAGAGAAGGTGGTTTTGGAAACCCCTCAAAAGAACATGGGGTGAAATGAAAAAGTGTGTTGTACAATCTTCCTTAATGGCAAGTTTGCTTTTCCCCCCTCATCTTTAGGAATGTAATTCCAAACTCAATAAATTGGTTGTTGGTGCATTATATCCAACAATGTTGGTTATGGTTATGATTTGGACAGAACTTGCTGCTATGAAATACTTTGGATGTTATGCATTGTGAACAAAACTTTGCAAAGAACTTTTTTAAAATAATCATAAGGGAGAAAGACACTATGAAAGTATGACGTGATTTACAACGTAGGGGTATTGAACCACATCTATGGTTAATTGCCAAGCCTAGAAGAGGTGGGAAGATGTTAAAACCAGAAGCCCCATATGTTTTGACAACTATTGAATTCAATATTTTTGCTTCTGAAAATTTAAGAACACCATCGGGTCATGTTTTAGCTATGGGATTGTACATTAGGCAGAATAATTTTGGCACATTAAAGTCCCACAACTATCATGTATTGATGCAATAGATAATGCCATTGGCATTGAGAGGTTTGTTGGCTCCGAGACCTTGAATGGCAATCATGAGGATTTCAAGGGTATTTAGGAGGCTTTGTAATAAAGTTTGGAACCTTTCGGATATTGAATCACTTTGCATAGATGTGGCAATTTGTTTAACCTTGTTGGAAATTCATTTTCCACCTTCCGTTTTTGACATCATGACACATTAGTTGTACCACCTAGTGGACAAGTTGGATATGTGTGGACCAGTAGCTACTAGGTGGATGTATCTTGTAGAAAGATACATGAAAACCTTGAAATTATATGTGCATAATATGGCAAGGCCAGAAGTCTCGATGGCTGAAGGATACATACGAGATGGGTGTTTGGGATCCATAACTAAGTACTTACAAAGGTTTGATGTAGTGAAACGATGAATATGGGATGTTGATGAGGAAGAAGGAAATGTAGGTGAGGTGCTAGAAGGTGCTAGTACTAAATTCCTCATGAGTCCAAGTTTACGTGATGTTGCACACAAATATGTGATGGCCAGCATCTCCATCATGACACCATGGATGTAATATGTTCAATAAATTGTGTGGATGTTTTTTACATCAATAGGTTGATCATTATCATGTCATCTTCATTTTTTTAATTGTTTAAAAGTTGTCATAATATTAATTGTGAACCTCTTGGCATCTTGCTTATGTAAGAAATGGAACTTAGAGCAAAAATTCAACCCAAACACACCTCCATTTGTGGATTGGGTCAAAGGTGTTATCCATGGGCAACAATTGGATTTGGGCAACTTGGATGTTTTGGATGTTGTGTTGTTATGTAACAAACCTTCTCAAGTAGCAATGTGATACACCAAGATGAAGGCCTATGGTAACCACTTTAAAGTGGAAGACCCAAATAATAGGTTGTTACAACATTTGATAGTGGGATTGCCTTAGTGTTTGAACAATCATTTTATAGTAAGGTTTGGTCATTTTCAATCATTTCAAGCCCCAATAAAGTGACGTCTACATGCTCCATGTCAATAAACATCACTCATTATGTAGTTATGTGAAGCTACAAGTTGTCATTTTCTAGTCACTTAATGTTACTATGAAGTGCCATGTACATGAGCCACATCAATAAAATACAGTCATTTTGAAGTGGTACATTGTCATTTTGTAGTCATTTATGACTTGTTGCTTTGTACATGCAATGACACATCATGCACCCCAAATAAATTGCATTAGACCACATAATACTCAACCCCACAACTTTCCATGTCATCTATAGAGTATTCTCCACATTATTTGCATAGTCATTTTATAATCATAAATAAAAAGTAATTGTCCTTTATTTTTAATGAAATATGACAACTAGACTTCCATGTCATTCTATCATTCATCAATGATGATGTATGGATGAAATACAAGCAACAAAAATATGACCTCCCACATTACAATAACATATTATCATCCATTAGTCATATGCATAACTAATTTATGACTACAACTTTTTCCACGTAGGATTCAAGGTTATAGTTTATGACTACAGTCATTTACAAACTCATTTATGACTTATAGTTATTGATTTCTTGGTTACAAAGAACATGATTTCTTCTAGTGTTTTAACTTGGTAGAAATTTTAATTAAACATTTGATGCAAGAGGAAGGTGGGGCAAAGGTGGGGTATTTTTTAGAGGTGCATTCTTCACATCAGGCTTCTAAAACCTTGAAATTTCTTCCAATTGTGGTTGTTTATAATTTGTGCTCCAAATGTTCTAAAAGTAGCAACTAAATTCGTTAGTTGGGCTATGGTATGTAATCATCTTGTAATGGATGTAACATGATTTTACCCAGGATCCACTGTTTAAATCATTACATTTATGATGATTATAAACTAAGATACTATCAACTTACAAAAAGTTAAACCTAAAATAATTTCTTGGTCATAATTTTGTTTCCATTTTCATGCATCCCCTACATCAAGGTGGTTGTTACATTACATAATTTTTTATAGAAATCATCAACCCATTGAAGGTATTGGCAATGCCATGGTTTGTGTGTGTAACATTGAATGTGTAATACCAATTTTAAGAAAATTTGAAAACCCAAATTTGGGTGAGATTTTGTAATCTTCTTTGACTGTTGTGGTTTTCCTTAAGTACCTATTGATATGCAATGACCTCATGAAAACTAAAATTTAAACATGTAGAGTGAAATGATAGGCAACCCTTAAAACCTTTGAAAATCATTTACCTAATCAATTGACTCAAAATCAAGACATTATCACACCATATCCCTTGCAAATTTTGCAACAACAAAATTAAGGTAATAAGCTCATCAATGGTCATAATTAATGGGTTGTAGTCCAAATGAATTGTGAGTCAAATTCTTTAGGTACAATTGTAAAATTTCAAAGTGAAAAGTAAAAATAGTGCACCATGAAACCAATATATAAATTATGTAAGTTGTTACTTCTAATTTGAGGCTTTGGAATTTTATAACAAAGTACTAGCAATGAAGATTTGTAATTTGTTCTAATTGTAACCTCTAGCTCCTCCACATTAGGTAATGTCCCACATTAGTTGCACAATAAACACACAACTATCATGCTTCTTCTAACTATCAAGCAAACAAGAAGAAGGAAATTGCCTACTTTCTAGTTTGTTGAAAATTCTTTACCCATCAAACTAACAATATATTTGAGGTAGAGTTTTTTTTAACTAGATGATGATGAAATGCAGCAATAATGTTGTAAGTAGGTGTTTGATTTGGTGATAACAATATAGATAACTTCATATAATTCTTCTAGGCACTCCATATGCAAGCACTTGGATAGGTGCTTGCACTTTGAACAAGCCCAAATTCTTTTTGCGGTGGAAAACTAGAGTGTGTTCTAAAAGAGCATGGGAAAGCTCCAATAAATCATAGGGTAGAGGAGGTATGCTTTCCATGTGCCACCACACCACTATCATTGCAACAACAAAGAGAAACAACAACAATATAATTAACTTCCATGCATAGTGTTCTAAAGATGATAGATGATTGCAAGGAATTAGTGTTTGGGTTATTGTTTGTTCATAAAGGAGGGTTTGCTCTTGGAAACCTTTGAGAAACCTTTGAATTTTGTTTTGGGTATGATTTGGACTAAAAAAATATTTAGGCATGAGAATGTTCATAAGCTCTTGGAAGCCATGCCATAGTTTGTGTGGATTTGAAAACTTTGTGAAGGCCAAGTTGTTATGTAATGTTATCAACACCTTGAGAAGCTAAACATGACTCGACCATGCAATTCCTTGTGCACATTGAATCCACCAAAGAGTTAAACAACATTATAGTTACTAGCATTAAATTGCTACTACATCATGCATAATGATGTTGAATCTTACAACTTTTGTTGAACACAACAATGATTCTGTTGTGAATGGAACCAACTTAAAATGCTCACCACCCCAATCATCAAATCAATGCTTTGATATAAAAATGGAATATATTCTCTAGGAGAAGACCTGGGTATTAGGTAGCTGATCAAATGGTTAGTAGAAATCATGTCCTTCATGCGTATGATCTATATGTTACTTCATGTGACTAAGCTTGTATGTGATGATCAAAGACTAGTACTAAAATCATTTTGGACATTGGTTGAATGTGACCAAGCTCCATTTTTATGCATCCTAATTCCAAGTGGTTTTTGCTTCTTGGATACCCCTAATTCAATGATGTCATCATCTTGCCCTAATTGAATATATTCAAGTTGTTGCTTTAGTTTCTAGCTTGATAAACCTCTAGGGATTGCCTTTTCAAACTAAATTCATCAAAGATATGAACACCAAAACAATCATTTTAATAAAAATAAACACCAAATGCTCCCCTTTCTTCATGAAATGGTCCATTTCAAATGCTTCCTAATGATCATAGAATCTAGTATTGGATAAGCTCACTTGCCAGCTACATCCGTTGTTTCCTCATTGCAAATTTAAAACCTCATACATTATTAAGCTATGTTGCCTTCAAAATGCAACTAGAATTTCTTACAACATAACAATTCATTGTATCATTGATCAATATTGCCAAGTAAGCCATAGGCATTTTTCATCAACCCTGGCATTAGCAAAATCCTCCTCCTTGTTTGTTTGTTTTTTTTCTTTTTTTGGAACATAAAAAAAATCCTTGAGTAAAAACCTTGACTTCCTTCAATCAAGGTTTAGGGTTAAGGTTTAGGAATCGAGGTTTTAATTGAACTTTGAAATATAAGTACCTAATATCATATACATTTAGTCAATATATTTTCACTAGTAGAAAATGGCCATTTTGCAATTGGTCCCTACGATTAAGTTTTAGTTGCAATTGACATTTGCAACTAAAATCTTAATAGTTGTGTTGGACAAGTTGCATTAACATTAGTTGCAAACAATAACAAATTTTGGATGAAAGAAAAAGTCAATGAAATACGCCTTCATTTTTTGACTAGTCATATACATATTGTTGGTTGGTTGTAACTGAGATGCAACTTTTTTGGTGAACAATGGGAACAAGTTATGTGTTGCCACATGTCCCAACTCTTAATAATTAAAATTATTATATTATTATTTTGAAATAATCTAAGACATTTAATTTCTATGTTTGGATGGTTTATGTTGTGACACATGTGCAATAAAAAAATTGCCATGTTACATATCAATTAAATTTATCCAAATTAAATTTAAGTCAATATTTAAGTATGTAGGTTGAATTAGGTACCTACCTGTTTATATACCTACCTACCCATCTAGGCTAAACACCTATCTAGATAGGACCTATTTACCTACCTAGGCCAAATACCTATTTAAGTAGGTATAAAAGTAGGTAGGTAAGTTAGGAAAGTAGATAGTTAAATGTAAGTACATGAATATTTTATTTTGGGTTAAGTCATTTTATTGATTCATCCCATATGCCCATGTTTTTAAATATAAAAAAGTAAAACAAAACACCTTGCTTATATATTTTTCAAGATGATAATGAAATCCAAATCATATGGGATAAACTTTTTAGTTGCAAACAACTTACAACTAAAAAGTTTATCCCATATGTTTTGGATTTCATTCTCATCTTTGAAAATATATAATTAAATAAGTGACAACTAACTAGCTAATTAACTAACTAATAAATTAATCAATTAACTAATAAAATTACTAACTATTTAATGAATAAAATATAGAAAAATAAATAAATAAAGTTTTAATTAATTAATTAACAACTAAACTAGAAACTAACTAATTCACTTTATAAACTATCCAACTAACTAATTATTTATAGTAATAATCATCAATATCTTATGATTATTGAATTAATTATAATACTACTTATTATTAAATGTTACTTAATTTATTAGCTAAATAGAAAATAATAATATATAATTTTAATTATATATTAAGTATAATGTTCTATCAACCAATTTAATTAACTAGTAATTGGCTAATATTGAAATAATTAGCTAATTATCAATAACTAATAAATTATTATTTTGTAACCAAATAAACTAATATAATAACTGAAATATTCAGTAATGAATAATTATTAACTATTAATTATAAATATTAAACACTAGTGTTTTAATCTAATAATATAATTAAAACCTAGCCTAGACTAACTATTTTATTATATTTATTCCCATTATATTTTCATTTTTTCATTTAACAATAAATATAAATGTAAATATTTAATAATAAAAATAACATTAATTCAATCAGTATCATAAATAGTTGGTAGCCAAGGTTAACTATTTTATTTTTATTATTCATATTATTACTTCACTCATTATAGCTATTCATGAACTATTACAATAAACATTTTATATTTTAATAAGTATATTTTTCCTTCGAAAATAATTTCTGCATTTGTATAATAATTTATTAGATTTCCATTCTAACTATTACAGTAATTATTATAAAATAATAAAACTTTAAAAATAAAATTATATATATATAAATATATAACTTAAAACTATATATTAATATTTCTTGGTAATTATTATAATATAGTAATACTTCATAATTGATTACTTGTAATAATAATAATAATGCAATTTGTAGCTAGCCTAGGTTAGTTATTTTAAATTATTATTACATATTATTAGGTCACGTGTTAAAGCTATTATGTTTTATGATAATTAATTTTTTATTTTTTGATAAATCAAAAAATTCCTAATAAGTACATTAGTCATTTGAAAATTATTTAATAATAATATAACACTATATTAAGTTTTTATTAACTATTTCAGTGATTATATAATTATTTTTGCTATCATTCTAATATCATCATCATTATGATCATTATGTAATAAAATATTACTATTTAAAATTTTTAGTCAAAGATAATATTGAAATTTAATTTTTTATTAGATGTAATTAATATTAATATAATATAAATAATAATAAATGTCAGTTGTAATAATTTTAAAATATATAATAAGATGGTTTGGATAAACTTGTAATATGGGCACAATATATTTAGCAAATATCTTACATGAAATTTTTATATACTCAAAATATACATTAATTAGTGTAACCATAATATTGAAACCATTTATGCTAATAATAATGCTTGAATACACATGTAATATGGTTGTTCATATACATTCAAAATATATGTTTATAAATTTAAATAGACTCAATTATATTCCTTAAAATTCATAAAATACACCTTTGTATATTCATAAAGTTGCAATTAAATTGGTTACATTTGCAACTAATGGGACACAAATTATTTTTCTTAGATGAAAACTAAACTAAATGTTGTTCACATGGAAGGATGAACGACAAAATAGTTGCAAACTAGTTGTAATGTAATCGCAAATATGACCAACACAAAAAATAGTTGCAAAAATGTCCAAATGTAATCACAAATAGAATGGTTACATTTTTGCCAATTTCTACTAGTGTTTCTTACCTTTATGTAAAATCTATTTTACAATATATCAAATAATGATATACTTAATTAGTTAATGTGTGGATTTATTATTATTTTTGCATTCTTATATATAATATCTTAATGATTATTTTATGTTAAAAAAAATTAGTAAACATTAAATATAGTTGAAAAACATTTTCAAATTCATAAATGGGAAGAATCATTTAATGGACCAATGCAAAATTGTTGGTATATGTAAATGAAGGTATTGCAATATTTGCCACATTGATGGTATAAGGTTTTACTTCAATAAATTTTTTGAAATCTAACTGCAATACCTTTATTTTGATGATGATTTCATTACCTTTTACCATTAATGTGACTAACTTAATAATACCTTTATTTGTATCATAATTTAGGATATTTTTATAGTATGGTGCAAGTATTGTATTCCTTTTAGGTTTTTGGTAGGGCTATGTAATACCCCTCCAAGTTTCATGGTGAATGAAAATATCCCAAAATGATGCAAATATTGCATTTAAACTCCATAACTTTGTTCAAATGAATTCTACCATCAATGTGAAGAACTTTGCAATACCTTCATTTACTTGAATCAATATGTTTGGCATGATATAGTGAGCATGGAATAAGTACTTTAAAAAAAAATCTTTTGTTTCATGGTTTACCATATATCACAAAATGATGTGGATATTTCTTGCCTTCTAAGTTATGCTAAGGCTATGTAATACCCCTCCAAATCTCAAAAGATATGTTATGGAGCCCAATGTATTTCTAGGATACCTTGTAAAAGGTATTACAAGTGTATTGAGTAGTTTTTAGCATGAGTAATACCCTTTCAATAGCTCGAACTAAAATAATTGAACCCATGGTGTTTGTAGATTACCCCAAAAAGGGTATTTCTTTCTATGTAGGTTTTGGTATTGCTACAATACCCCTTTAGGTCTCAATAGATATGTGATGGAGCCCAAAATATTTTTTATATACCTTAAGAAAGGTATTGCACATGCATTGAGTAATTATAAGCACAAGAAATACCCTTCCAATAACCTAGACAAAAATAATTCAATCCATGGTATTTATAAAATACCCTCCTGAGGGTATTACTTTCCTTTTACGTTTGAATTTCTAATTTTTGAGCATAAAAAAAGATTTTTTGGTTTGAGTGTAAGACTATAATCATTTTTTTGAATATTTTATCAAGCATACATATAAGAATATGTGAAAATGTATTTTTAACCATTAACACAAGATGATGTAAAATGAAAGTAAAATGCTTTAAATAAAAAATCATGGGTGACGTGTTATAAAAATGTGCAAAAAATGCCCAAGTCCAAAATAACCCTAGCCTAAAATGGGGAATATCTCATAATGGTAAATACATGGTCACCTCAAAAATAAATTGTTGTCCCAAATCATGAAGACCAAAACAACACCTTAATAAAAAATGGGATAAATTATGGGATAAATTAATTTGTGTCACTATCGAAAGGGGATGGGATCCATTGGCCCTCGTGTACTACACTAATGTAACTTCTGCATCATGGCGTGCCATCGCATAAATACCCCATGATTGGCCAATGTTGCATCCATAACATCAACCATAGACACTTCCTTAGTGGTGCCTCAAACCCTACAACAAACAACACAATATAATAAATATTACATATGAAACCTAAAACTTGGAATTTAAATAAAATGAAGTATGGCATTGTTAGAAACTTACCAACCATGAATCATTTCTAAATCATGGTATTGCATAAGGATGGCAATTTCCTTACATCACATTGTCTTATTTGTTATAAATTTCTCGTTGCACTCCATTTAAGCCTTTGAGTGCCTTTGCATACCTACTTCGAGTCGTTCGAATCGCAAGTGCAAGGTCCTCATTGTGTTTTAACTTGGCCTGCACATTGAAGGAGATGGTCCCCACACCCCATGTAGTCATGTTAAGAATCTAAAAAATGTGATTAGAGGTTAGTTTAACAAGTGTAAACTTAGGAACCTTAGGTGTGTATTACAAATCAATTTGGACCTTATCCCAATCTCGATTTATGTGCCTCCTAGCCCTAGCAATTGCCTTTTGCTCATTATGTCGAAATCAGACCAAAGGGTTGTTCAAGATTCATGCATTCATGGCCACATGATCTTGATGCCTCGGGCTTTTTTCTCAAGTAGATGGGCGTTCGGGCTTGCTTGGTTCCATGATCGCATTATGGTGTGCCTACAAATTCCATACCATGTTGTATTTGGATGTATATGATGCATCGCACCCATAAACCTTACAAGCAAATTCGGGCCCATCCCTTGCCCAATGGACACCTTCTATAGCAACTAAGGGAGGGGCAACCACATTTGAAATCAAAAAACAAAAATTAAAAACCTAATGTGAGACTTAATATTCTAGATGAAGGTTATCCTTTAAAGAATGAATATATTACATAGATAGATAGAAGATTATAATTATAAGATGGAGGTATTGCAAAAAAAAATAAAAGAACAAAAACACAAGATGAAGATATTACATAGAAAGATAAAAAAACAAAAACACAAAATAAGGGTATTATTAAATTCTAGTATTGAAATTTGCATAAAATGCAGTAAACCTTAAAAATAACAATATCACCTACAAAGCCTAAAGGTATTGCTTATAGACTTAGACCAAAAAAAAAAGCCTCACCCACCTTTTCACATGGAGAAGGAAGGTGGGATAAGCAAAGGTTTAAGGACCACAATTAAGGAAGGTATTGCAATCACAAATTTGACAAAAAAAACCCCACTCATACTCTCCACTTGAAAGGATGGGTGGGGTAATAATTATAATAAATGAAATTTAATGGCTATGTCACCTCCATCAATATGTGCATGAAGTTCAACATCCTCATTTGTATTCTCTTGTTTCGTTAATGGAAAAGCAGGTATTACATTTTCTTGGTCTTTTATCATCAAAATAGTCTCTCCAAATCCATTTCAATTTGATTAGCATCTCCTTTAGATGTTTCCCCAACGTCTTCACTCACTTCCACTTGCTCTTCTTCAACAATTTCACTTGGAACCAATGGAGCCACATTGTCAACATTTGCTTGTTGTCCCATCACCCTAGCCTCCAAATGTCCTTCATTCATGACACCTCCCATGCCATCTACAACTTCTGTTGAAACTTGTTGAGTTGTTCCAACATTTTTTGCTTTCTTTTGAGTTTACATCCAACAAAAACACAAACGACATAATATTATTTTAGTTCTTGGTTCATTTTCCACTCTCTCATTTGTAGTAAAAAACAAGGAGAGGATTACTAGGTCAAAGAAAAATATAACCACCAACTGTGTAGTGGATGCAAAATAGAGGACCACTAGGAGCGTAACCACTCTCTACATGTAATAAGTGAAAGCAATTTGATGATGATGAATGTTGCTGTCATTCAGCACAAGCAATGACGATGAGTGCGCATGTTTCTTACTTGGGAAATAACTATTTGGCATTATTTGGTGCCTACTCTACAGTTTTGAAGAAGATGACAAGTTGTGCTCATTGTCCTCCTTCATAATTGCCAAAAAAAAATGACGATGACGAATAACATGATTGCTTGTTTGTTGTTGTTTTTTACTTGGAAAAGAACTATAATGATGATGAGCAACAACGCTGTTCATTGTTGTTATTTGGTGCCTACCTTGAAACTTGAAGAGGACGACAAGCTATGCTCATTGTCCTCATTCACAGTTGCAAAAACAACAAAAAAAAACAAGAGGATGACGATGAGTAGTGCGATTGGTTGTCATCATTGTTCATGCTTGCAAGAACACATTGGAACGATGATGAATAGCTGACTTGCTTGTCATTGTTTTTTTCATTTAAAAGAACATAGCAGAATGATGACGAGTAGCATTCATTATCATTCATTTGTTCCTACAAGACCATAACATAATGATGACAAGTAGTTACTCTACTCATTGTCAGTTTCTTGTGCTTATGAATCAATAGAAGAAGAGGATGAGTGTCATTGTCATTTTCTTCGCAGCAAAATAAATAAATAAATAAATAAAAAAATGATGGCGACATGTTCATTGTTTATTTCTTTGCAACAAGACCACAACATAATGACAACGAGCAGCATAGCTGCTCATCATCATTTTTTCACACCTACAAATCAAGAGAAGAGGATGATAATGACATGCCAATGGTGTTGTTGTCATCTTCTTCACAACAAAGAAAAAAAAAGAAAAAAAAGATAATGATGACATTGTCGTCATTTTCTTCGCAACAAGAAGAAGAAATAGAGGAATGTAAAAAATAAGAAAGTAGGAGGAGAAGGGAACTTACTTTTAAAATCCCATTTTTGCCACCACCTTGAAGCTCCTCTTGCTTTCGTGCTCCTATTGCCAGTGTGTTGAAGTTCCTCTTCTTAGGGCATTCCTGAAGCTCCCATCCTTTGAAGCTCTTGTGGACTTGGCACTCTTGAAGCTTTGAGCTATTCAAGTTCTCTTTAGGTCGGAAGTTTTGGTGATGGAAATGAACGTAAAAGGAGGTGGGTGGGGGAGGGGTTAGTAGGATGAAGGAGGTAGGTGGGTTGGTAGGAAGAAGGGTGGTAGGTGGGTTGGGGTAGGTAAGAGTTTCCCCCAAAAAAACTTGGGGTTAGGGGTGGGCCAAAAAAAATTGATAAAAAAATTGTTCCCCCAAAAAAAAATTAAACTAGGGAAATAAATCTAATTGGTAAGAAAAAAGAGTAGAAGAAAAGAATATATATACTAACGAAGTAAATTGACCCCTAGGGGATAGTTTCATCGCATCCATGAAATCCCATAATAGGATTTTTTGGATGGTGCACTAGTGGGTGTTGGGTCACTCAAGCCCATTTTGAGGGTATTACATATTTTACTTGGTTAGTATATATTAGCAAAGGAGTTGTTTATCACACCATGCCAAGTTGAATACAACCTTGTCACAATGGAATAATGGTTGGGAAATGTGAATGAAAGATACATCGAAATCATACTTGCTTTTATCACCATCATACCATTTTCAACATGTTTTTTGATGGGATATTTGAAGTCCATTGTGTTCAAATTTTATCATGTTTTGGTTAGGGGCAAACATTTGGCTTACAACTCAACTAATCTTTCTAATTTTCCAATTATCTTTTCTAGTTTTTTCCATAACGTTTCAAACATGACTTGGAGTACCCCATTCTTCAATTGCAAGTATCTTTCGATGTGTGTGCACACATCTCATTGACTCTATTGGTATCCACTTCCATTTCTTATGTTGCACCCATGGTAACAAATTCATAGGAACCCATGATGTAGTTCATAACACCTTTGTTGCCATTGTGCAAGATGTTGGTTTCGATGTGAGATGAAAACAATTACATGCGCTTTTTTCAACGATGTTCAACTTTTTTCGTTGATGAATCAATACTGTGCTCATCAAAGATGACATTCGCACTTTAGCCAACGTCATCATTTTAACCCAATGTGAGAAAACTTACTTCCCTAATATTGAACAACTCAAAGTTTGCTACTTTTGATGCCACTCAAGTTTAAAAAAAGAGCTATTGCAATTGACATTCCACTAATCAAATTTTCCCTTTAACAATTGAAGTATTTGAATGTTTATAAAACATGTTAATGTGTTTTTACATGATTGTGCCAATGCCATTTGGAGCTTGACTGGGCTAAAGGGCCTTCATCGTTATGTCTGGGTTACTTTTCTTTGTCAAAAAGTTCTAATCACATTACAAAAGATGCAAGCATCCTCCATCTTAAGTTGAACAATAATCATTCGCTTGGCTACTTCCCGAGCCACCCTTTTAGGACACACCTCCAATCACCATGGCTGACCTATTGCAAGTGGTTGATTTTTGACATAGATAATTATGGCCAACCTACTACAAGTGGTCGATTTTTGACATAAGATATTTGACATCTAGTTTGAGCTAACTTGACATCCTATAACTTCTCCCTTATCCTTTTCTTAATTCCTTTGTACATTTTCCAAATCTAAATTGTGTTTTTGTAGGGTTTCATTATTAAATTGACATGCATAAGGATTATAAATATTCAACATACCAAATTGGAAACACTTGGTGGTTAGCATGGTGAAACCCAAGTGGATCCTTCAGTTATGTTGAAAATATTTCTATAGTGGACTCCACATGACCCCACAATGGAAATGAACTAAACTTTGGCCCGATTTTGGGTACATCACAATGTCTCTACTGCACATGACCCTAGAATGTAAGGATACAAAACTTCACCCGATTTGTGGGTGCATCACAATGTCTTTACCCTGATTGGCACAGAGCCAACAAATCAAATGTGTGCAAAGGGCTAATAGTAAATATATTTTCATTTATGGAGGACATTCGGTAGAAGGTACAATTATTAATCCGACAAGAATACTTCGAGGATGCAATTAGCTTAAGACGACATCCATTGCCCTTCATAAACCTTTTCTTCATTCGTCCAATTAACCAACCCCTCATCTGGGTAAAGACTGCCGGCATTTTAAGAACCGGAGGTCGGGTTCTTCATCGTCCGAGAGCGGGGCATTTGGGAGAGAATGAGGACAACGAGGATGGCGATGGCGGCAGCTCTTCGTCAGCCTCACTATGGGCCACTTCTGCGTGGGGACGACGACATCAGCAGGCCGCTGCTAACACGCAACGGGGACGGGGGTGCAACAAGGAGGCGTAGGTGGAACCCGTTGCTAGCAGTGACGTGCGCCTGGTGGCTGTTCTTCTTGCGGTGGTGTGCGTTTGGATATGGACGGATGACTGCAGCAACAGCAGCCGAAGTTCATTTGATTCCCCTTAGTACTGACGCCGTCACAACACCACATGGTCCACTCTACCTACTCTGTGAGGCCAAGACAACCATCAACTTTTGAAGGTGCCTGAAAACTGTCCACACCAGGTATGAAACATTTGTTGCCACTATGTAACAAAAAATTGGTAGCAACCAAACTTTTGGCTAACAGATCCAACCTCAATGAAAAACTCATTACAGAGCCTTAGTGAGACAGATACAGTCTGGTTCCACATTCCTTACTCACCCATAACTTCTCATTCAAGTGTGTGAGTTGGTCTTTTTACTTCAGACCTCTTTAAAAACAGACAAGCACAATAGCTGTATGTCATTAGGATTATAAATTCCTACAAAACCCAGAAGATAGCCAAATGAAGGAATGCCATTTCACCATCATTAGTAAACACCACAGTTGTAAGTATGTTTATAATCAGATTAGGCCTCCAGGTGTAGAACAGATCCCACATTTTGACATTTATTCGCTCACCAAATGAGGGTTGAATCATACAACTAAGCTTCAAGTTCACAACATGGGAGTCTCCTCTTTCCAATGAACTGGACAGTGAACATAGCAGTTAGCTGAATCTTAGAGTGTGAAGGTAGGCTTTGCTGGCTTGGAGGAGTGACCAGCAATGAAGTCTTGCATTGCAGTAAAATCTTCTGGCTTCATCCCAGCATAATTCTCATGTACCTGTTCTTGAAAAGAAGAAAATCAATCATCCCACCTTTGCCGAAAAGATATTGATGCACTATATGACACTACAAGCTCTCCATGGTACTTCAGACAACAGCTCAATTTTAACTTCCCAGTGTCTGGAATGTTGTGAGACGTTTGTTGCTACTGATGACTTGAGGGCTCCCATGAAGAATCAACAGACCTCATGGCTGGATAGCTGAAAAAAAAAAATGGTTATGCTACCCTATCACAAATTGAGTAAAATGTTGTTAAGTTACAGGAGCACTGCAAACATGATCAGATCCCAGATGTCCATAGGTCAAACCATAGCAAATGAAAAAAATGAAGCTGTTGCTTTATGCATATTTACAAGGGCTTGATTGGTCATATGATCTTAAATGGTGATCAGGTTACATATCTTCTTGGACCATCTGCACAAACCATAACATATTGCTTGGGAAGAGCTGAGTTGATGTATACTAATTAAAATTCTCTTCCAAAAAAAAGAATGTCATACCAAAAACATGAAGTGCAATGACAAAAATCAATAGACAATTGCACCATATGAGCCTGAAAGTAGTCAAATTTTTCATGATACAAACAAGTGATAGGGAAAT
>Ga0116229_10007025_pt1 | contig 17948 bp, 12 predicted proteins | sample S1TSphgellanicum_3_FD_87313 | JGI IMG/M metagenome (GOLD analysis project Ga0116229, IMG submission 87313) | Host-associated microbial communities from peat moss isolated from Minnesota, USA - S1T2_Fc - Sphagnum magellanicum MG | ecosystem: Host-associated > Plants > Peat moss > Unclassified... | reverse complement strand
TGCTTTCGGGTCCGTTTCTCTCTCCTCTCCCAATTCTTGCGCTGATAGGATAATGGGGCATGTTTTTTTTTTCTTTTTTTTTTTTTTTTTTTTTGAAAAGACAGAACACTTATAGGTCCTGTTGATCAACAGAACAAACAGGACATTACAACCATGACTCTTTGATCAATAGCACCACGTCCTGTGATCAACAGGACATTATAACCTTGACTCTTTAATCAATAGCACCTTATGATTTATAAGCGTCCTGTTGATCAACACAACTCCTTGATCAGCAAGACCTTACAAACAGGACTATTTGAATGAACAGGACCTTATAATTTCATTAGCGTCCTGTTGATCAACAGGACATAAAGAACGTGACTCTTTGATCAACAGGACATTATGATTTCATAACCCTCTAAAATTTTCACTCCAAAAAAACACTGCTAATGGGTATCACAAGAAAATAAATTAAAAGCAAATCTACTATAGAAACATGGAGCCTTCATAAGTACACCCATTGGAGGTAGCCTTCATAATAAATCCTCATAGAATAATTTAATTTATGGAGCCATTCCATTACAATAGGAATATGGAACCTTCATAAGAGTACCTACCCATTTGTGGGAATGCTTCACCATATCCATAATATCCATCCTCTTCCATGCTACGAGGGATATTCATGGATACAAAGGTACCCTCCATTTACACTAGGAATTTTCTCCTTATGCTAAGTTATGACTCAAGAGTCGAATTGTCGAGTGAACCATATAATTGCATTACTAATCTTTCACAAAGAGAAGGCTTGTTGAAGGAACATTGTGAACACAAATGGGATGTTATTATATGAAACCAATGTTGAAATTAATTACACAACAATAACATTACTCGGTTTAAATAACATAACCTCAACTTCACATTAGTCCAACGTAAACCCAAATGTGTTCACTAGTATACTAAATTTGTACAAATTAGGGAGAAACTCAAAACATTTCAGTTGAGCACATCTCCTTGACCTCCTTTCTCAAACCCTCATTCACCTGCACCTATGTGACTCGTGAACGATGTCAACCCAACAGTTGAACCTTACCCAACCCCACACTTAAACTCATAACCCAATCCACCGTGAAGGCCACCCTGCAATGATGCAAACTTGGGCCCCGACTAGGTGAGCCCTCTTACTTTAGGGTTCGCCTAGAAAGGCATGTCATATACCCACTTCATTTTACTTCAGCATTTTCAAAAGGCATAGGTAGTTGAACAAGGTTTGTGTTTCAACAACCTTTTTGTTCCCAACTAAGTAGTTTTGTAATATAAGGTAAGGAAATCTTTTGATGATCTTTATTGGGGTTGAGGACCCCAGCTTGGGAAGAGGCTCCAAACTTATTATTCATTTACCTTGCCTAAAGAACTTTTACAAAATTGGGGAGTGGGGATGGATCTTCCACAAAGTGTTATTAAGTTCCTGAAATTGGGATCTTCTTCAGTGAGAGTACAACAAGGTCCCTTTTCTAGGTTTAAAGGACAATTCTTCTGTCAGGTGAGAGAGAGGTGGCAGAAATTTACAGAGGAAAAATCTTTGAAAAGCTCTTTCTTTCTTTATGCATGTATGGAAAAAATGGAAACATGCAAGAAAACAACATGAGTCTGTGGTATCCATTTGTTCCTCATGCACTTCACTTCATTGTTGCAAGGTAAAAAGTTCACTCCATTCAAGCTTTTGCCTCTCTCTGTTCCTACAACCATTCCATTCCATTCATCTATATAATGGGTTTGTTTGGTTTCCTTTCTCTTTTTCAAGTAGCTAGTAGGGGGGGAGCTGGTTGGCTGACACCCCCACCCAAAACAATGTAAAGCAATCAACCAATTAAAGCTTTCAAGGTGGCAAACTAGGTACCCAATTCACAAGTACTTGGCAAACATAAGGGAAATCTTTGATTCTCATTACACACACCCATGATCAAAGAGAGGGGTATTAGTATACCCCAAATTAATATAATTATAGTACCCTTTGGCTAGAACCAAACCCGGCCTCCAGCCTTCTTTTACATAAGTTTCGATTTTTTCTTTATTTTTTCTTTAGTTTTTTTCTTTTTTTTCTTTTCTTTTTGGGTGTGGTTAGACATCTTAATTTGTGAAGAAGTTTCAGGTATACAGTTTTTTAATGATAAATTGGGGGGGGTGTGTGGGGAAGGGGGGGCTGTTAGGCATGTAGTTGCAACCTTTTGGAGCATGCTTTAACTTTTCATTTTTATTATTATTACTTTCAATTTAGGCACGTATTTGATATAGGTGACCACTTTTTATTGGTTGTACGGTGCTAGTAACTAGAAAAAATAAAATAAAATTGTAGGCTATGCATAAGTACATAGAACTGGATCTGGTTTGGAATTAGACACAATCAGGATTTAGTTTGAAAAAAATGAAAACCGAGAGTCTAAAAAGTGTGAAAAACTAAGCTCATAACCAAAGCCAAAGCTTTATCAAATTAAAAAATTCCTTGGGTTGGAATCAAAGGCTCTCTATCAAATTAAGTGAAAATAAATTGTAACCGGGGCAAGAGGTTCTCTCAAAAATCTAGAGCAAGAAAATACTGGCTCAAACATTTAAGAAATTATTCTAATCCCAATGGAATTATTCTTGCAATTGTTTCAACTTTGTTCTCCCATTGCACATGAGTAGATTTATCATCACATTGTCCATGTCCTTGAAATGGTTTGTTGTTAAACCATGGTCAAGTCCTTTGGTGGGGTTTGTTTTGTTTGCAAGGGAAATGTTGTATTGTCTCATCAACTTTAAGCTTTCAACTTTGATATTGTTTTGAAATGCATTTCTCCCCCTCACCAATTTCAAATGGTGACAAAAGGAGAAGTAGTTGTTCAAAGTTGTTGATGCATTTTTAACTTTCCCCCATTTAAGTAAGTAATTCTCCAAATTAACATGGAAAACATTTTTAATTTGATGAATTTTATATATATATATATATATCATGAATTTCATAAACTCATCCCCTTTGTTCACACATTTTATGCATTGAATATATGTATATATATTATAATCGTACAATAATGATGATGGTGAAATCGTTTGTTGATCCTATCATCCATGCCTACCAAGGTGATTGTCTCAGGTAGGTTGTAATTTGTGTTAATTCACATTTTAGGGCATAATTATCTATAGTTGACCTTTTTTTTGTGTGTGTGTATTTTCAACCATTGTGAATAATACTCACATCTTAGAGAGTCCATGTGTGGTCCCATTAATCCATAATCCATGCTTAACCCAACATCATTAGATATGTCTCTCCATCCAACCTCACTAATGTGTCACATTTTCCCCATTTGGCCTACTTATAGACTTTGTTACCTTGACATTGGTTAACCCCTCTCTAAATAATATCATAATATTGGGACTTCCAATGGTTCCCTTTTACTCGTGTCATTCCTTGTCAAACATTATGTATTAGAAGACATGTGAAATATGCATATTATCATTTCTAGGTTAGGTTTAGGTTTTTTTTTAGTGTTTTTTAAATTGGAATTTTTTTTTCGATAAGATTTTTTTTTTTTTAAAGTGATTTTGAGAGGTTTCAATCACAAAATAGTGAAAATTGCCAAATTTTTACATTTGGTTTTTATATCTATAGCCATGAATATTAGATTTCTATTTTTTTAATTTTATTTCATATTTGGTTGACAAACATAATTGGTTAAATCTTCCTAGGGATGATTGTCGTTTTCTCTACATCTTCCTATTGATGATTGTTGTTTAGGCTACATTAAAAACTTCCTTTAAAAACACTAGTTTAAATGGCCTTTGAAATCTTGATACATTGTTTTGTGCAAAACCCATCCGACCTAATATGATGTCTTCCCCCCTCTTCCATATTCTTGCATTGTCTTTCGGCATTTGGCTCGTCATTTTCCCAAGTGTTTGGACACCTTTAGGTCCAAGGTCCTTTAACAACCCACATGGGATTGAAACCCACAAACAAGGATCCCTCCCAATATCCTTTAAGAGCATCAACTTCATTTCAATGGCCACATGTGCCCAAACAACCTTCCTTCCATCCAAACATAACATTTTTGACTACAATAATTTGCAACTATGTCTCAAAAATGAAGTCATGCAATCGTGTGTAACAACATGTAGCATGCACAATCAATCACCTTCTAGTCGTTATTGGGAGTACATGACAATACATGTTCAAGTCATATGACATGTTCCGTTGACCCCTTTGGTTGAGGAATAATTAGGTTTTAATTTTGATCATTTTTCAATGTACTAAAAATAGATGAGATGTTTTGTTTTGTTTGTGACCATGCCTTGACCTTTGGGCAAATTATGAAACACCTTTCTACACTAGAAATGGTATTGTCAAAGGGCCCTCAACAAGGTAGTGTGCAATTATTTTGGTTTCACAATTTTCAAATTGAGAAAGCAAATGGTATTAAAATTAAAGTGTTCAATTTTGCATTTCAAAATTTTTTTTTCATAATTGGGTTCTTTTGAAAAGTTGAGTTTATGATAGACTAAAAGGCTTGTTTTAAAATCTCTTCATAAATTTTTTCTTAAGTTATATCCTTTAAAGCCTTGACAATAATTTTTTTTAATCTCATAATATTTATATATTAAGATAGATGTTTTTTTTCTTTTTTGATTTTTTCATAAGAACTTTGATATTAAGCCAACTTTAACCATAATAGTATTGGGATGAGTGAGCTTACAAGAAGTGTAATATATTTGGGCCAATGGCACAAAGATCAACACATAACTACAACATGAGAGTTTATTCAATATTAAACAATTCATCTATTATTGAATTAAGGGTCCCATCTTATTTTTATTTGTGTTCAAATGCACTACTAAAAGGAATTATTATGGAGAATTTTTTTGAGAGGAAAAGGCATACAATTAACAAGACCATCCATGGACAATTTTTTATTTTGACAAGTAAAAATCCAAAAGAATTTTTTTTCCAAATTTAGCAACAAAATATATATTGGTGTGTGTAAATATCATAAACATAACATATATGCATTAAAAAATATTTAATTTTTACATGTGCGATAAACATCTAAATTTATGATATGTCTCTAGTTTTGACATTACATAAATTTAAAATGTAATTTAAAAAATAAAGACATGTGAAATTACATGATTAATTTTGGATTATGATATAAATTTGAAATTTTATAATTCATTTATTAATTAAAATAATTCATTAATATTTCATTTTATATATATATATATATATGACATGCCTTTAATTTCTATTTTAATATTACATTGCCTTTGGAATTAAACACATTGTTGAATTTATGGTCCAAATTTAATACATTAGAACTAAATATTTGAATATATTATGTCAAATTTAATCATGTATTATTTTTAGAACTCTTTGAAAGATGTGTTGATTTATTTCATTTTTAAGAAGATGTGTGAAAAAGAAAAACAATTTTAGAGTTTTGACATACGACATCACGTTTATGATTATAAGCATGGCATTCAAAATTAAATTTGTGTAGGTGGTAGTAATTTTTAAATCATTTATTTTGAAATTTAATTACACATTAATTTATTATAATTATAATAGTTATCTTTAAAATGATATTTAAGAAAATCATAGTCATCAAATTGATTATTCACATGTTCATAATTGTATATGCCATGTATATAATGTGATGAGTCATATTCAATTACATAGTCATATAATCATGTATGTCACATATATATAAATGAATAGCATGTAATGGTCATGGATGTAATCATATATCCATGCTTTTGGCATAGTGTTATTTGGGAGTTTAGGCTATGATTCTCTCGAGTTTTTTGCAAGTCTTCCATGGTGTGTTGTATGCAAGAATCATCAACCCATCATGACTACCCATCCACTTTCCGCAATGCATTCATGGTCACAAATGTACATGGACACATCATGTTAGTAGTGTGCGATCGATGCCTTTTGCATTCATTCCTTATGAATTTTGTGGTTCCATGTCAAAAGTTGAATCCTTTTTGAGGCCAGAATGATATTTTTTTTGGGTTTTTTGCAATTGTGTTTCTGGGTGAGAATGGCACAATTGTGATGAGTCTCCCAATTTCCAGCTGAGACTGACTCTCTCACAAGTCTTTACTTGCTTTCTGTCTCTGCAGCATCATTTCTTGCATGTTCCTTTTCATTTCGGTGTGTGTTGTTTTCTGATGATGCTATCTGGGAAATTTTCCGAGTTCTCTTGATACAAATTGACCTGCAACTATAGATGCTGCTGCAGTGTGTTCTCTATTCCTGTATCTTTTTTGTACAAATTCTGTTTTCTTTAACTCTGTCAAGCTTGATTTTTGGAAAACTTTTGCTTTTGAAACTCACTATGTCAAGAAGCGAGTTTTGCAGGTTTGTTTATTGTTGACTTACTTAGCTTGGGATGGGCTGTTTGGAAATGGACAGAGCCTGGCAGCAGAGAAGAGGTTGCAGCCAACCAAAGTGTGCTCTATTTGTGGGCATGGCACAAGAGTCTATACATTCATGGGGCCAGAGTATATACATTCATGCCAGAGTAGAGTATATACATTCATGGGGCAGGTAGAGTAAATATCCTCAAAGACAACCATAGATGGCATGCAATGGCAATGGTGCTCATTCAACTTCAGAGTTTCCTTCTTCTCCTGTGTTCTCATGTTGTTGATAACTTGAAGAATCAGAGGTTTTGGCTTTGACAATGTAACAAGCTATAGTACATGTGTGGCAGGCAATTCTTTGTCTAATGAAGATTCTCTCTAGGCAGTTTCAAAGGACCGCACCAAGGTTACACAACTGAGCATCTTTACATTTATTATCTGCATATGTGATTCTGTATGCCCTGGGTTTTGGTACTTTGTGCTGGAAAAAATTCCGAGAAAAAATCTAATGAACTGAGCTTAGAAGGTAGAAGATAACCAGTGATTAGGTTGTTGATATCTTTGCCAAATCATTGGGTACAAAGAAGCTTCAGAAATTTGAAGGCATATTTATGTGAAGTTAAGACATGAAGGCTTTCGTCAATGGAAGAAAACACAACAAAATCATGGACTTCAACAATCTTGGAAAAAGACATAGACTCCAAAATAATGAGTAATCCCTTTTAGTGGTCATGTCTGTGTCGTGAACCATGGTCATCTCCACTTCTCAGTGTCTATATCATGATCAATCCCTGCTAGGACCAACATGCAAAACTTGGAAGAACTAACAACTCTGCACAGACTTTGAACTTCAATCCTCAATTTGCAGCTCATCACAATACTCCAAACTTGATTGAAGCTCTGAATGATGGATGCTGGAGTTCCTCTTTCGAAGGCATAAATCTGCATGCATGTCACAGCTGACAAAACTACCACAACTCTAAAGAGGAAAATCAATAACTGCTGCTATCCTGGGTGGCTTCTGTGTGGTGCCAATGTCCATAGCTCTCTTACTCTGAGTCCTGGTGACACCAAAAAACCTCAGTAAGCAATAGAGCCACTCCTGAGAAAAGCTCACCATAAGCTTGTGACTGTCTGCTGCTATCGCAAAACTTAGTAATCAGTTACACACAATCATCAGCATCTCTTGGAGATCTGAGTGATGTGTGTGCTTCTTTTCAAAATTGCCAGCATGCTGAATATAATACAGAGGTTGCCAAAATTTTGTAAAAGAGATTTCCTCCAGACTAGTTACAGGTATTCCGATCAAAGTGTCTTCTTCTCCATAAGATGCTCAATTCAGCATGTTTTGCTGCTGTTTCACAGGCATTGGTTCAGGCACATCAGTGGAGACATCAGTAGTCACCAAGACAAAATTGACTCCTGCTGGAGACCCTCCGGCAATAGCATCAGCAGCAGCAATGGTGGCAAAAAGTGGCAGACACTTTAGGTTCTGATGGAGTCCCTATCCTTCTCCGTTTCGCTGCACTAACATCCCCTCCTCCTCCTCCTCCTCCTCCTCCTCTGTCACCAAGTTTTCTCTCCTTCCCAATCAACACTGTCTCTGACCGCATCTTCTTGCATAGTTCCCGCATCACTCGCATGCCAAACCCGAACCCTAACTTTCCTCTCCAGAGATCTTCTAAAACCACAGAAAGGAGAGAGAGAAATATGGAGGTCGTCACTGCAGCAGATCTGATCTGTGCAGATCATGATTCTTCCCCGCTTACAAAACACATCAAGACAGACTTATGAAGATTTCATGCACACTGAAAGTTCCAGATTTACCTTATAGAAGCTGGGTTTAACTTTGTGAAGAGATCCCAACTATTGCTAGACTTTCCAGTTGCAAGCAGGCTTTATTGATTCTGACCAAATCAACAAAAGTTTTAAGGTCTGCATTGTCATACGATCTGCAGCTGACTGGCGAGATCAACATGATTGCCTCTCCGTCTGGTACATATTATGCTCACTCTCTTGCTTTTGTTGAATGCATGTTGTCACACTCATTTAGCAATGTCCACAATACAACAACTAGTGAGGTGCCACAGGTCAAGACAATTCTCATGGGTCCTCATTATTCTGTGCACGTATACTTTTTGCAAAGTTTACAAGATTGGCTTCAACCCAATAAGGCTTCCTCATTTGGCCACGCTGCTTTAGCCCTTGCATCTGGCGATGTGTTGGGTCTTGTTTTCAGAGGAGTGGATCAGACTTCAAGCAGAAACAGTAGCAAAAGAAGCAGATGCAGCACATCATTTGTAATGGAAATCCATTCGTGAAATGCATTCAGATCTCTGCTGAATGAAGAAGTACTATCAAGGTAGAGTTGGGTTTGGTTGGAAAGTACCGAGGGTTTTGCTGATGCTTCAAGCAGAAACAGTAGCAAAAGGAGCAGTTGCAGCACATCATTTGCAATGGAATTCCATGTGTGAAATGCATTCAGATCTCTGCTGAATGAAGAAGTGCTATCAAGGTGGAGTTGGGTTTTGGGTGGAAGCTACTGAGGGTTTTGCTGATGCTTCAAGCAGAAACAGTAGCAAAAGAAGCAGTTGCAGCAGCACATCATTTGCAATGGAAATCAATGCTTGAAATGCATTCAGATCTCTGCTGAATGAAGAAGTACTATCAAGGTGGAGTTGGGTTTTGGGTGGAAGGTACTGAGGGTTTTGCTGATGCCAAACAAATGGGAAAGCTGAAGTGTTGCTGCAACACCTCGAGAATGACTCATGTGCAATACTCTAAACTGTCAGGTTTGAACCCACCTTCAAAACCAGATAGATGCAATTGATTCAAGACTAAGATAAGCTACTTTGGAACCCAAGTCTCTGTATGCCAATGCATGTAGACATGGATGGCAAAAAAATGCATCCTCTCAAGACAATATCCATGGCGGAAATGAGAATTTTTCAAAGGACATCCTAATCACTTAGTGTCCATGTTCAGTAGGGTCACACAAGCTTTAGTATTGCATTGTGCCCATGTTTGCACAAGCCTCTTCATCATTTGTCCAAAATCTCGAAAACCCATCAAATCCAATTTACGATCTTTCGCAACGATAATGGGACATAGATCCACAAAACAATTTGACCTTCACATTGAATAGTAGTAACTCACAAAAATGAATTTAATATAAGTTAAAATACACAATTAGAAAGATGTCGTCCAAAAACATGATACAACAAATAATAACATAACAAATGATAACTTGGACATTATATCTTCATCTAAGTACATGAAACAAAATGGATCCATATTCAACGATTAGTGGGACACCAAAACCAAAATAATGTCGAATAATTTGGAAATGAAAGATTGGTGACATAGTTCATGGAATTGAAGACCAATGAATGTAATGCAAGTGTTAAAAATGGTTACATTAAGAGCTTGTGTTTGTGATGACAACATTCTTTGCTATTTCACAAATGACATTAGATGAAATGTGAGTATCATTATACGTAATATTAGCTTCAATATATTATTTAATTGAAATTGAAAACATCTTTCACTTAATATTTCATGTTTGGTTTTAAGAACCTAAAGAAGTTAAGAACCTAAAGAAGTCAAGATGAGTTGTTGAGAACATACAATGATCAATTATGGTATAAAACCCATCTTTAGATTGGAATGTGTTGGATTCATTTTGATTCTCCTTGAAGCTTTATATTTTGTCAAGCAAAAATTAGGATTTTGTTTTCCATATTGATTAAATTGAAATCATGGACCCATGAGTCCAAATATGTAAACATGAATGAGAAAACTTTTAATGCAATAAAATCCTTCAAATTCATGTTTAATTTGTATCATTTATAAATTGATGTCATATTTAAATATTAATTCAATTCAAATTTTACATGAATTATAGATACTACCTAAATTAAGGTCAATCAAAGTTATTTCAATATTATTCTTGAATCATTGGTTTCATCGCGTAAAATTCCTTTTTTTGATTTGTAATGCCTTGCAAAAAAATTTCAATGTAAGTTTCAAAACATTTGATCCACTTGGTAATGGTGAGGTTCTTTTATCATATGCACATGAAATCTTTTTATTTTTTCATCATAATATATTAAAAAATAAAAATAAAATATGTTAATTATGTAAGTTTACACCATTCATTAAAAAGGATTAATGATTCATTTTTAAAACTTCACCAAGATGAAACCTTATGTTACAAGGTGATTTTTTTGTATTTACACCATAATTACCTACCAATTATAGATGGAATGTACAATATACCATTTTCAGAATTCAATGAAACTTCATGATTCACTATTTTTTAATCACAATGTACATTGTAAACATTTTTCTTAACATTTTATTAAAGATGTTTTCACATTCTAATGAATATTTCAAGTAAAAGGTTTTTATTTATGCTCCATTGCTATATAAAAATTTAACAAAACATTTTTATTGTAATTCATTTTTGAGATTAATATAAATACATTAGTTTGTTTTTCTTGTTCATTCTTCATCTAAATTTAAACATGTCCAATATTGTTAACCTTGGCTAAACACTAAGTACATGTAAAAATATGAAAATAAAGCAAAAGCACGGATTGATATTAAATTATGAATGTTAAAAGTTCTTCAACTAATATTTCTGAAGATTTTATTTTTCTTTTTGGGAAAAAAACGATTTTTTTTTGAGAATTTTTTTCATTAAATGTTCTGACTTGAACATGGATTTTGCGAGCATTTAAGATCACAAATTGGGTTATGAAGAAAAAAATTATTCCAAATTCAAGGCCGGAAAAAAAAAAAATGCAAATTTTGCAAGTACATAATATTACAAGTTGTTGTAAACCAATTTTTTGTGTCAAATACAAGGTCATTAAATAAAGTATAAATTTTGTAAATACGTATTATTAAAGTCAACCTTGCATCATTATGCCAAATCCAATGTTGATTAATATGTGTGTGCATTTTGCATGTAATTAATATTTCAAGTTGTTCCAAATCAATTTTTATATGCTAAATCAAAAGGTCATTAAAATTAGTGTGCATTTTGCAAGTGTTTATTGTCAAAATTTGACACAAAAGCAAATAGACTCCAACAAAATTAAAATTGATTAATGAAAAAAAATTGGCTAAATTATGTTATTTTCACTAAACTTCATTTAATTGTTAAATAAATGTTAAAAAATATATTGACTCAACTAGGGCAAACTATAATAAATTAGGTTAAAATGAGTTAATTAATTTTAAATTTAAAAAAAATTAAAATTGCTAAAATTGGTTACACTTGGCTAAACCATGTTAAACTAAGTTATATATATTAAAGTAAAATACATTAAGTTAAAGTAAGATTATTTAAATTAAAGTAAATTATTTAAGGTAAATTAGTTTTAAGTAAACTAAATTAAATTAAACAAAAATTGGATTAAATTAGTCTAGGTGCAGACTAAATTATATTAAAATAGGTTAAATTAAAATTATTTTTTAAAAAATAAAATAATGTTAAATTAAGTTAAATAAGGTTTTCAATATAAATTTGACCACATTGAGATGTATTTTATTTTTATTTTCACTTGGTTAAACAAGATCAATTTATTTTAATATGATTACATTAGTTATGTAATCATATATAATCATATATAATTACAATTATAATTATAATTATGTATTCACAATTATGACAATTGTCATCAAAATGACAAGGATTTGAGTTTACAAAAAAATACATGATTATTTTGAACAATAATTACAATTTTTTTGTCATAAAAATCACATTTTGAGGCAATCAATATTATTATTAACATTTAATAATACCTTGAGCTATCTAATATTAATTGAAGTTAGATTAAGTTAAAGTAGCCTAATGAAGGTGAATCATAATATTGATTAATTAATTTTTATTTATTATGAATTATTAATTGGAATACACATATGCGCTTCAATTTTCCAAAAACAATGATAGATTTCATGATGAGATTAACATGAATTACACATTTTCACATTTAGTTTTTTTTCACATCTCTATATTTAAGTATATCAATTAAAACTATTATGAAAAAAATCAATCATAACACACAAACTATATACCAATAACATGCAACGACCCATCAAAAATTGTTGCAAATCAAAACTTTTATAGAAAATATATAATTCATCAAATAAAACATCAAAATTTAATATGCAAAATTATCAATCCTACATAGGTACATAAATTTTCAAATAATATATAGGGTTTGAATTCTACCAAACCATCGATAGTTTATAATGTTGTAGTTTATAAGTGCAAGTTCATTGGATTAAAACATGATTGTGACTTGCACCTTTTTTAATATTAAATTAATTTAGATTTATTCTATTGTGATTAATATACAAATACATGTTGTGTTTTGAACATAATTTGTTTGCTAGCTATGCATATATGCACAAATAATTCAAAAGATGTGTTTTGTTTTTTTATTATCTCATCAAACATAATTTTAAAATATCAAATAAATATTGGCAATTATTTCTATAATTTTTGTTGTATGATTGTGCAAGTCAAATAAAAGATGAATGAAACATTCATCTCCTCCCCTTAAAATAATGTTATAGCCCAAAACATTTTTTTGAAAATTTTATATGATGTACCACTAAACTAGTTGGTCTTTTCTAGGACCTAAAATGGAAGTAGACTTAATGCCCAATTTTATGAAGGGTATTCATATTTTTCCCCTTTCAATTGTTGGGTCATTTTTTTTCTTTTTTCTACCAAGTAAATTGGATGTGCAATGCATGGTCATAATCAAGAAGAAACAAAACAACATTTTGTTTCAAAACCCTTTTAAATTGATGTTCAATAAATATAATAAACAATGCAAAGTGGGTGAAGGGCATTTTAATTCATATTTTTATAAAAAAACAAAATTCTATAAAGTGTGTGATGATTCTAAAAGTAATGTGTGTTTTAATATTGTGATTGGTTTTGGAAATTGAAACACCAAAATCCAATTAACATTCATTGGAATTCGGATTGCCTATTATTGATTTTATTAATTAGATGTGGGTACATCTCATATTAATTCTTAAAAAATCTAAACTTTGAAACAATCATGAATAAATAAAAGTTCAAATGAATTTTTAAAATATCTATATACATGAAGGAAGGTTGTTTGTTTTGTTCCAATGGTTCATGAAACATACCAGTTTGGGCTGTTGAAGTGCGTTATTGTACTTCCTTTGTAGCTTGTTTTGGCACTTCAATTGGAACTATTACTGATAATGATGACCCACCACCATTCTATCCATCATGTAGTCATGAAATCAAACATCACATACATTAGTTATGAGCATTACATTGCAAATGTATAGAATCATGTATAGAATCAAAGGGTTTCTTTTTTTTTGTGTTACTTTAACTTAGTTTTTACTTCTAAGAGATTTTATCATCTATTGAATGAGCACAATAGTAGTTGCTTGAATTTGTTGCAATCCTCTTGTAATCCTTTGGATAGGCTGCTTGTTGAAGTAAGTTCCAAAATGCCAAAATCTCATTATTTGTCAATGAATTGTTGCTCCTCTTCATCATTGCAATGTGGGAGAAAACATAAATAAATCCCACCACCTATTGTACTTATGGCAGCAAGAAAAAATACCCAAACCTTCCCTTATTGTAATTATGACAATAAGAAAAAATCGAACCCACCTTGACCACCTATTGTAATTATGACAACACCAAAAAAGGATAGCTATTGAATTCCTTTTATTGTTGATGTAATTAATGATTGTTACAATAATTTAAGGGTTGTGAAAGGAAGGCGGCAAGAACAAAAAGATTAATTGCGAAGGTGCTTGTGGCCACGTGGTGTTCTGAAATTTTAGATTGTGTTTTCAGCCCTTAGGCCGACCTCCACTAAATATTGGAAATGCAAAAATTTCATTTTGAAATGCAAAGAAAAAAAAAGAAAAGGTGTTCGAATCTAGAAGAAAAATTATGAATTTCATTAAATAATCTTTAATCATAAATCTTATTTAAAAGCAAAACAAAAGTCTTTTGTTTTTTCAAAAAGTTAACCTACCCATCCATAGGTAGTATAAAATGTTACGCAAATTTTGAAGGCGTTATAATGTCGAAGACCCCAAATTTGAATCTTTTAGTTTTTTTGGCATTATCATTGTGAATCTTTTGGGTGATCCAAACATCAATAAATGGTAGTGTGATGTTCATCAGCCCTAATTTTCCAACAATTGTTGATAATGGATTTGTCATGGTATGATCACACACAATAAACATTTTCATTGGAGTTACCTAAACTAATGTGTGTTCTAAAAGCTATTACATAAGTTGTATTGCACCCAATTTATGGTTGCAAATATGATCTAAACATGACATTTGTGAAATCAGATTCATGGACAAAACATATGGGTTAATTTCAAAAAATATATATAACTAAGTAGGTAATTATTTGATTATTTTACATGTATTATCTGAAATGATTATCCAAGATAGTTATTTGATTTAATCAATTTAATTCCAATAATTAATTGTTAAAGGTAAAAAATTGTCCTATGTTGGTTAAACATCATGGATGTTAAAAGATGGTAGTATCGTCATTAGATGGTAATTACTATCAAAGGATTAAATAATCACATGAGAATTATAGAATGAAACTAATTTTTTACAATAGTATCATTAATATAATGAACTATTTTCATAGGGCAGAATAATTAGAAGTTAATTCTAGATTTTTTTAAAAATAAACTAATATTAGTTACTTGAAATAATATCTTAGTCCAATTTATTTAGAAGGGCATTTTAGTAACTATTTAATTACTAGTGGTAAATATCCTATTTATCATCTTCTATTTACTAAGAAGTGAAGCCATTTAAACAAATTAGTCCAAGTGAATAAGGGATGGATGGATTTTCTTTAACTAGGATGTGTGGAAGGGACTAAGATAAGGAAATCTAGAAGGATAAGGATTCAACCTTTGTGTGGTGAGCATCCTTCTTGGGTTCCTTTTTTTTTGGGGGGAAGAATGAAAATTTTTATCATTAGATGATTATATCATTAATTTTCATTATTCATGAGGCATTAAACATTAAATTATTAGAAAAATGATTGTGTGCGACATTCTTGTGTGAAAAAGAACGAAAACATGGGAAAAATTTATATTTGTCCTTATATAATTGAGAATGGTTAAAGGTTGTATGGGTTTTAATGTTTTTTCTTGGTGTGTGTTTTACTTAAAGTGTGATAAAAGAAGGGAGAGCAGTTCATATTAATATTACATAGAATTTTGTTGTGTTAACATATTAATTCTTTGTTTCTTTCATATGTTTCCACTCTCTAAGGTAGTTTTTGGAATAGGAAATACCTTGTGCCACATGACAATAGCTACAATTGGAAGGCATCAACAAAGAAGTAGACATGAGATTTGAAGTTTACAAGGAAGGTAATGTTACTACAAATGATAAATAATAACTACATGAGGTCTACAAATGGTTGTGGGTCTTTTTCAAATCTACAAAGGATGGTAATTGTTGTAGATAGTAGGCAATCACTAGATGAAGCATTTTAGTTATTTTTTCAATTCTATAGAAGATGGTAGTTGCAACATGATGGTAATTGTTGTAAGATGGTATGCATTGTTAGATGATAAGCAAACATAAAACATGACTTACCTTCATGTGTTTTCATGTTGTTGTTGTTATTTTATTTATTTTTCTTTCCATCCAACAATTTTTTCCTTGATAATTTTAAGGTTGTTGGACCCATGGTTTTACATTAATTATCAACATAATTAACCTAATTTTTATATCTAAATTTGAATTATTTGAAATAATTATCTAAATTAATCACTCTCAATTAAATAATTCATTCTGCTAATTAATTTTCTGAAACAATTATCTGAAAGTGAAAATCTGAATTAAATATCTGATAAATAATTATCAACATTGATTATTTGAATTAATTGGTCTAATTCAAATCATTCGTTAGGTAGTTAATTCAGATCATTAATGACAAGATAATTGATGATATGAATTTAGATTAAATTCAGAAAATTAATGATTTGGATTCCCAAATTTTATTATTTGGTCATTAATTATCCAAATTTAGATAGTTATCAAATATTTAATTATCTGAATTAACTAACTAAAAAATATCTGAATTAATTATTTAAATTAATCAATCTAATTCATTTGGTTTGTTAGTTAGATGCTTCATATAATTAATTACAAAATAACTAATTATTTGATATTAATTATTTCAATTAACTAATGAAGTGTTATGTGAATTAAACCAATTAATTTAGATTAATAGATAATTATTTAGTCTAATTAATTCTTCCATATTAATTTAATTAATTAGTTTTTAATATTTAAAATATCATTGAAAAAAATATTATTAAATATGAAATAAGTTTTAATTAACTAACTATTGTTGCATTTTTTAATGAACTAATCAATTGGTGAATTTAAAATTTTGAAATAATTGACTCAATAATCAATTATTAGATATTGGTTAACATTAATTTAAAATTTATGATGAAGTGTTTAATTAACATTAATTATTTTGTAGTTTATACTAATTAATTTGTTATTTGCTAGTAATTATTCATCAATAATTGATATTTTTAAAATAAAATTATTATATCATATTAATGATTATTATTTAATCATACCTAAAAAAACATGGTGTGTTTTGAAACAAAACATTTAACATCAAAATGAATTTTTATTTTAATATTCCCATAATATTCACAAATATATGCCTAATTACATACCATGAATACAAACTAAATATTTTAATATATCATGAATACAAGCTAAATATGCTTAATATATTTTGAATACGAACTAAATATATTTTCTTAATATATATATAAACACACTATAAAAAATAACCGAATTATAACTAATTTTGTGATCAAATGAACATAAAGGCCTATTTTTGAATTAAAAATCCAATAAGTTAGTCAATATGGAAAGATGTGTAATTTTATAGTTGCACCATAATCACAAAAATAATAGCAAATTTAAAAATATGGTGAATAGTTGTAAAAATAAAAACATTGTTGCAAATGTCAAATAATCACATATAATAACAAATTGGATGAATATATAATACCAAAAAAATAGTAATGTTGTTCATTGTTGTATTAAGTGAACTCAAACCTAAAAGGAAATCTACATCAACAACAACATTGAAAGTGTACAACAAAAAATTATAAACAAAATCATGAGAATCACAAAAACAAAACCTTAAATTTTTCATTGCAAAAACCAAACATGTTCATGTACACAAGAGAAAAAAAAGTTAGCTAAAAACACATACATGAACAACAATAATCGAGAGCATGAACAACAAACTATTAACATAGAACAAGAAAGTTGGTTGCAACTCACATGAAACATTAAAAACAAATGACAATTTATTGATTTGTGTGAAAGATATAGCAAACAACAATCACGATTTTCCTAAAGCAAACATAAAAGCAATAAAATTGAAGGCTCCAACGATTTGAGTAGATGACAATCACAATTCATGTGAGGGAAACAAAAAAACAAGGAAAAAAATGCAAAGAAAAAT
>Ga0116229_10007024_pt1 | contig 17948 bp, 14 predicted proteins | sample S1TSphgellanicum_3_FD_87313 | JGI IMG/M metagenome (GOLD analysis project Ga0116229, IMG submission 87313) | Host-associated microbial communities from peat moss isolated from Minnesota, USA - S1T2_Fc - Sphagnum magellanicum MG | ecosystem: Host-associated > Plants > Peat moss > Unclassified... | reverse complement strand
TGTTGATCGGTAAGTGAAACTGCAGCTCCAGATGTTGCACCAGTGTCATAGCCATATAGTAAGCCTCCAATTGCAGGGAAGAGGAATGGGAGCACAGCTGCTTTCCAGTTGAAATCTGAGGAGCCTAATTTAAAAAAGTCAACACTTTGGAATTGTTAAACAGTTGCCATTAAAACTGCCAATAAAAGCAAGGGGAGGAGAGAGATCAAGTCAAAGGCTCATGCTCACTTGAACAATCAAACAGAATTTCTAATTGTTTCAAGAAAAGAAAGCCAACCCAAGTCACATAGATTCATATACAGATACAGCTGCTGCAAGGGGGGGAAGATCAAGCTGGACCTATTTTGATACTGACTTCTTTGGGATGGGTGAGAAGGTTCAGTGGACAGGCATATTGCTGGGAGGGGACACGTTCCAAGTTCAGCCACAAGCAGAGCATCAACAATTGGGAGAAAACCTCAGTACCATCACATGAAAGGTTACCTGCTTTCATCTGCACAATTGATGCTTTGGAATTCTCCAACAAAGGCTGATGTAGGTCTCCAGTTCCATCATCAGATTCTCCATTCCTCAAACTCTCCAAATCCATAACCCCCCCCTTTCCCATGCTCTTGCAATAGCCAGCTCCACATTTTGTGGGTACAAGCACATCTGCAGAATATAGTACTGAGCAGTTGTTGCAATTGGTTTCAGCATGATCCGGTTTCGGCATTCCATCTCCACCTGCCATGGCCATATAGGTAGTAGTAGGAGTAGTAGTAGTAGTAGGGGGTTTCTAACTCAAAGCTTGAAAAGAAAAGTCCAATTCACAGCAAATTTGGGAGTGTGCAGAAACATGTCTAAACAAGGAAGAAGGAACTTCTACAGGACTCTTAAAGGCTACTTCTTCTGTGTACTAACTCCTTTCCAAGACTTTGGGCATGTCCATCTGATTGCCCACATCCAATCTTCTTCTTCTGCTTCCAGAATTTCAACCCCAGAACTGCTGCTCTGCATGAATTCAACCCTATCATTATTATTAGCCAAATGGGTGTTGGAAAGATTCAAGAATGAAAAATATTGCAAGCCTGTGTAGGAAGAAGCCAAATAATAAATAAATAAATAACTTGATCAGTTTTGTAGAGCTGGTCTTTCCAGGATCACCCACTCTTCCAAAACAGCTCTACCTAATTCTTTGCACACAGATCAGGCAGGATTGGAGCTGCTGATCTTGAGTGCAAATCCCAAGAGGGAAAGTGTTGTCGTGGTAGCTTGCAAATGAAATGTATTTCTAGGGCTCTTATTATGAAGACCATAAGGTCAACCCCCCATTTCCTTGGAGGGAAAAGAAAGGGGGGGGACCCTTATACTAGGTATTGTGTGTTAGTACAATTGTTGCTTTCTAAATTGGAGCCCACCCAGTTGATTTCTAACCCAACTAATGGATGAAATAGGTTTTGTGTGTTGGTACAAATGTTGCTTTCTAAATTGGAGCCCACCCAATTGATTTCTAACCCAACTAATGGTTGAAATAGGTATTGTGTATTAGTAACATTGTTGCCTTCTAAATTGGAGCCCACCCAATTGATTTCTAACCCAACTATTGGGTGAAATAGGTATTGTGTATTAGTACCATTGTTGCTTTCTAAATTGGAGCCCCCCTAGTTGATTTCTAACCCAACTATTGGGTGAAATAGGTATTGTGTGTTAATACAATTGTCATTTTCTAAATTGGAGCCCACCCAATTGATTTTTAACTCGACTATTGAGGGAAATAGGTATAGAGGAGTGTTGACTAGTTCCCAAGTTCTAGGGGGTCCCCTTAGTTCCAATTTGTAACCTTCTTCAAAAGATTGGTTCCAATCACCAACCTTGTGGTGACTATAAAATTTGATTCCTAGTTTTTTCAAAAAATGGAAACTAGTTTCAATTCCACCTTTTCAATTGGAGGAAAGGGTTTGGGTTTTATTTCAGTTTTATTTCATTTTCAAGTTAGGCTAGTTTCAATTTCTAGTTCCATAACACTTGGTTTTGGGTAACAACAAGGGTCTAACATTAGTGCCAACATGTTGTGGGTTTGGCTTTTTGGAAAGAAATCATAAATGAAAGAGCATGGTTTAGGACTTGTACCATTTATTTTTTCATTTTTATAAAAAAAATTGAAGCTCCCCATCAAAATTTTGGGTCTCATTGAAATCATATGCTAAAAAATATGCTTGAAATTGAAATACAAATGATATGGCAATAGTAAGGCCATTTGAAAGCAACCAATATCCTAGACTTTGTTTCAACACACATTGTTAAACACATGCCTTAAGGTATCAATAACAACTTGGGTTATTGCCCAAACTTGAAAGTTTGGCATAGACCTTATAGCGTTAATGATTGTTATTTTTTGTAACAAAAATAATTACATGCTTGAATTCAAAAATCTCTTGGAATAGGATGATTCTTGAAGCAAAGTGAGTTTTTATAGGAGTTTTGAATTTGCATGAAAATATCCCCAAGAGTTCACATGCCTTGTGCCATTATTGCCATCCCTTACCATTTTTTTGGTCCAAATGATGATTTTCTGCAAAACATATTATGTTACTTTGATTGAAATCAAGAAGCCAAATTGGCACATACCTTGTAATCATTTATGGGATATTGGTAAACTTGAACATTGCATGGCCCCAACAAGCCTTTACAAAAGGTGCCAAACTTCATAAGATACAACAAAAGTCAATGCAAAAGTCATGGTGGAAATATTATTCCCTTCATCTTTGACATATGCAAAAACACAAGCATTACGTTCATGTTTTGCAAGCAAATCATTCACTTGCAAACTTATGGCATTTCCAAATGTATCTACAATTTCAATAAATTCAATAGTTACATGACAAGGCTCCCATTCGTCATTCAAGAAAAGCACAAGAAGAACAAAAGTATCCACACCTCCCTTTGATATCCAAAGATCAAAAGATATAATGTGAGTATTACATGAGTAAAAGGTTGGAGACACAAACCTTTATTTGGTCTTCTCAACAATCATAATAAAAAAAATCCTCTCTCAATTTCTACCTTGATGGAAAGTTGAGGCAAAGATTTTGCCTCAAAAGTAATCTCCTAAAAAATGGTGCCTAAACATATGATAATGGCACAGGCTTTTTAACAATGAACAACACAAGATCCTTTTCAAGTTGCTTTTGATTCAAAACTCATCCTTGTTATAAAGAACACAATTACCAAATAAAGCAAAAATAGTGCTTGCGGGTGAGCCAAACCTTTTTTTTGCAAGTCTCCTTTCTCCTTCACGCCGTTTTTCTTTCATTCAATCTAATCATTCCAAACTTCTTAATGATTGGTTTCAAGACATTTTCAAAGTGCAAAAATCCCATTTGTAGTCCTATAGGTTACGATGCCCCTCCTAAGTCCTACAACTAAATCAAGTGGATAACAAAGAACACATTTGAGTTGTTCACAATGGTTTGAACTTGAACTTCCCCTTGAAGAGGATGATCAAGACCATAAGTAGACAAAAATAAAATGTTTACCATAAGAACGTGAAGATCATCATTGTCGTCGCTTGAACACCATTGCCATCACCACGAATGTCATTGTCATTGCCATGAACATCATTGCAAATACAACAAAAAGAAAGTTAGCTCAAAAAATGATTAAGACCAGAAAGAGAGGAACAAACATGAAACAACCATGAAAAATAGAGTTGGTGAAACAATGTACCTTGTAGTTGCTTGAAGAAAACATGCAACCACCAGAATGTAATAACATGAAGACGAAGAATGAAAATTGCAAATAAGTACATGGATGAAAATCCTTGAACACAAATAATGCAATATGAAAAAAATAAATTTAAAATGACGACAAAAATAAAAAAACAACTTGTAAACCTTAAACCCTAAATCAATTTGAATTGAATTTGGTTTGAATTGAAACTTGAAACCCTAAACTAACTAAACAACTTGTAAACTTTAAACCCTAATCCAAGTTGAATTGAAACCAAATTGAATTGAAATTAGTTTGAATTCATTCAACCAATTTGTATTCAATTGAACTCAATATGATTTAATTTGATTCAATTCAACCATGTTCAATTCAATGGGAACATTAATATTTTGAATCCAAGGGAAAAAAGAAATTGTGTTTAGTTCAATTCATGTCAATTGAATTCAATTTAGGAATTTCAATTCAATTCAACTTGTATTATGCAGATTCATTCGATATAATTTTCATTAAAAGGAAACTTAATTTTCACAAAATCAACTCATTGTTTCTTCACTTCATTGTCATCAGTATTAGCGCGAAGCAACACAGAGACCAAAATTTAATATTTTTCACCAATTCAAACAGTTTTAGAAAACAAAATTTCATGCAGCTTTCAGAATAAATAATAATAAATAATAAATTTAAAATTTAAAAAAAATCTCTCTACATTGAGTCTAAAGGAGGGACCAATTTTTGAGGACCCAAAGCTTATTTTTGGTCCCTAGTTTTGGCAGACTTGGATCCCACTTTCATTTGTGTGTGTGGATGTGTGGAACTAGAACTTGAATTTGTTCTAATTTTTATTTATTTTTCGACTGGGAATTTTATTCTGGAAATTTTTTTTAAAAGTTCTTTTCATTGAAAGAACAAGCAAAGAACCAACGCCAGTTTTAGGGTAGGTTCTTTGATTGTCAAGAACCCCCAGTTAAGGGTCAAGAACCCCCAATTAAGGGTCAAGAATCCCTGGTTAAGGGTCACAAACCCCCAGTTAAGGGTCAAGAATCCCCGGTTAAGGGTCAAGAATTGACGACAGTTTAGGGTAGGTTCTTTGACCCGCTTCTTTGATTTTCAAACAACCCTGGTTAAGGGTCAATATTAGGTCAATGATTCTTGAGAACCAGTGGTCAAGGTTCCATATACCTGACCCTTACCTACCTAACTCTGGTTAGTACATACATACATGCCTAAGGGGCTAGTAGCTTGTTAGTTGGATAGTTGTAGAACAGAAACCAGTTTTAACCGTTGTAGTTAGTTAGCTAGGGAAACCCGAACCCGACGGAAAAGTGTTTTCCCATCCACCTACTATCCATCCCTCGTCATGTTCCGATGAGCTCTTCATTCACTTTGGCGGTTAAAAGAGGGGAGACCAAAAGGAGATGATGATACCCGTTGTGTAAAGGACATGCATGCCTCCGAGTCTTTTAGGGTAAAAGGAGGGCACTGTACCCAGCGGGCTTTTTTTTGTATTTTTTCCTTTCCTCGGCTGTTTCGTAGTGTGTTTCAAAAAATGGAATGCTTGCTCCAATGGGCATTTTGTTTTTGGAAATATCAGGCATTTTATTTCCATTTTTTCACCATGATCATGGGTCAAAACATGAAAATATAAATAAATAAATAAATAAATAATTTTATTTCCATTTTTTCACCGTGATCATGGGTCAAAATATGAAAGTATTAATAAATAATTAATTAATTAATTAATTAATTGGAGCAGGTCTTCAGCTTGGTAAAGCCACGGGACCGAGGGCTTTCACCCTACACTTTGTAGCGTGGACGATTCTTTTACTCACAAGATTGAGTGGTTAAGAAGTAGCCAAAACTCCTTCAAAAGGGTGTGTGGCTAAACTTGCATGGGATTTTGGACCCTTTTCCTCAATTTGAGGCTTCCAAGAAGAGAAGAGAGTGTTTTTTTCTCCCCCTCACCCCACGTAGTCACATATTGTGTTCATCCACAAGAGGATTTAGCCAAAATTGGCTATTAAAAATACATATACATGAAAATAGAAAATTTAATGAATCCTATTGTATATTTTGGCTATCTACTAGAACCTACCTATTGTAGAAATTTGATGATTTTGAATTTGTTTGTTTTGAAAATGTGGTAAATTTGCGCCATGATTTTTTTCCCCCAAAAAAAAAAAATTGGAAAAAAAATCCTTTAAATGTGTCCAAACCTATTTTATTTTATTTAGTTGTGAAAGTGATGAAATCCCAAAAGAAACCTTGCTCCCAATATGAGTGTCTTTTTGGACATTTTCCTCAATTTGAGGTTTTCAAGACTAACAATTTTTGAAGAAACCTTGCCAGATTTTATAAGAGAAGAGAACACCCATCCAAAAGGGGGGGAAAGAAAGGAACAATGTCCAATCAAGAAGAGAGGACCAATGTCCAACCAGGAGATGGCAAAAATGACTTTGCCTTGAAGGCCATGTCCAAGCACCTACCAATGCACTTGTGTGGATTCTACATTGGTGATCCCTATCCCCATAATGCACACATCCCAAAGGCACTAACTATGTTTGGGTTGTGTAGAGGTGAAGAAATCTGCTCCAATTGAAGGAAGAGCCATGAAGTACTTTATTTTGAAGATTTACTCCAAATGACATGCATGTTAGGTTTAGGAATCCAAGTCTTTTTTCTTTTTTTGGGTTGGGTCCTAAGCACTTTTAGACGGGTATATTAATTTTTAATATATCGGCAGGGTATTAAGGGCAAACGCCGTATTTCAAATAAAAAATCAATTGGGTACATGTGTACTCTATATAGATAGGTTTCAAAAAACTTCCATACGGCGTAAAAGTAAGGGTCTCAAGGCTTTACAAAATTATCGATCCAAGTGAGGGTAAACGTAAATGATGAACATTTGCGTCCTTTGCTTTTGATATTCTTGTTCCCATTGGATTCCCAATGACGCTCTTAGTGTGTTCCACAAGATTCCCAACGATGTTTTTAGTGCATTTTGCAAGTTTCATGTGTTATCAAGGTGAAAGTGAAGGCAAATGACAAACATTTACATTGTTTGTTTTTGATATTAATGTTCCCACCAAATTCTGAATGATGTTTTTAGTGTCTTCCACAAATTCCCAATGATGCCCTTAATGAATTTCACAAATTTCATGTGTGTCTCAGGGTAAAGGTAAATGACGAACATTTATGTTGTTTGTTTTTATATCAATGTTCCCACCATATTCCCAATGATGCCTTTAGTGCATTCCATAAGATTTCTAATGATGGATGAAAGCACATTACGGTGACTCCCTTTGCAATGTCACATTGTACTAGTTTTCAAAGATTTGCATGTTTGAGTGTATCCTATCTCAAACTTTTGAAAGAATTTCACAATATTAAAAAAAAATTATTTCATTTTATTTTATAAAATTAGAAGATTTTAAGGCCCAAAAATCAAAATTGATATCCAAATTAAATGTACCATGCTTTTGGAACAATTATTGTATGTACTATAATATTAAACCCAAAAGTGCCCCAAAAAGGGTCATCATAATGTGTTTTCACCCAATTGATGTCCTTAGTGCATTTCGCAAATTCCACATGTTTATTAGGTTACGGTAAAAATAAATGATGAAAATTTACATTGTTTACTTTTGATATCAATGTTCCCACTAGATTTTTAATGTGAGTTTTTTTTATTTGCATGTTTCCATGTGTATGACTTTGTTAGTTTTGATGGTGTTGGGCATCGATTTGGTAGCACATGATAATTAAACTTTCTTTGTTTGAGATACAAAATATTTTTCGTGCTTATAGTTTTATTGTAACCTAGAATTAAACTTGAACATTTGACCCTTCTTCCACCCTTTTACCCCATCCTAGGCATCAACATTTTGAAAAGTATCATTAGTAGAAACTAACCAAAATATAATCACTTTGTTTGCAACTACATGCAACCGCTGACTTACAGTCATTTGCAATTAGGTTTGCAATTATAAGATTAAATTTCAACATTTTGGTCATTTTACAACTATTGAAAATTTCATCCTACCATTGGATGTTCTTTACATCTATTTTCATCCATTAATAGGCATATATGTCCCATTAGTAACAATAATAACCAAATTAATTACACCCTAAAGTTATTCTATGGTGATTTAAGGGTATATTTCTATGTATGTATTAAAGTTATATATTTATTTATTTTCTGGTAGTTAGTAGGTAAACTATGTTAGTATAGTATGGGTACTAAGAAGTAGTTGTTAATAATTTGTGATTAAGTTGGTGACCCTTGCAACCATAATGTTTAACCCATTTTTTTTCCTTTCATTCTTTTCATGTGTAATAAATAATTAGGTGCACTAAAAGTCTTCAAAGTGCAAATGTCATTAAGGGATGAGTCAACGAAAAAGGCTCAACCTTAAAAGCTAAAACTCAAAATAAAATAATTTTTTAAAAACCTATTTGATTAACTTAAGCCTATCTACTCACCTCGTTACCTACCCATGTGTTGACATCATATTGACTTTAAATTAAACAATCCAAAATTAAGTATTTAATTAAAAATATTTTAAATTAAATAAAGTTTAAACATGCCACATGTCACCAAATAATTGGCCTTAAAAAATGGACACAATTTATTTTTGTACATGTCATGTACTAAGACCAGACAAAATGGATGACATGGATTTTTTCAAGATTAAATAATATATTTTTGAAATATCAAAACATGTTGTCACATGGTAACACATCATTTGTTGTTAGGGTGACCAAATTAGTTTCATGGTAAGTTGCAAATGACAATATATATACAATAAATCAAAGGATGAAACTGTATTTCTTGATTTATTTTTGACATGCACAATTCATGTTGCTTGCAACTTATTCAACACGACTAAAACAATTTTAGTTGTAAATATCACTTGCAAGTAAAAATTCGCAAAGATTAAACAATTTTTCTACTAGTGTATGGAAAGGATTCGAATCTCAATGTCGATTTTTACATGAGAGATAATTGAAGATCCAAATATCAATCCAGATACAATTAAATTTGATATCCACATGTGTTCAAAGTTTGATATTTTTGTGATATCAAACCCTCCTTTTGATACCTAGCCAACATTGGATAATCTATTAGTAACAAATTTGTGATATTTTATGTAATTTCATCACCATTCTTACAAGGAACATTGAAAATTACAAGTGTCATCAGTTTATGGTGTTGGTGGCGCCTCTAATCTTGGATGAGAGACATTGATTCCCTAGATTGAAATGACAACAAAAATCAAACATAAAAAGTAGCAAATTCAATTAAACAAGTATATAATTTAGTTCACCTCACCTTATATAATTGATCAATTCATTCCATTTCATATTTCAAAAAAATATCCTGCAAAACATCTCCCCCCCACTGCATGAAGACAAGAAACAATCTTTTGGATAATGCAATCATAAATCCTATGGGTGCATTTATCATATTGCATGTAGGCTTCATGGACTTCTTGTTTTGTCAATTGCATACCAATTCAATAGAAAGTTGAAATCCCCATCCTATTATTACACCATCAATATATAGCAATGACATTAAAACTATTGTTGCAATGCTTTTAATTTCCATTGTGGACCTTGCATACCAATAGTAAAAACTAGATTTAAGAATTATTAGATCAATAAACATATAAATTAAAAGACAATGTAGAAAGAAAATAAGAATAATACATGTATTTATGACACCAATATTTTTTGAGGAATTGTTTGTAGACCATGAAAAAAATGAATGTGAAAAAGATTCATCAACCTTCAAGCATGACTAGTCTATGTTCATAGAATGTTCAAAATTTTAATACCAAATTATATGTGTGAAACTATTGGTCTTCGCAATCTCTTTAGTTCATAATGGTTAATGTGAAACTTACAATCCTTAAAACATCATTCATCAAACCTACCAAAAGGATCGAAAGCATTTTAGTTGAGACTAAAATTGATTTCTAAGAAACCATACATTTTACTATGGGCATGAATGAAGGAATTAAAAAAACATCAACATACACAAATCCAATATCCACAACTTTGAGGGTTTGTCTTGCAAATGGAATATTCAAAATGTATCATGGTTCATTACAAGTGGTTGATTTACATAGTTTCCTTTTGCAATATCCAAGACCATCTTCACTCGATGATCTTATGACATTGTTTACTAAAGCTTGTGTTTTCTTAAATTGAACATTGCATAAAATACTGAAGGCCAATCCATATTCTCCACCTTCAATAGCATGGGCCTCAATATGTTTTTGTATGATGCAATTGAAGCTTTTGTACATACTAACCAAGTTGGATACAAAACAAAAAACATAATGATGATAGCTTAAAATGAAAAATAATATATAAAACATGTAAACATATTATAACATAAGGACATTCATATATGTCTCAAAAGGATACAATGTTCAATCCATTCTTTGGACCATGAGGATAAATCAATTAAGCTCTACAAGCTTCATTTTCATCAAAATCTTCAATCTTGTCATCACAACTAATATTAACATGCATGTGTTAGTTGTCAAATCAATGGCAAGCCCATTTGTCAACTTCATTGAACCTTCAATGTCCCCCACTATTTATAATCAAGATCCTCTTAAATTCAATATCATGAAAGCTTGAAGTGAAAATGTGCAAGGAATAATGACTTGGAATCTGACCACTATAGGACCATTACATGAAGAAGAACTTGAAATGATAGAAAAGGAATTTATGAAACAAGATGAAGTAATGCACATAAAATCAATTGCTATATTTTTGTCATTTACATTGGCATTTGCCTCAAGGTAAAACACATTACAAGGGGGCCAAGTTGTTGTCACATTGTATTTTTTTTACGAGTACCATGTTTGAACTTCAACCATGTGAAATTATAAAGGATTTTCACAATTTTTTGCATATTATGATAATTCAAAGAAGTCAAATGTAGAATAAATGACACTTTTTTATTTCATATGATGTGATGTTAGTACATTTGGGAAAAAATATATATATATAAGTCATAATTTATTCAGAATGCAAATATTTTCAAGAAATGATTCAAATTATTTTTAATCTTTATGAAATTTGTAGGATCCGTTAAACATTGTAATTCCATATGATCACAATAGGATACGAGCCATGTAGTTTGATAATTATCATATCACAAATGGGTTTTTTTCAAGGCAATGACCACAACCATGTGATAAATAATTTGTTTGACAAACACTATGAAAAAAATGGGTGTTTTGCAATTGGCCTTGCAATTCAATTTTTGAATTGTAAAACACACTTGCAACTCATTGTATTTATACGTTGTGAGTGTTAACGGACAAATTACATGAATTGTAAAATTACAATTCACCATATATACATTGTAATTTAGTACAACTCAATTGCAACTTAGTCAAAATATTTTTTTTCAATTACTATGCAACTCCATTATAATTGCACCCATGATGTCATGCTAACATCATTTATTGTTATCCATCTATTAAAATCTAACATGTGGCATTATGAAGATTTTTGGACATAATTTTTTTTCAAAATATTGATCTCCATCATCCATTATGATTGTTAATGATGGTTTGAGATTGTGACACATGGCACAATTGAAAAAAATTTCCACATGGCATATTAATTGTATTTTGGAAAAAATAAAAAATAAAAAATATTTATTTTAATAGTTAAGTAGATCATACATAACCATAGGTCGGTAGGTTGGTAGGTCTTAAAACTTACATACTTACATATTTACCTAAAACCTACCTAACTATTCACATAGGTAGGTAGAAAAGTGGGACCAATTTACTTACCTAAGAAAGTAAGTAGGTAGGAAAACACAAGATTAAGTGCACTAAAAAAAAAATTGTTTTTTTAAATTTATGTTTTGCCTTTAAATCAAACTTTTAAAAGTTCATCCCAAAATGACACGTGTACTTTGATGTGAGAACATAAGAAAACAAACCTTTTTTACATAGTTTGTAACATTGACGCGCTCCCAAATCCTTGGTTAATGCCAAGTTGGGACTAACTTGCTTAAGTTGCGGAATTGGGAAGGACTCGGGGCACGCTCCTAGCTCTCAGCACTAAAAAGGGTAAGAGAAGCATGTTGAAAGCTCCATGATTAGATTAGGAAGAGGGACAAACTACTTAGTTATTCGGTCCTACATCCAAAACCAACCAACAAGTTAGTTAGTGCTCATTCGGAACACTCTTGGTGTTGGGACAAGCCACAGGCAACTTTGGACTCACTTGGCTCACCACGGCCCAGACTCAGGGGAAGCCACCACCTTCCCCATATAGTATTCTCTGCGTCTCACGGCCGCACTTGCATCCAAATGGCACTTTTTCCCAGGACTCCCAAAGTGGAGTCTCGAAATTGTCCCAGTTTGGACTCCTGGGACTTTGAGCGTTCATAATTTCTCACTCTAACCTCTGATTGGGACGAGGTCTGAAGCAAAGTTGTAGCTCTCCTTGAGAGCTTTCCAAGGTGTGTCGCACTCCACCTGCACACACCCAGATCGGGTCAATTCCCGACTTTTAGTGGTTGGGAGTCAAACTGCCAGTTTGATTCCCAACCCATCTTTCGACCATAACTTGTGCTGCAGATGTCCAAATGGCTCATGCGAGGTCATTTTGGACATCTACACTTCAAGACCTTTCCAACGGTATAAAGAACACCTCAATGTGAGGTGTTTTGACCCCTGCAATTGCGTTCTAAATTTTTGGGAGTTTTGGAGGGCTCCCAAGTCCCATTTTCGGGAGTGTGAGTGGCAACTCACACTTCCTTCAAAGTGGGGTTGCGACAAACATGGGATTCGAATACAAAACATATGGGTTAAATCTTTTAATTGTTCATTAGTTGCAAATTGAATTACAACTATAACACTTGAGTGTTCAAAGCAAACCATATCCAAAGGGAAGGCTCCATTGTTTTTGGTGTTTTAAAAAAACTTTTATCCTTCCTATTAGTGCATTTGATGCATTAAAATTTGTCAAAAACGGGATAAATTTGAGAAAGTTATGGCACTTCAAAGTAGAGAGGGTTAAGAATTCAAAAAAATAAACCACCAAATGCTACAAAGATCAGTTCCCAAACACCAACAAAATTATTTGTATTTTACTTTGTTGTTATTATAGTTCAAAGACAATTTATAAAACTTGAGATAATATTTCCCTAACATTTTCAATTACTCAAAATGAAACACATATGATAAAAATATAAATAACTAATGAATATGTATATTGATTAAGTTATAAGTAATTATATTATAGTCATAACATAATTGAATAGTAGTATTTTAGTAGTGGTGCACTAGTGGCCGTACTAATTGCATTAATGGGAATCATAAATGAAAACTAGTTGCAAATGTATCCTATAATGGGTGGTGGAAATGTGAACATGTGGCATGATTGCATGTATGTACATTGTATACTAATTACAACATAATTGTTGTTTTAGTGACACATTTATAATAATTATAAAGTATTTGTCACATGCAACTATAATGCAACTCTTGAAAAAATTAAACATGGTTGATTACATATGTATATACAATGTATATAAATTACCATATAAAAGACCATTTTCAAACTCACTTGCAACTATAATACAACTAATTGATTTTTTGATGTGGCAATTTATTTATTAATACATTGTATTTCTAAGGGGATAGTTGCACAATAGTTGTAATACTCAGGGGATAATTGCATAACAATTGTATATGAGTTGCTTTTTGAATTTTAGTTACAAGGTAGTGTGATTTCGACAGACATGATTTCTCATAGTGAAACAATCACTTTCAATTGGAAGATGACAAGAAATGTGAGGTGGGCCATTTTTTAAAATTCCATTTCAAACGTTTTTTGGTTGAATAATTCAAACCAAAAATAATGAAATCTAAAACAAAAGAAAGTTTTATTATATTTCATATACCATAAGTATACCCATTATTCCTTGAATTTAATTTTTAAAATTTATTTCTTTTTTCAAATACTATTAGGTAACATTAACTTTATGAAAATCAAAATATAAAACCTAAACATGAAAAAATTAAATGCAACACATTTTGGAGGTGTATGCTTTAGCCATATGTCCTGAAAGTGTCAAGGTTGGCCCCTATATAATGTGTTTTCATCTTCAATTTCTTCAATTGTAAAAAAATTAAAAACTAGGTCCAAAATTTCATAGTCATTGAAGTTCCAATCTAAAGCAAAATGATAATAGATTTACAACACTTGAAGCTAATAAGGATTCATATGTAATCTAAATCATAGGATGTGCACAATAATAGGCTTCAACCCAATAAAATTATGGATGCAATTTTCCACAATAGTTGTAATGTTTGACAAAATATAATGAATAACCACTCGTTGAATGACAAAAGTCATATAATCATCTTAAGCACCACAAAAAAAAGAGGATTTTGGACAAGTTTTTTTATGCCAAGATTATATAGGGTTCTTCTATAGTAGATAAAATGTGAAGGTAACCATTATTTTTTCATTGAAAAAAATCCAAGAAAACCAAATTAAACTCACGAAAAAAAGAAAAAAGATGTAAAAAATCCAAAAATAAAATAAAATTATGCCACAATGAATCACATTTTTTCATGATGGTTTTTAGTTCCTTATAAGCAAAAGGAAACAAATGTTAGTGACAACAATGAAAAATTACATCAACATCAACAATGAAATATGAATGGAATCAAAGTGCAAATAATCATGTAAACACATAAAAACAATAGAAAGGCAAGGAACCAAAACATCATGGAATGAAAATCAATGGAATAGTCAAATGAAAAAACAACATAACACAAACATTGAGAACAAAAAATGAAGGTAATGAAGGTGCATACTTGTGAGGAGCTAATCATGAATTGGGAGGCTTGGTTGTGAGTTGGAGGCAAAAATAATATGCAAATTAGCCACCTAAAGGAATTTTCTTGTCTTTAGTTTTTTTGTTCAAATTTACCTCTTAACATGATATTTTGCATTTTTTCATTAACAAATGTTATACTCTTGTGTACCCTGGAGGCAAAACCTACTCTTTGCATGTATGCTTCATGACTTCCATTTACAAATATATAATTTTCAACCTTTGAGGGGAACTTGATTTTTGGCAAGCATATTTCATGGCTTCCCTTTAAAAGTATTTTGGTCATGCATCTTGTACTTTCTAGTGAAATTGGGTGGAATGGCATCCTTATGTTCTTGAACTTTATTTCTTTTTAAATGACATTAGTGAGTGATTTACAAAATTCATGATTATATTGACAAATCATACCACTCATTGCATGCAATTCTTATGCAATGGGCACACCTTCCTTACTTATAGAATAGTGGTGTACTTAGTATTGAGCTAATGAAATATTATGTATTCATGGGTCCGAATTGGTTATTAGGAGCCAATTGGACCAAGTCCTTAAAAGTACAACGTTCAACAAAATATTCTCAAATAATTTATAAATCAACAAAGTATTGTTTAAATTCTTATCATTAAAAAAAATTAGAATTGCTAAAATAAAATGAAATTTGAAAATTTTCATAATGAGAACTAGTTTATATTGCATAACATTCATAATACCTTTATGGATATTGTAAGGTTCTTAGCAAATTGTCTCACTATTCATGACCCAATATAATGGGTTTATAGTGGAAGAAAAAAAATGCTTCCTATAGTATTTTAATGGATTTGGCACCCCAATGTTGATTTATTTATTTACTTATTCATAAACATGAGTTTTGGCGTATACCTTAATATTTCCAAGATTTTTTGGTTCAATGATGATGTCACTGAATTTTCATGTATTGTGATACATAACATCCATGCATTATATTTCTTGATCTGTATGCATTTTCCTTCATGTTTTTTTATTCTTATGTGCCCACTTCAACTCACCTCTATAGACTTCAAAATGCAATGCATTGCACTAGAAACAATGAGTGAAAGATTTATGTTATTGAAGACATGTAAAAATTTCAAGCAATGTTTTTTTTTGTGAAATGCATTTTCAAAACAATCTTGTGTTAGATTTTGACATTTATACAATGATATCCACTAAACATTATTGCACTCACAATATCCCATTCTCCACCAAAGTTCAAAGTTGTATTATTGGGCAAGGGAAGCATATACAATTATGACAACAAAAAACAAGAAATGAAAAACATGCGGTTGAAAATGTAGTTATAATGACTGAAGCTTATAACCTTTAGGTTTCCAAAACTTCCAACACTATGAAGTTTGAAATTATAAAGTTTTGACACTTTGGGCATTACAATTTTCCACAAATATATATATATATATATATATATTGTCAAATCCATTAAAGTATTAATGTATCATTAAACCTTTCCATATTTCCTACACATTTGAACTTAATAGTTTCATGATAAGTTTCACAAATCCAAAATGGGTTTCAAAATTGATTGACCCTTTTCCTATACATTATATGTTAATCATTATCAGAATTTGTACCTATCGTATTGTAAATTGTGTCAATTAAATAGTTGGGAAAGCACATTCAAAGTCTTTGTCTTATGGCAATGGGAATATTTATATCAAAAGTAATGCACTAAAGGCTTCATTGGGAAGCTTGTAGAACACATTAATTAAAGGTGTCATTGGGAATATGGTGGGAACATGGATATCAAAAGCAATACACTAGGGCCATCATTGGGAATCTTGAGGAGTGCACTAAAGACATCAATTGGAATTTGGCGGGAACCTTGGTATTAAAAGAAAAGAAGGTAAATGTTCATCATTTATCTTTACCTTCACCTAAAATACACATGGAATTTGTGGAATACATTAAAGGCATCATTGGGAATCTTGTGGAATGCACTAATGAAAGGCATCATTTGGAATTCGGTGGGAACATTGATATTAAAAGCAAACAAGGTAAATGTTCATCATTTATTTTTACCCTAACCTAAGAAACACATGGAACTTGTAGAATGCACTAGGGACATCATTAGGAATCTTGAGGAACATACTAAAAGCATGTAAGCCATAGGAATCCAAGTTCAAATTAGAACACACAAAACATTCACATGTTTCTCCTATGTACTTTGGAATATTGAAATTCACAAAACATGAAACTCCAAAACTTGGGGAATAATATAAAAAAATACATGAGTACAAATATAGGGTGCAATATATTGCTTGTTGGGTAAAAATTATAAGTTAATTAGTTTTAAAACAGGGTAAATTTTATTCAAATAACCAATTTAATTATAATATAAGGTATGTAATAATCTAAAATAATGGATTATAATTAATATAAGGTGGCTTTAATATGTATATATTTGAAATTTAAATAATAATAGGGTGATACAAAATAGGTTGGACAATTATTTAATACCCCCCCTAAAAATGGTCATTTGACGTATGTAGATCCCAAAATTTACATTAAGTGTCCCCCATAGGCTCCAAAAACACACGATGGGATCGATAAAACCCCAAAAAACAAAAGAAAATCATAACCTCCTTCACACTAAACTAGGTTGAAAGCACGAATAACAAATCACAAGAAACTAATGCCTTGCAAAAAATAATTGACACATGTTGTGTTACAAGATCATCACCCAACATTTTCAAAACTAACAAAGTCATACACATAAAAAAATGCACACAAATCACCCCCTTAGTTGGAATGAAAAACCTCATACACAAATAACCAAATCTATGATCAAATAGGACATAATGTGATAAGGTAATCCATGAAAAGATTTTGGTTCCAAACATGATGTAATTAGTAGGCTAGGTGCAATGTGACCCCTTCATTAATCACCTAGCTACAATTCGTTATTTTCAACCAAATTACAACCTTCTTTGAATCATCCATTGTTTCCATCAATAACATGTTTATGTCTTAGTATTGAGGGCTAACACAAAACAACATGATTATTTGGTGCACGTGGACACACCCAATTGCCTATTGGAACATTCACAAATGGTGGTTGTGAGCCATGGATTACAATACCACAAATTGTTAAGCTTTAGTTCCATAATTTTCCTTAGTATTAATGATTTGAATCCTGATAAACCTCCGAGTAATAATTATTAAGAGTTGAATTAATTTTTGGATAATTTAACATAGAAGATTTTTTTTATTTAAATTGATGCAAGGTTTAGTTAATTTTAGGACCTAGTAAACCTTTTAAGTGCATGATCCTTTTATGTTGTAGAGAAGGGAAAGGGGATGTAGAATTAGATTTGATTTATTGAT